>Ga0316617_100000070_pt1 | contig 20767 bp, 20 predicted proteins | sample OWC_Aug_M1_C1_D2_FD_207801 | JGI IMG/M metagenome (GOLD analysis project Ga0316617, IMG submission 207801) | Wetland soil microbial communities from Old Woman Creek delta, Ohio, United States - OWC_Aug_M1_C1_D2_B | ecosystem: Environmental > Terrestrial > Soil > Wetlands | place: USA: Ohio... | reverse complement strand
AATAGAATTTGCCGTTGACGGATAAAACTAAAATAATTTCGGGTGGAACGGCTCTCCTCCATTCTTTTGAGCTTGGATTCTTTTGAATGACCATAGTAGTATTATCTAATTCATCATTAATTTTGATTGGTTTGGGGGTATAATCTACTTCGGTAAGATATTTTTTAAATTTATTCTCCATTACTTTCCCCTCAATGTCTTTACCGTACCATCTAAAATATCATCGAAGATCGTCAATCCCTTTACGATATGTTTGTAGGCGTCTACAAGGCTTTCGTAGTCATCATCCGCAATCACACCATCTCTCCACATTGCTTTGATGGAGTTGAGGTTCTTGTCAAAATCCTTGTCGATTTTTTTAATATCGGAAAGCATATTCATCAATGCTACGGGAGCGCTTCCTTCTGTTATCAGATATTTCTTGAATTTATTATCCATTGTCCAGTTTCCCTATTTTTTGAGCTTCGTAGCGTAGCATTTGTGTGGCATCATAAAATTTTTTCTGGCCGCGGCCGATTGTTTCGATTGTTCTTATATCGACTTCATCTGTTTCTATTGAGTAATAACCGCTCATACCAATTAAGTCGTTGTCGATATAAACATTAATACCGTATGATATTGGATCGTAGTCCTCGATTGACACAACAACTTCCCAATGGTCGCCGGTTTTGAATGGATAAAGAGTTACGGTGTCTGGATCGCCGGCATACATGCGGCCGCCAAATGCTTTCATAAGCGCCTTGAGATTTTCTTTTGCTTCTGTAACATCGTATTCTTCTTCTGGATCAAGAAAAACTTTGACCTCGTTGGCCTTTTTTCTCAATCGCTTTTTGCCGGTCTTTTTGAATGGACACTCGCCGAGTTCTTCGCCCAAAAATCTACTGATCTTATCGTCTATTTTTTCCATTACTTCGTCCTCTTTTCTTTTTTCCTCGCAATTTCTATCTGTTTTTTTAATAGGTCGATTTCATATCTGAGATTTAATTTTTGAATATCAGTTTTAGCAGATTTCATAACCTTTTCTAATTGCTTAACCCTATTTTGATACTTCTCTGTGGCCGCATCTTCAGAAAGATATTTCTCTACCAGCTCATCTATTCTCATTTCATTCCCTTCTCAATGTCAGTAAGAACCTGCCAGATTTTTTTATAATACTCTTGCTGGGCCTGTTGCATCGTGTATCGTGGTCTGTATGGAACATCAAATTCCTGTCCTTCATAGATACCGTCTACCCAAGAGGGGTTATTTGATGGGTCTGTGACAGCATCCCAAGTAATAAGAGTAAAGTCCTCATTCACTTCGCCGCTTTCAGCAACTGTGCCGAGACCCCTACTGGAAATTCCCATCCTTCCTTCTTTTACAAGTGTCTTGAGAATATTTCCCATAGGTGTGTCAAGAACCTTTGACCTACCCATTACATCATCGCCTTTCCATTCCAGTTCTTCTGTCAAGATGGCAATTCTTTCTGGATTGACTTCGGGATTAGGTGGGTGACCCAATTCGCCCCATAGGGTTCTGTCTTTTACCCTATTGAGAATTTTGTCAATTTCTCTTTCGAGAACAGACCGAGGATATCTCCTCTTGTTATTATTCTCGATATTGGCGGAGCTATAGATACCAGTAATGAACAAAGTCTTATCCTTGTCATCACTTTCCTCCACCACGATACGAACATCTCTGTTCAGCTCTGTGATAAGTTTCATCTTCATTTTACTCCATACTTAGCTTTGTGATTTTCCTGCCAAAGTGTCAATAATCAGCTTCCAATAAAGAGGATACATATCCACAAGCGCTGCTGCAAGATGAACCGCCTCGGCTGCCTTTACTTTATTGTTGCCCTGATACGCTCTGTCAAGGATGATACTAAGCTTTTTCAAACCGGTTGTGATGGACATCTTCGTTCCAAGACCGATATCATCCGGTGTGCTCGGCTGTACCTGCTCTATCTCTGCAAGATACTTCTCGATTGTGCTATCTACTTTGCTCATTTTAACCCCCGTTATTTTCTCATAAGTCGTCTTTTCTTTACTGATGTTGGCTCTGGTGTTGGCTCTGGCACGGGTGCTGGTGCTGGTTCTGGTTCGGCTGGTATTGCTGGTGCCGTAGGTGTAAAAATAGCACCTGTGATCCCAAGCTTGGTTTTCAAAAAATTCTCTTTGGCTTTACCAATTTCAGCCTTCAATTTTTCCTTGGCCGTGATAAAGTCATCATTCTCAAACGCGTCCAATGCGGCCTTTACTTCTTTTTCTTCCATAACTATACTCCTCGTTTTTGTGGTTTATTACTTATTCTCTCCCTTACAGCTTCTATCCGCTTGTCCAAACTTTCTATTTCCCTTCTTACTCTTTCACGAATACGGTCTTTCTGCTGAGGATCTTTCGTGTCCTCCAGAGCTCGTTTCTGATGCATCCTGACTTCCTTCTTCTGTCTCAAAAGTATCTTCAAGGTGTCCTGATCATCTTCTACAAGATATTTATTCATAATTTCGTTAATCATAGTAATCCTCTACTGTATTTATTTATATTATTCAAGATATTTTTCGAGAAAACTATCCTCTTTCAAATATACACGATAGTAGTTTTCCTTTACGCTTCGCTTTGGTGTTTTCTTTTTAGCAGCTTTAGCAGCCTGTTTTTCCGCTTCTTTAGCCTTCTTCTTAGCCTCTTTTTCTTTTTCTTTCTTTGCTTTATCCTGTTTTCTCAGCGAGGCACCATATACTGTCTCTGAACCTTCATCCAGTTTCTTGGCGAACCCTCTATGTAATTTCATCTCAAACTTAAACTGGCCACCATATCCAACCCCATCTTCTCTGACCATAACTTCAGCTATTGGAACGATTTCCTTTGTGGTTTCTACTTCATATGCCAGATAAGGTGGATCACCAACAACCTTCAGATTTTCCTGTATCTTGTTCCAATCATTTGTCTTGAATATCTCTTTTGCAACAGCTTTGTCCAGATTGAGACCATCTATGGCCATAATCTCAGCATCGGACATAACATCCTTGAGAGGAAACTCAGATCTGATTTCATTTATCATACCTTCTTTTAGTTTCTTATTGGTTGTTATGCTTTTTATAGCTTTCGCCCCAAAATCCGCTGAAGATTTTTTAATCTTCTCTAATGTTCTTTTAGCATCCGCGTCGCCTTTTTCGGCGGCCGCCTTAACCATAGCCAACATTATTTTTCTTTTATCTCTACCAGACCCCGCTGGTGATAGAACATCATCAATAGTTAGCTTCTTCTTTTTCATAAGGTCAGATAATTCTTTAGGGGCCTTTTTCAGAATATTGTTAATCTTTGTTTGATTGTGTTCAACAAATCCCTTTAGTGCATTATTTTGGTTCTCAGCATAAACGGCAATATCTATATCTTTCGGAATATTTTTATCCCATTCCTTGAATTTAGTCGCGCCAGAATTGAGAAAGTTTACCGTGGTATCTTTTTTCAATGATACTTCGACAAGCATATTTTTCTTGTCTTTTGTTTTTATCCTGAAATATGCATCTGTAGAAACGCCTTTGTTCTTCTTGTAGTCATCCAGACCCATCGCTTCCACATCTTCTTGAACATCCCACGCTGAGGCTTCGATTTCACCGCCCGGATAATTCTTCTCTACATATCTACGAATTGAATGTCTGCATTCTCTTGCAGCTTTTAACCAATCCAATGTTACGATTTGGCCGGCATCACCAAATTTTCTATCCTTTATATGCTTCTCCAATGATGTTATAAATGTATCAAAATCTTTATCATTCATAGTGGTGCCAACTAAAGTTAGTAATTCGCCGGCCTGTGATCGTATTGTTCCTGCTCCTCCCTGACCCTCGCCTGCAAAGAATGAAATAGGTGGCTGTGTTTCATCAAATCGCCTTGTGTTTATCATTCTTTCCAATGTTGTCATATATTTCTGAGGAACACTGGTTTTTATTTTTGGGTCAATCTTGAACTGCGGATAATTTAATAAATCTTTACCTTCGTATTTTTTAGCTTCATCAAACCATTCATCTTTTTCTATAGGATGCTTATCAGTAAAAGCCGGCTCTTTTTTGAGATCGGTAGCTCTTAGTGTTTTGTTCTGTCCGTTCTTGATTATTTCTTTTGAGCCATATGGTATTTTCTCTCTTTCAGCTTTGCGCTCTTCTGCTTCCTTAGTTTTTCGTTCGGCTTCTTTTGATTTTTCCAGTTTACCTTTAGCTCTCTCTACATACTTTTTATAAGCTTCCTTCTCAGCGGGCGACAAATCCTTTTCTTTCTTTTCTCCGGCTACTACTTGATGAACATATTTTGGAGCAGATGATGGAATATGCTGTGCATGATCAGTTTTCTTTTCTTTTTCTTCTTCACCTTTAACTGGTTTCTTTTCTCCTTTTTCCTTAGCAGCCTTTTCGGGAGTTTCTTCTGCCGGTGCACCCTTTACTGGTTTTCCTTCTGGCGCCTTCTTAGCACCACCGCCTAATCCCGCGGCCGCCGCATTTTTTGGGGCTACTTTCATTACTTCGGAAAAAACAGAGGCAACCTCGCGGCCGATACCAGCATTTGATGATAATGTTCCTTTTAATGCAAGCCAGAATTGACCCGAGACAAGTTTCAGAACGGTCTGCATATGAATATCTCTACTATTCAACGCCTGTCTGACAGTGTTTTTGATAGCTTCTACAGCAGCTGTCTTTTTTTGTTTATCGTCTATGGTTTGTATTTTCTTGACCATATTAGCAACTTTTGCCGCCAGCTGTTTAGCTATAGTGGTTGCGTGTTGCTCTATATGTTGTTCGGTTAGAAGTTCTTGTATAAGAAAATTGTCAAGTCTCATCATTTATTAGTATCCCGAATAGTCTACGCCATCTGCGCTTTCGCCGGTATATACTTCGCTTTCAGTGCTGCCGCCACCGGGCCCTTGTCCCGGGCCTTTACCTGTTTCAGCACCAGCTTCCATACCGACCTCTCCACCTTCTCCGCCTAAACCAGCATCCATCGGCGGGATAAGAAGCGGGTCTTTCTCTTTCTTCGCTTTGATGTTCTCCTCGATTTCCTGATCAGTCCATTCAAGGTATTTCCTCATCAGGTAATATTTAGAAAACTCCTCGTTGTTAGCAAGGGCATTATAGTTGTTAAACCTGACTTCCTGATATCCCTGATTTTGAATTTCGCCATAGTGAGATGGCTGGGTCATTACTATTCTGAAACTCTCTTTGTCCAATTCATATTGCTGTTTCAATCCTTTAAACTCAAGATGTATCAAGAAAAGTTTTCTGAGTTCTGAGCATACCCTGATCTGCTGTCTCTCAAGAAATTTAGCCCATTTGATTTCATCTCTGGAAATTTCACCGGTGTGCGCTCCACCGACAACAATATCAGCTTCTCTCTTTTCCTGTCCTGCCGTTACTCTCGACATAGGGTATTTCATCGCTCTGTAGAGCTTTCTGTTGAAGTAGTAAATGTCATCAAGGTTTGTAAAGCCAGCAGCATTACCACCAACCGTAGTAATGTCCGACCCTCTACCGTCAGCCGATTGTGGAAGAAAGAAGTTTTCCAGAATAGAAAGAACTTCCGGTTCGTGGGTCAATGAACCTGTCTGTGGGTCATAAGTTTGCTTCTTGATAAACTTTGTCTTTACTTTCTCGACAAACTTCATAGCCTTATCTTTCGGCATATTACCTGTATCAATCTTGAAAACAAATCTTTCGGGCGACCTTACGATACGATAGATGATAACCGATGTTTCAAGAAGTTTCAACTGATTGTAAGGAACACGGGCCTTTTCAAGATAACCGAAAATTTCCGCCTTCGTCTTTCCATAAACACCGTAATCAACAAAACCAATCTGCTCTGGATTAAAAACAACAATCTTATCATCCTTTTCAGCTTCGTCCTTCGTAGCCGGACGCTTTGGTTTTGGTGTTAAATACTGATAAAAATTTAATATCCTGCCATCGCGGGGATCGTATACAAAATCCATTGTCTCAGCGGGCAGCTTCTTGATGGCAACAATGCCCTGTTTTGGTTTGTTCTTGTTTATAACTCTTTCATAATATAGTCGGCCGTCGGTGAGATATGACCTGAAAAGATCACCGATGATGTTCTCGATTTCAAGCTTGTTATAAAATAAATCCTCAAATTCTTTATACAGAACCTTTACCGTATTCTTGCTTTTGGTAAGATCATTGTCCGATATCTGAAGCTGCAAAACATAGCCGTCCAAATCTTCCTGTGTGGCTTCGTTTACGGCATCCTCAATTACATCAGCAATTTCTGGATACTCGGCCATTCGCCTGTATTCCCAAATCTTGTTGACTTCACTTTCATATATTCTATTGATATACCTGTTATAAAAAGATGTGAATGAACCAAGACCGTAACCACCAAATCCAGCGGGTAGATATATATCCTCTACACCTTCTCCTCGTTTCTCTGCGAGCTCTTTGGCTGTTACAGCATCATCACCTTTTCCTTTGAAAGCAGCTGTGCTCTCATCTACTCTTTTTGGGAATAAAATATCATACCACGCCATCAGATTTCTCCTCTTTTTGCTTTTCCATCATTTGCCTCTGGTCAAGGCCCAGTTCTTGTTGTTTCTTCAGCTCAATCACTCTTATCTGTCTCTGCCTTTCCTCGACAAATTTTGATAAGTCAATGCCAATATTCTTTCCGATTACATGCGCTACAACTTCTGTCCAGACCGTTTCGTTTCTCAGCTGTTCCTGTGACTTCTCAACTCCAACAAGACGATTATGCAACTCCTGTATCATCATCAATGTTCTTACTGGCGCACAGTCGCCAATCAGTTTCGGTGTTTGGTCTCCGTCAAGTGGATTTGGTTTCCACCAACTTTCAACATAGTTGGGGCATTTTCTTATTTCTCCGAATAGTTCGAGCATTCCACAAACTACTTTTCCTGTTTTTTCATCAATAGGGTTACAAGTTCCTTTCATATTTAATCCTTTTCAATTATAATACCAACATTAGCTAACATTCTCCAAGTCGATGTATCAGCATTTGCAGCAAGAGAGTGTGTATGGGATCCACCAGAAAAAGTATCACTGTGATTATGCGTTCCATTACCGCCTTCTGGATAAACTACATATCCACCAATATAAGGATTAGTATATGTATATCCACCGTGAACATCGCTGTCAACATCCAGAGGATAATGAGTGGTACCGCCACCACCCTGTATGAAAATCTGATGAGAGTGACTTGGCATTTCCGCTACCGTCAAAGTATGATTTTGTGTAGAATGTGTATGGCCAGCATCCGTTGATAATCCGTGAATATGTCCTGATAATGTCCAAGTGCCTGCCTGAACACCACCAGTGGTGCTGTATGCGTTTGTTCCACCTTTTACAGCAAGAAGGGCATCACTTGTGCCGGCAACAATCGTCCAGCCGGTTGGTGCAACATTCTCATAAATCCACAGTTTTCTGCCTGACGCAAGAAAGTTTGTCGTGTCTGATAAAAGAGAATTTGCAGCAGCATTCAATCCCAGTGTAATAGTATCACCGCTTGTCGTTATGAGGAAATTGTTTCCTTGAACAAGGGTCAATGTATCTTCAGCATCATCCGCTACAACGGTTGTCTGACCGGATACAGCAAAATTCTTGAAAATATACATCGGAATCCATTCTGTGGCCGTTCCGTAATAGAAAGCCTGTTCCGAAGTGACGAACAATAGTCGGCCCTCATCAGCCGCTGTCCATGCTGGAAGGGAGGAAACCCTCTGGTTCATTATCTCCCCTTGCATATCAACGCCGTGAAACTTCATGTGTCTACCCCGCAAAAGTGTATTTTTGTGTTATCTTATATTATTTATAGATTTTTGGCTTTCTTACTGCAATAATTTATCTATTTCAGATATGACTTTTTCGGGTGTTATTGCTAGCGTGCACTCGAATTTCTTATTTCTTGGGCACCACCACCAATTACCCCTGTCAAAAAACAAGGTAGGATCGTTGAAGCACCCATGACAGACAGCTTCGTTGATTATTCTTACACAATCTTTCATTTCTGCCCATCTGGTGCTATAACCGGAGATGAGAATGGTAGGTTTATTCATGGCCCACGATAACCAAGTCGGCCCTGCACTTACCCCCATAAAGAACTCACAATGTTGGATATTGTTCATTGTCTGCTGTATTGAACTATTCGTTTTATTTATAATTCTCTGTAACTTCGTTGGCTCTTTACTGATTACCATCGTTTTTATACCCTTTTGGAGTAAGTAATCAATAACTTTCTGCCAGCCACCGGGATAATTCCAATACTTTGCCTGTAAAGTAGAATGCTCGGAAATACAAATATACCTGTCCTCCAATGGTCTTTTCATCTTTGGAACAGTGATTATAGGTTTGATTTCTTTGTATTCAAGACCCAAATAATCAGCGGCGACCTGCTGTAAAGGAACGGTTTTCCAGTTATTCTTGTTACTGTCAGCATCATTATCCCTGATACCTATACTATACATGGCTGTCAGATTTTCTATTTTGCTTCCCGGCGGAACAAATTTCAATTCAGGATAGTTGGCTTCAAATAGATGGTTCCAGTATGTCGAGACATATGTTTCACAACCATGTTTCTTTCTAAACTCCTCGGCGTATGGAAACCATGCAATATTGTCGCCCAATGGATTAGCATCCATATAAATGTATACTTTCTTTCCCTTCAAATCAAAATCATATTCACTGTAAGGACGGCCATCCTTACTGATTTTTATTTTCCAATCAGTATAATATCGTCTGTTCGGGGCAGTCCAGTGGTTTATTTTTATGCTTCCTGTGAAAACAGAAGTGTTATTATCCTTATCTATAAACTCTACACCATAGGTGCTGTCATTTTGATCACCAGTAATGTCCACTTTGGCTTTGTCATGGAATGTTATCTTTATCGTCTCATCTTTTGCGGGCGCAACGGGCTCTGTTTCCATAAACCCTTTATTATGTATTGGCTCCCATCTGATACATTTTATTTTATCATCTTTAAATCTGAAAATAGTCTCATCATAGGATTTAAGCGGGTCGATCTCTATTTCTTTTGTTTCATCATCTACTGTAAATTTGGCTGTCGTGAGATAGCCGGGACGGGGAATAACCACATAGGCATTTCCGTTCTTTGGTTTCAAATCAAATGCTCTCATATCGTCGCCGAGACCCATATGTATTGTTTTAGCTTCCGGGCTTATATTGAAAGCAAACAAAACTATCTGGCCTTCATCGGTTTCAGACAAATGAAATTTAACCTTTGGCTCAACATCCACTCTGCAATAAACATTACTATTACGAATTATATTTTTCTTGTCTTTGGAGAGAAATATCGCATCAGATAATATATTTTTATATTTGAAATATCTATAAAGCCAATTTTCAAACACATGATCAACATTGGCCCTCTCTGCGGCCGCGGTTAAATCTGAAAGTTTTCTGTACTCTTCCCACGAATTTATCTGGTCAAGTTTGTCCGCCAACCATCGCAAGGAGAAAGAAAATAAATTGGCCATAATACCGATATTGCGTCCTAGCTGTTCTTCAATGTATAAAAATCCCACAAATTTCTTATTGTTATCTCTCTGCTCTGCGGTCTTTTCCAGATACAAATCAAAATCCGCATCCATATCGAACTCTATAAAGTGCGCAAAATCAAATTTATCCTTGAGAAAATCAACAGCGTTTTTCAGAGATGAGTAGCAGGCGGCCGCGTGGTATTTTTTCTCCAGCTTCGTGACAACCTTATATTCTTTGGTGATATACCAGTAATTGAGTGACCATCCTTCACTCAGAATATTATTGTGGTCATAAATAGAGTAGTTTACCAATGATGATAATTCCGGCGGGATTGGATAATGTGATACCAATGCTATCGGTTGATTATATTTTTTTAGCTTCTCGATGATTGATACGGTAAGGTCAATCTTTTCCTGTGTATCAGGATAACAATCCACGATAAAAACTTCTTTGAGTTTCTTTTTTCTCTTGTATCCCTCAGCGTAGATACATTCCTGATTGTGTGAAGTATGTGTCTTGACAAGAACATCTGAAAATCCGGCTTCTTCCAGAAGAAATCTTAACCTTTCTTTTGTGAAGCCTGTTTTGTGATATTCGCCTTCGTGTTCCTGATTTCCAAAAATCGTGTCCAGTGGAAACTCCCATTTTGATGGGCGGTCACCAACACTGACTTCAGCGTGTTCCAAGAAAAACTTTATGCACCATTCGATATCAGGAACATCGAGAACAATCTTACCATCCCACTTCAAAATCCGATACCAATCTTTCAATGTTTTGAGTATCTCATTCTTACCAAGATGTTCGAGCATATGAGAGGAGAAAATTTCATCTACGCTTTCAGCATCATACTGTAGATCAGCACCATCTGCTTTCTGATCAGATGATGTATATTTGTCTATGTTTACATATCCGGGTTTTTTCTCATCACCAGCACCGACATTCAATTTCACAATATCAGGTTGCTGGAAAGTGTTCTCTATAATGCCCAGAGCCTTGTTCACCGCCTTATCCCAAGAAAATTCCTTCCTGACTTTTATTGAACCATCGTCGGCTATTTTCTGCCAGTGATCATACCGTTCATACACATCCCTCATTGTAAACATCAGATGTTCAAAATCAGGCTCGGCCCACAATCCCGGCACATTACTTTGCATGAACACATTCTTTGGACGTTTCATTTCCTTTATAGCAACCTTCGCAGAAATACCGTCCGCAAATTCCAACTGTGCACCATAATCAGAACAGATCGTGGGAAGTCCACAAGCGATTGCTTCAATAAGAGGAAGGTTCCATCCTTCTGATCGAGAGCACGAAAGAAAAGCGTGTGATGTCTGAAGCATTTGAATGTAATAATCCTGTGAAGGAAAATGCAATATATGTATTCGATTATCTTTCAATCCGTAATAAACAAGGCGTTCTTCTGTAGATTTCAACTCATCCACCGGATATGGATTGTCAACCGAAATATACAACTCCACGGGCTCTGTCTTTTTGAACTCCATCAAAAAGGCCTTTATCATTTCTGTAGTATATTTTCTATAATCCCATCGTCCAAAAATTACAAACCTGAACCTCTCGGGTTTTTTCAAATCTGGCTTCGGGAAAAATATATTACCATCGACGCCTTCCGGCACCACCTTGACCCTATCTTCTGGATAACCTTGCTCTACAGAACATTGTCTCTGCCAATGTGTCGGCACCCATAGCTGGTCATATTTCAATATCCTTTTGAAAAATTGTTCCGGTTGTCTGGTGCTCTCCCATACATTATAAGCAATCTTCGGGCCTCGATATTCATCATAATAATAATGATGATTTGTCTCCATCAAAATAATATTGAGTATTCTCTTATATTGATTGATATCAAAAGATGTGCCGATTTCATATGGCGGATCCTTCCAAGTCATATGAACGACCATATCTTTCTGTTCTTGTGTCAGATGTGACAAATTAGGCGTGTGTGCAAAATTTCGTATCCTTACTGGATAAAACTTATTCAACCGTGTGAAAAATTCTCTAGCGTGAGCAGCATAACCTGAGAAGGGTATGAAACTTGTATGTCCGTAGATGAGGCTGTGATGGATGTTTCTCAAATGGATATCAGATAATGAACTCTGTCTTTCAGATTTTGTTCCAAAAACGAAAACGCCGGGCATACTGTCATCGTCCTCTATGACTACATTATCGAAATCATCGAAGATGCGATACATATTTTCTTTCGTAAATCGCCAATAGTCCTGCGGATAATTGTGAGTTGGAAAACCGGGAGACCTTGTGGTGATAAAGATTTTACCGCCGGGCTTGAGAACATCCTTCATATTCTGGATGGCGCGCCGCCAGTCCTTTATGTGTTCAAGGAGTTCTGTAGAAATAACGATATCAAATGTTTCTCTGCCAAACTTTTTTACCAGCTCATTTGCATCGCAAATAATATCGACGCCTTTTCCTTTTTCAATATCGACGCCGATATATTTTTCTGGTTTGTGTGACAGGACATAATATCGAGGAGAGCCGTTTATGTCCCGGCTCCCCACATCAATTATAGATTTTCCTATGATATCATTAGGTATAAGATATTTTTCGACAAACGCAAGACATTTTGGATTGCACATAAATTATATTAATAGACCGCAAAGAACACCAATACCCACACAGACAGCATATTCCATCATCGTAGACCAGAAATTCGGCTTAGCATTTTTAAGTGCTGCTTCATAGGCAATACCCTGTTCTTTGAGAAGCTTCTGATATTGCTCGATGGCTCTCTGTAAAGTTTGAATTTGTTCTTCCTGTAGTTTGTTTACTTCTTTGAGGAGAGCGACCTGCTTCTGTAGCTCAACATTCATCGCTCTTGTCGCATCAAGTTCTTCTTGAATTAGTCTCCCCTGTTCCAATTCCACCACCATCTTGTTCGCAACTTCCTCTGAAAAAGAGACGGTTGCAGCCGGAGATGAAATCGGCAAGGTCAAAAAAATAATTGCTATAATTATTGATAATACTGTTTTCATTTCAATTCTCCGGTGGATAGCCTAAATCCGTAAATCGCTTTCTCATTTCAGCAGATGATGCCGGTGGTTTGATATCACTATATGCCTTCCTGAGAGCGGCAATCTTCTTTTCGAGTTTCTTTACATCTTCCTGTGAAACTTCGATGTTCTTCTGAAGTGCCTCGATTTCCGCATCTTTCTGCGTCATCTTAGCTTCGTATTCAGCTTTGATTTTTTCTTCTGTCTGCTCTATGAGCCTTTCAATGACAGCGGAATTAGGATAATTCCTGCCTATGGTCGTGGCCGCGGCCATCAAAACAATGGCGAGCAAAACACCAAGCCCTATTTTCCAAAATGGAAGTCCAGCTGCTAACATAATACACCCCTATTCTAATAGATTATAACATATTTATAATCAAAACGAAACATCTTACCAAAAATATCGGTTTTACCAATATCTCCAATTACCACTCTGTATTCCACCACCCTTGTACACTCTACCATAGTTGAATATCTTGATGGAATAATCATAATTTACTTCACAAAAACTGAGATATCCCCACTTGAATTGAACCCCGCCTCTTTTACATGCGGCTTTCATATCCTCATATTTGAGACTACCTGACCGAGCATATTCCTTCTTGAGATTGCCCCACCCACCATTGTATGCCTGATAGGTCAACCACAATCCGCCATCCCAGTTCTGCTTGTGAAGTCTTGCCATATAAAATGCTTGCATTTTGATGGCGTGTTCTGGATTGTATGGGTCGAGTGAATAGTCACCCATCAATTTCTTTACTTCCTTGGCTGTAGCAGGCATAAACTGTGCGACACCCATACCAGCATCAAAGGCAGTAACCCTTGCTCTGCAACAGCTTTCCTGTTTCAACTGACCGACACCATACCACCACGGATAGCCATAGCCAAAATATCTAACGTGTTGTGCACGCGAGTCCACAAGAAAATCATTACACCTGTCTACCGCACCAAGCTGAGACGGAAAAAGAAATATCACCGATATTAAAATTATTAGTAATTTCATCATATAATTATTTATGCCGGAACCCATTCTCCTCCTGATACTACATAAACGTGGGTAGATTGATCCCACTGGTTTTCACTATTGAAAACATAATGACTGTGTTCTTTAACCCATTCACCACTACTATAAACATAAAGAATATGATATGTCGATATATATTCGTCGGCGCCGATATCCCAAGTATCTCCACGTTCAGCGCCGTCAATGTCATCAGAGAACAAGCCGGTGCCGGGATCGGCGAGACCATATGTTCTTGCACCTGTATCAGCTACTCCTAAATGATAATCCCCTGTTCCTGCGAATGTAAATGTCTGTCCAGCCCTGTCGTGAGCGGAATCGACATAACCAATATCCGCAACATTGGTAGCGTTGTAATCAGAGTTAGCTGGGGCATCTTGACTTATCGCACGACCATTTACACAACCATAGATGAGATTATTCTTCGTGTAGATACGACGATCATCAGCAGCACTTGCTCCAGATATTCCCCAACCGCCACCATAACCGAAATTTACTATAGTATTGTTATAGACATAAGCGTTCTGGTCTCTATGTTCAAACGACATACCAAAACTATTTGTATATCCACTATAACCTGACTCATCAACTATCAGGTTGTTGTAAACATAGTAAATAGGATTTGGACTTGCTCCGATAGTTCCCGGTGAAGCATATAAAGCCTTCATACTACCCGTTGGATTATTTGGTGTGCCATAGATGTTTATGACGTTATATGCGAAGTAGATAACATTTCCGCTTGAATCTACGGCATCACCGGGAGTGTGGATGTTTATAATGGAAGGTGCTTGGTCGGACTCTCTACCTGTTATATTTTGACCAAACTGTATTCCAAAAATCCTAACAAATGCTTCCTTGTTCCAGTGAATTTCGCCCCAGCTTGTTGATGTGATTCTATACTTACTTGTATCCCATTTTCCTGTATGCCTGTATGATTCCGAGGGGTCAGTCCAGATTTTTATGTAACGGGTTGCGTCCGTAGTCCACCCATTAATCTGTAGGTGTCCTCCCGTATCTGCCGAACCACCTGTGCAACGGCACTTAGCTGTTGCCTGTTCGTCGTAGGTAGGAAGATCGCCGTCAGTTGAATTTCCTAAGTCGGCTTCCCAATCTGCAAGTGCATCATAGTCATAACCAGCACCGGCATCGGGATCGACTACAGTGATAATTTCTTTAGGAAAAGAGGCATTAACCCACGCTATACCATCACTAAGTGATCCGGATGTCGAGGTGGTAACTGTTTGGACATCGTTTGCTATTGTACCTGTCATTTCATCAAAATGAATAGACAGAATAACATTGGCATTCGAGTCCATGCAATAAGGATTGCTTCCAATATCATCAACTTCTGTTTGGGTAAGCTCATCGGTGAAAACTGCAAGGTGGGCAACATTGAGATTATTGTTATTAAAGGTTCCATCAGATACCCAAATTGTTGCGGGAGTCATTCCCGTTGTGTCATCCCATGAATTGTGTGATACCGTTTGAGAAACACCATCAATATAAATTTTGCAGTTTCCGTTAGTAGAAGCGACAAGTACAAGACGATACCATTGAGAATTTACGATAGAAAAAGGACAGGAGAAAGAACCAATAACTGTTCCTGCAGAATTCTGGATAAGCCCCCCAACAAATTTATCTCCCGCATTATTGCCCACCACTACCTGATAAGAACTACCAGCACCAAAATTAGTTAGACCCAATAATACCTGATAATCTCCGGGATCATCAACAGCATCCCCGGACATATAATGAACAGAAACAGTCCTGACTTGAGTAACAGGAGCAAAGTTAAACTTGGCATCGTCAACGATAGTAACTAATTGAGTATTTGCACTTAAAAATATAGCCATCTAATTTCCTATCACCTAATTACACCATTTAGTCGTCCAACCCATTGCGTAATTCGGCAAGTAATTGCCCTTTCGTTCTTTGGATGTATCCACCCATCGCATGAATAGCATCCGCTTGTGCTTCCGTCAAATAAAATTGCCTTCGTTTATATATTCGTTCTGCCCACATCTTCACATCAGCCCTGAATTTTTGCAGAATATCGCTTCTCTCAATTTCAAAAACATATACTGGATGTATCGCAGATATAATTGTTCCCCCGCGGTCTATTATTCTTCTTGTTACTATCTCGGGCCTGAGAGCAATAGGAACAGTGGCCCGTATCTCCCCAATTCCAGTTGTTGCAGAATATGAAACCAAAACAAACTCAATCGGATACTGTATAAGAAGGTTTAACTCCCAAAATCCCTCAGACCTTACCGCATCCCAAAGAGAAAAATCAAACTGCACCGAATTGGTCGTGGCGCTGATATTAGAGCATCGCCACCTGTTCAAAAAAGACCCAACCTTTGCTTGCGTCATTGTATTCAAGCCGGATGTGCTTACATTGGTTTCAAAAACTCTAACTGTATATCGACCAGTTGCAGGTGTTGCTGAAAGGATTTCATAATCAAAACTGTCTTTCCAATCTCTAATATAAGTTTGTAATTCTTCGACTGTAGCATCGGTCACATCCACAACAAACCATTTTGTCTTGTCAGCATAAGTAGATTGCGCCCAATTAGGATTTCCCTCATACCATCCATCGGGCTTGATTGACACAGGATATCCCTTTTTATAGCTACCTTGTCGATCCTTGTCTGGATCTACACGAACATTATTTTTATATCTGAATAACATCTGGGCCATAATCCATTATCCGCCTCTTGCCCACGCAAAAATTATAATCAGATACCAACCAATAATCATTACCTTTCTCAATGGGTCAGCATCCGCGCTAAAATCAATATACTGCCAAAGAATCTTTCTTGTAATGTGTGCGTGAACGATGCCTGCTGAAATAAACATCAACTTACCAATGAATATACTGAGTAATCCCATCTTCGGACTATCCGAAAGAAAGAAATCCGTCGGTATCAAAAACAATACAAGAAAAATTGAAATAAGAACTGTGACATCTGGCCACAGTCTCTTGAAGTTGAATACAAAGTTACTCCAAGTGCTATATTGTTTACCCTCACCATTTTCCATAATCTATATCCCCCTATAATATATTATACCTTTAAACATATGGTCTCGTCGGTGGCGTAAAGTTTTCCCTCCACCTAGCGATACCCTTCGACCATCTAAATTCATCCACCCATCCTGTAAAATAATAATCCTCGTAATTGCCATCACGGCCGATAGTTAAGACAGTTATTTCCGTTTTATTCGTTTTCCCTGTTAAATCTCTCGTTGTAGATTGCGCCACGCCATTGACATAAAGTTTGAGAATATTATTATATCGGACGGCCGCTATATGATACCAAGTATCCGCCGCATAGGTATTGTCTGATGTAATAGTATAGCCAACATTATCCGAATCATACCAAGAAAAATATACTTTTTGAAGATCATTTCTTAGAAAAAAAGCAAATCCTTGCGAATAATCTCCGGTGTTTTCCCGATTCGAGAATATACAATCAAAGGCCGCAGGCAAATCATCAATTCGATACCAAAAATCTATCGTGAAATCACCATCGACCAGATTCCAATCAGCGCTGTTGGGAGCGGTTAAATAATCTCCTGTTCCATCAAAAATAATACTGCCGGTGCCAATCTTTGCCTGACTTGTATCAACCTGTACATCGCCGCCGGTGCTGCGGGTAATAGACTTGGGATTATACCAGCTAGCATCATTTATAAATATTGATCCGTCAGCACCTTCGCCATGCAGAAGCAATTTAGTATATGAGTCGTTGCCGGCGCCTCCGTAAGCCTTAACCGGGGGATTGAAGGTCGTTGTCCACCGCGCTACGCCCTTTGAAACTCTAAATTCGTCTATCCAGCCGTTAGTTTCACCAGATGTTGCGTCTCGGTATATACCAACATAAAAATCGCCGGTATGATTTTGCATTGTCGCAGAGGATGTAACTGTGCTTCCGCATTGTATACCATCCTGAAATATTTTAAAACTACTCCCGTTTCTAATTATAGCAACATGATACCAGACACTATCTGATAATGAAATTGCATTTACAGTCATATCGGGATCTTGATTTGATAACCACCGTTGGTTGAACTTCCACTCATAGGTTCCACTGTTATTATATAAAATCCAACAAAATCTATTATCGTCATCAGCGCCTTGTGCGCACAAACATTCCCATGCACCTTCAGCAGGCAGAGCACTAAAATAAATCCAACAATCTATTGTAAAATCACCGGTTCCAAAATAAAAATCATCTGAATCGTCCGCGGACACATAATCAGTTCCACCAACTCGACATTGTAAAGAAGTTCTGCCAAATTTATAATGAACATCATCCAGCACAGCACCGACAGGATGTGTTATATCACGACCATATCGGCTGCTATCATTAAAAACAACAGAATTATCCGGGCCGTCGAAATGAAGCAGAAGCACAGTATAATCATCATTACCGTTTTCTGTCAATTTACCGGCCAATGTTCCCATTATACCAGTATTTAACATCTCAATGCTCCTATGATGCTGCCCATATTCCCTCGCCTGATTTACATATCCAATCCCATGTAGTAGCACCCGTCTGGAAAGTAAAGAAGGTAGCATAGTTACCAACTACAGGCGCGGCAAGACCCACATATCCATTATCTGCACCGCCGGCACCGTCGAGATAAATCTTATCATTGGCAGCAGCTCTTAATTTCCAGTAGTTTGCTGCTTGAGCAGTTCCAACTACGGCAATAAATGTCAATCCTGCGGCAGCTGTTGGTAAATTGATAACTACATCACCAGCGCCCTGACCATAATTGCTGATGATTGTTCCATAGCATTGATAGGCCGCCAGTGTGCACGATGCACTACCCGGAACAGTAGTCGTGTCTGCGTATATCTCACCTTTAATTGTTAATTCATATGCGTCCATATTTTATATTTATGTCCAAGTTATTGTGTCTATGTAAAGATTTCCGGTTGTTCCGTTCACTTCAAACCACAACTCGTAATATCCCGCTTCCAGTTTTGTTGCTGTAATTGTGTATGCGACATAACTTTCAGTCACATCTCCCGATATTGCTGTATAATCCGTTACCAGACAACCATTCTGAAATACCGCAGCTTTCGGTCTTGCATCACCATCATATGTTCCGTCTTTCTTTATCTTGAAACTTATTGTTCTTGAACCTGATGTTTCCGTAGGAATACCAGCAACTTTAAACCTTGCATACGAATCTGCATCACAAGACACTTCGCATTGAATACAGGAGCCGGCCTCCGCCTCAGCCGTATTTGATTGGATGATAGCGCCGATGCCACCTGATGACCTGTCAGTATGGTATTGTCTGAAACTTCCGTCTGTTTTATCCCATCGAGAGAAAAATACTATACCACTACAGAAATCTGGTGATGACATAAAGACAACTTCTTTTCCAACAGTTTGACAATCCACATTATCAAAGTATGCCTTTAATGTGCCCGTAACATTATATACATAGATATCAGCCGTAGAGGAATTTTTAATTACCGGGCCTGATATATAAACTGATTGACAACCATAATATACATATACTCCATTATCACAACCATCAATATTTCCAACCATCTTTACAAAATTCTCTGTGCCGGTACTAATGTAAATACCATCCGTTGTTTGACCAGAATATGATGTAATATCTCCGGTTATCGAAAGAAAGTTTTGGGCGCCGAGGAGATTAATGCCAGTCGCGCCGGCCTGTTTGATATTGCCTATAATATATCTATTTTGATTTACATCCCCAATAGACATATCAACAATAGGATATGTGGACATAAACCCATTACTTTCTGTCAGAGTAAGAGTTGATCTTTTTAAAAACGCATTCGCGGTAAGTGCATACCCACAACTAACTGTCTTTGACACCAATACGGTATGGTCGTGACCTCCGATATTAACTACCGTTGAGCAGAATGAGGCGAAATCAATGGTAATATTAAAATTGGCGGTGCCAGACGCTGCAGAATGAGTATGGGCATTATTTGAACAAATAACTCCGGGCGAATCTATGATAATATTGGTTCCAGTACCACCATTAAAAGTTGCCCTAACCAAACCAACATTAGTGATGGTTATATAATTAAGAGCACCACAAGCAAATCCTGTACTATTATAGGTTCTCGCATCATGCCAAGATATACCATCTTTTTCATTTGTAGCTGTATTCCACCCACCATCATAAGTAATCGGGTTTCCAGCTGATCCACTTTCATAGAGAGTGCCCACCGTACCGATTGATGTTTCCTGACAATACCCCGATGTTGTTTCCGATGCGGTATCGCTAAAATATAATTCTGTTCCTGTTACCTGTCCTGATTGGTCTCCAAGTTCAATAAAATTTGTTCCTTGACATTTTCTTATTGCATACCATTCGTTAGAAGTATCATCTTTACCAAATATACAATCTGGATTGAACCCACCAGATTTACCTAAAAATATAGTCATAACATAAAGTGAAATTGTGCCGGGGTCAGAGGCATACCCAATTCCTATAGACTTTACTGCAGAAAGAGCCGCTTTATTTGATATTGTAAATCTATGAAAGTGAAACTGTCCAGTTCCTAAAACACCACTTGTTGTCATTGTCTCAAGTGGTGATACACATCCAGCAGTATCGTCAATATAAAATTGAATAACTCCTGCCGCAGTAGCTGCGCCAGTGGATATTTTTACATAAACATAATCATAATCAGACCAATCAACAGTAGAAGCATAATCTCTGTAACAAGCAATACCAGTTCCAAAACCAGCTGCTGGTGTTATAGACATACATTCATAACCGCTAACAGTTGTATTTCCAAGAGTAATATTTGCAGATGCTGTCCAGATAGATTTTTCTGTCATATCATCCACATGAAGTCCGATGTCATCCGTATTGTAAGCCCAAATTGCCGCTATATAAACCGTGCCTGCTCCAAAATCACGATTTGCCTGTAGACCTATGGATACTATCGCACTATCGCTTGCGGGATTTGCTAAGGGAACATCAACTATACTTTTCATATTAGCAGTAAATGCCCGCGGTATTGAAATGGTTTCTACAGGAGAACCACAACCGTTAGTATTATCGAGAAGTATTGATAAATCATCCGCTACCAATGCAATCGAAGAATAAAGTTGTAATGTAACCCTTGTATATCCACTCAAATCAAGTGAGTCAAAATCTTTATATGCTAATAATCCTGTTCCAAAACTTGCATTTGTTGCTATGGATTGAGAATAT
>Ga0316617_100000068_pt1 | contig 20998 bp, 44 predicted proteins | sample OWC_Aug_M1_C1_D2_FD_207801 | JGI IMG/M metagenome (GOLD analysis project Ga0316617, IMG submission 207801) | Wetland soil microbial communities from Old Woman Creek delta, Ohio, United States - OWC_Aug_M1_C1_D2_B | ecosystem: Environmental > Terrestrial > Soil > Wetlands | place: USA: Ohio... | reverse complement strand
CTGTGCGGCCTGGTGTCCACTTGCAAGCATTACAAGACACAGGACTACATACAGCTGGCAGAACTACTGAGAAACTCAGGAGGGCGTCAATGTACGAGTTCCGCCATCAGAGAATGAGTAGCGCCACCCTGTTCACTCGCAAGGGCTGCGGCCTGTCATGCGTGTATCGCGTGAAATACAAACAGGACATAACGCGCTGCTGTTTACACATAGACTACTGCAAGTCAATTGACCTGATAGATCTGGCCGAGTTCATAGTCAACTGGACTGACAGGAGGCAACATGCTGGGAATCAGACATAACACTGATTATGGCAACACAGAGCTTTACTCCGAAACGCGAAACATCGAAACCAACACGCTGGGCTGGACGCAATGTTCCGGGGTATGCATGGCTAGATACCCTCCAAGACCAAGCCTGGAAGTGAATTACCCGATCAGCACTTTTGGAATGTGTGAGCTGTTCACGTTCTGTCACCGTGACGAACTGGTCACTCTTTGTGAAAGGCTCAAGAATGCGCTACGTACTCAAGAGTGACGGGATAGGGCCATTCATGAGACAGAAGTCTTGCGATGGCATATGCCTGACTCTGATGCGTGTGCCTGCGAATGATAGCGAAGAACCAATCACCATGTACAGACATTGCCATCTTATGTCCGATTGCACGCGCGTAAACATGATAGACCTAGCCGAGTCTCTGTACTGCCAAATCAGGAGCAAGCCATGCACACCTTCGATGTGAACCATAAGGCGCCATACCTGCAGATCGCATGGCGCTCATGTCCCCGCGATTGCCCTGGGAAGAGCCGTGACTCTTACACGCACCCGACATACAGCTGTGTGTTCCCTGTGATATCGGAACAACAGCAGGCTCAGACATGCTACACATTTCGTTGCGAGCCTGAGAGCCTGATAGACCTGGCGGAGTTCCTGAAGCAGAGAGTCTCTAACACAGGAGAAAACACGTGTGACTCATGTGAGTGACGTAACCATATCACATCTCAAGTGCTCTGCCATATATGCTCACAATAACAACTGCCCGTACAAGAGAACTTCCATCAGCTTGTACCACAATTACAATCGCGCGCTTACATGCCTGCATTTCGACGAACTGAATATATGCCCTGGCTGCGACATGACTCTGGCCATAGAGCTTGTCTTCACAGAGCTCATGCTGGCCAAGCGTCTTAACCAATGGAAACCAGTGTGCTGACACAAGGAGAACCGAGAAACTGTGAAGGTAGCATGGTGTGAATCGTCGGGCTGTGTGCTGATAAGGTATATCGACGGCTATGCCGTTCGTGGCCCTGACATGTGCACTGTCTTGTCATACTCTCTGTGCTGGGAGCTCGAGGATTGCTGCATAACACGTGTACTCAGGTTCTATGGCAAGCCGTGCAATGGCTGTTCTCTTAACATACCCTACGGTGTGGTTCCTGCATTCGAGATAGCTTTCAACAGGGCCATACAGGACTTTCAGCATGGCGTTCTCAGGAGCTAGCCATGAAGCATGAGATCTACGAGTTCACCGTGGACGGCAATCTTTGCGGAGTGAGGCGACGCGATAACACCTGTTTCATAGTCAACTGCCGCACCCGCTTAGGTGCAGTACAGATCTGTCCATATTACGAGTTTATACATGGCCGTTGCTGGCTGTCAGACAACGCTGAGAAAAGGTTTCATTGCAACAACGAGGACTTCGTAGCTATCGCAGAGATGCTTTACAACGGTTTGCTGAGCATCCCGAAGAAGAAGCGGAGAAGCAAGCGTGTATAAGCAGCGACCCATGGAGCTCGTGCACGCTTACGGGGCGCTATACCTAACTGTCATAGATTGCCCTGCACATACCGACAGCGACGGCAATACCTATCAGGTGCCGGGAGACCTGTTCTCTTTTTACTCGCACGTGAGAACCAACGCGTTCCAGATATGTCCACACACCTGCTGTGGACCGCAGGAGTACATCCAGGCAGCCGAGCTGATTTACAATGAGGCGTTCAATCCCGGGAGAACCAAATGCATAAGCTGACGCTGCATGTCCACAATGAATACGTCGGCGTGTACGTCAGGGATTGCCACCGGGGCCCGGCTAACAGGATGCTGGCGGGCTGCTACTTGTTTCCTGATCACTTCGAGCCCATGTTTGAACGGTGCATTTACGAGTGCTGTGGCCCTGAAGAATACATACTTGCTGCCGAGATGGTGTACACGCATTTTCACGAACCCGAGAAGAGAAAGCGAGGTTAAACATGGGGTACATGAAGACCTACGGCAAGATCAAGTGCGGCTTCTGTTACGAACTAATGAAAGTTGAGCACACTTGCACGGAAACATACAAGTGCACTGCAGGCAAATGTCCCAACTGCAAGGCTACTTTTTACTCGCAGACTAATTTCCCCAGCAGGTTCAAGGGCCACAGGATAGGTCCTGCGCCCAAACCCAAACCAAGAAAGAGAGTCTGACCATGCCGCCCAAGAAAAAGACCAAGAAAGTCACGGAGTTTTACGGGCTGTACGACAAAAGCGCGGGAGAACTACAAGGCGGGCTCTACAAGACCGTCGCCGAGGCTGTCTCTGAAGCCGAAGACATATTCCAGGAAGCCGAAGAGAACGGCGAAGACGTCAAAGACAACTACACGAATTTCTACGTGGTCAAGATCACTCCCGTGGGCTACCTGGAACCTGAGATCACCAAGACAGTGGACGCGATACTGCACACGGACGAGAAGGACATGGGTTAGATGATCAAACTGTCAGTGATACCTAACCGTGAGCTGATAAGCGTCAAGGACAACAAGAAGAGCATGACGCAACAGACCGCTCTGGTCCTGTATAACACTGAATGCAAGCGAACCAACGGGCCCATCTCGCTGTATATGAAAAGCAAGTATGTCTGGGTCTGTTTCCCGTTCGATTCGCAAGGAGAAATATGCCCCGGCTGCGACATGGTCCTCGCGACTGAGATGCTTTTCACGGAACTCATGAATATCAAACATGCGGGAGAATGCACTGATGCCTGACACAGAAAGTGATTACGTGTTCTTCTACGAACCAGGCCAGTACCGGTTCGGCGTCAGACAGAAGGCCGCGGCCTGCAGCATAGCGATCTATCATTACGGCAACGCACGCGTGGACATCTGCTCTTTCTACAATCACGAGATCGGAAAGTGCCGGGTTTGCGGGACTACTCTCTTGCGCGATCAGCCAGGGTGCCGTGACATAGACTTCCTGCAGGTCCTGGAGCTCATGTACAACAAAGTCATGGACACTGTCGAGAAACAGGAGGTGTGAGCCGTGTCCGTAAGCAAACATTGTGGCCTGTATCTGTTCAAACGCCAAAGTGAGATACGCATCCAGGCAAACAAGTACGTAGGCTGCTGGACACTCTGGTACGATCGCCTGGGGCGCCCGTCAGAGCACCAGATCTGCTGCAGCGCCATTGGCCTGGGCAACTGCAGGGACTGCCCGTACACGGCTCAGGACGTCATGACTGCTCTGGAAGTTTTCTACACGGAGATACTCAGGAGGCCCGACCATGCAGAAGCTTCTGCTGGCATACGAGAAGAATAACAAGCTTGTGACTATCACGGTGCAAGGATGCAAACTTCTGGTGTACTATCCTGGATGCTTCAAGCAATACTCTTACGGGATCACCACGTGCTGCAGGTCAGCGCTCGGAGCTCCCGACGCTGACTTCTGCAGGCGCTGCGAGCCTGCCGATCTGGTCCAGGCTCTCGAGATGTTTTACACGCACATGCGAGGACAGCCATGCTGAGATCCATGAGGTTCGTAGTGACCGACATGCGCATAAACTTCTATAACAGCCACGACTGTCTCACATGCACGTGCCGCAGGTTCGAGCCCGACGCGGGCCAGTGGCGCTTCTGCGCGCTCATAAATATGAACAGCTCTCTGTGCAGCCATCCGGAATACACATGCACAGGCCTGGACCTGATTGAAGTATGCGAGCTGCTCTTCGATGGCCTGCGCACGGGACAGATACCTTACGTGTATACGCGCCAGGACCTGGTAGCACAGATCAGGAGCGTGACATGTTCACCATAGTCACGCGTAACAGGCACTTCGGCGTGCTATATAATAAGTGCCCATTGCCATGCGCGGCCAAGCCCGACGACAGGCTCATACCTTGCGTGTGCACTATGGCCCACTACCGCATAGCCGTATGTCACAGGATACCTCGTGAAGACTACATAGCTCTGACCGAGTTCTTCATGGAATACCTCAGGAGCAAGTCATGCGAAAAGTCCAGATAAGGCTCGGAGTGTACGAAGTGTTCAGTTTTAGAGCGCCAATGTTCTGTCTCAAGCATCCGCACTGCATAGGAACGTGCCTGGTCGATGACAGGCTGTTCGGTCTCAACACATGCAGGCAAATAACCCAGTGCTCTCGCAAGGGCCTGGACCTGGTCGAGCTCGCCGAGTACATGCGCAACTATACAGGGAGATAACATGGTACTTGAAATGCGCCGGACTCTGGACACCGAGCGACTGATGCTTCACACGCCACGCTGTCCGTATGTGTGCATGTCTACGAACAAAGACGGACCGTGCAACCTGTTCGCCCTGTGCGTTTACACGTCACCGTGCCTTCTTGAGATAGCCGAGTACATAGCCAATCATGATTACTACGGTTTGGACTGGCCCGAGAATAGGAAAGGAACAAGCTGTGAGCCCAAGTGACAAGTACGCGCTCACTATGTCCTTTCAAGGCCTGGATGTCGTGTGCGTTAACAAGATGCTCCCTGAGCCGGCATGTCCTCTTGACTGCCTGAGATCCCATCCTGATACAACAGAATTTTCATATACGTACTGCATATATCTAACAGCCTGTTCGCGGATAGACCTGATAGATCTGGCTGAGTGCCTGGGCAATCAGATCAGGAGCAAACCATGTTCGAAGTCCTGATACGCCATAACCGTTACGGCATCATGTACACGCAGTGTTCTCAGCCGTGCTGCGAAAAGTCTGAAGACATGGTCCTGGCCTGCGTCAGTATGTACCTTAACGACAAGAAAGAAGTGGGTGTGTGCAGAGCAGTGAACTACGAGGCTCTGGTGAGTCTCGCCGAGTTCCTGCGCGGGCAGGTCAGGAACACGTCAGGGACTAGTCATGTTCCAGAAATCTAAATACGCGCATCTCTCGGAGGGCCTCTTCGTGACAACCTACAGCATGGACTGCGCCATCAAGGGCAAGCAGTGCTACGCGACCGTGTGCATGTGGTACATGCGCGGCATTCCCCAGCTGTGCTATCACCTGCAGGAGAGCCCCGAGGGCCTGCTCGAGCTTGCCGAGTTCCTTCGCAATAACTGCACTTATCCGAGGGACAAGTCATGTTCAAAGTAGTCGCGTACGCTCCAGACCTGCGCGTGTCATATGTGTCATGCGAGCATCACGACAAGTGTGCGTTTCATAACTTCTGCCTGTGCAGGAGCGCGTTCGAACCTCCACAGCCATGCAAGCACCTGCAGTTCAGGCCAGAGCTGCTTCTCGAGATTGCTGAGTACTTGAAGAATAACTGCAGATACCCGTAGTGAACACAGGAGAACAACCGTGGCCGAAAAGAAAGACCATGAACGCATCACCCGGGACATGACACTCAACGTGACGCAGTCCGCTCCTCCCGCGGGGACGACGCTGCTCACCGTCATGGACAACCGGGAAAGCCTAAGACATAATCTGTCCGAGCTTGAACCCAACGTCCCTGGAAAAATAGACGTCGATTACCACGTGCGCCCGGTCCTGGCGATACGCATGCGCACCGTGCGGACGTACAGCAAAGTCATTTACCCGAACGAGATGGGTGCCTTCACGCCGAGAGCCAGGACAGAATCATGGACCACTCACAAAGAATACATGGACAACCACTGGTCAGTTCTTTTCGGAAACAACGAGTCGATTCTCATAAGTTTCCTGGTGCCCTCGATCATGTATGTCGACGAACCTTACAGCTGGTCGGAACTCTGCGAGAATGAGGACGCGCCGGATTACATGTCTTTCAGTACGAACGTCATGCTGAGTTCACCGGACACATGTATCGTCAAGGCACAGCTGAAGAAGATCATGAAGCAGATACGTCCTGAAGGATACGCAGGCGACATCTGGTTCATAGACAAGGAGACGGGCGAAGAAACGCGTTTTATGCCTGACCCGAAAACCGTTCAGAAACAGCCAGAGAGCACGCCATGAGATTGCTCATAGACAGCCCAGAGCTGGACAAGAAATACCGGAACGTTATACGAGCGTGCGTAACAGCGCTAATAAGTAAGCACAAAACAGCCTACAGGGTTAGTCTGAAAACCGGGCTGAATCAAGGGACTATCTCGCACATACTGCATGATCGTCGGGAGTACAGCGTCGGACATGTGCTAAATAAATTGGCAGCCGAACTGGTTAGGACTGGGATCTGGTATAACTCGAGCCTTAATACTAGCCTGTCAGAGATAGCTAGATTATATTCTAAAGCGTCTCAGGCATGCGTGCGATATGTCCGCGCGAGTGATACCTGTGAAGGACCAGATAATGCTAAAACTGTATTGCTTGAGCAAAATCTAGTCATGTGGGTCAAGCCTTGGTTATATAATAAGAAATCTATACAGAGCTTGCGAGAATTATATAAATCAAGACGCGTGATAGGCATTTCGTTTCATAACTATTTAGCTAAAGGCGACAGATTAACTCTTGATCCTGACAGGTACTTGTCCGGAGAAATAGAATCCTGGCAAGATAAACGCTGCCGTGTCGTGATCCCGAAAGGGACTATCGTGAAACACTACACGCACAAGACCAAGATGTGGCACCACGTTAGGATAGTACAGGCTACACGGCGCCGCATGCACTGGCAGGGACAAGTGTTCGTAGGAAAGCTACAAAACCCGACAGTGCTTGGGTTTCCGGCTAGCTTTGTGTCAGAGTACGGCTATGTCTAGTCAGGAACTAGTCAGGGACCTGTCCTATCCCCCATAAGAGATATCAGTCATTTTGTAAAAGCTCCAGGATGTGTCAGATGACTGATAGGAGCCCGTCAGGAACATGTCCCTTAAGCCACTTGAATCATAAGTGGCTTTTTTTAGCTGTCACACTGCTGTCACGGACGATTGACGAAGTTATTGGACTTACAAGATTTAGGTCAAACAAGTCCTAAGTATGGCGTGACAGTATAAGTCCTTACTGTGTAAGGGTTGATTTTTAAATCTTACGACGTGCACGCATTGTACGTCTGCCACCAGTGCCTCTAGAATTGGAGAGAGATAAAAGAGAGAGTGTTGAGAGTTACCTACGATGTGCAATGACGCATAACGACGGACGCGTCACGATCATAAGCACGCGGCGGCTCAGAGAGATAATGTTATATAGTTATGACTCAGAAATCATAAGTGCTTAATGGCGGCTCTATGTAAATGATATTGACTTATGTAATCTACCTAACTCCCATACAATATAAGGGTTTATGACTATTGACCGTTTTGAAGGGTCGCGCACGGGACAGGTATCTGACAGGCGTGACAGTGTGACACACGAACTAAACAGATACACATCAAGTACTTACAGTGTCATGCTATTTAGATCAAGGCCTGATCAGGACTTATAACAAAAACGCTTATAGCGCTAAATATAAATATATAGAGTATATATACTTATATAAATAATAATAAGCGTGACTAGCGTCGAGTTCTACTTGTCTCAGTCATATTTTGCAACGTTCGCATTGTGCACGTCTTTATGCGTCTCTGACACGCCATTTTGCGGTTATGACTGGCACTTGAGGTGTCTCGCACGGAAATCTGTCAGGAACCCATTACGTGCCTGACAGGGACTAGTCACTGTACGCCAAAAAAGGGGGGTAGACGCATCGTTCCATGTCACAGAGTTCTCAAAGTTCGTACCGCCAAGCCCGACCTCCGTGCCTGCCTACCATATTTTTTTCCTGTATTTTTCAGATTCCAGGCCCTATTGGAGTTGCAAAATGCAACATGTAAAAAACAGGCCCTGGAACGGGCACAATATTATGTTGATAAGTGTGTTAGTTTTTTGGCACGCTTATTAACACATGTTGTAAGCCGCCGGGTGAGTACACGGCCCTATTCCCTAAAGGGTGATATTTGGGACGCTAACTGGATCGACAGACCAGTTGTCATGCCCCCAGGCATACGGTTACATCGGTCTCGAATCGAAATTCGAGCGGGGGTCACACAAAGGTATCCGCATAGGGCGGATATCTAGAGAAACGGCAATCACATAAAGGAGAATTGCCATGTTAGACCAGAACTTCGTGTACCGGCTTCTCATGGGCAGACTTTGGGTGTCTCCAATCACTTGGAATGTCACTGACACCTCAGGTGAACATGTTGGTGACAGTTTCCTGACCAGTAACATCATTTGTCTTTGGGAAGACTGGACCCGCCGCGGCAGAGATGCAAACAGGTTCTCGAAGAACGGCTGTACTGTCGGATACATAATCCGGCGGCACAAAGAAGCCGCGCCGATCGGAAACAAGTTCGTATCAACTTCCAAGTTTGTCCTGCGCTTCGTCAGGAAGTCCGGGAGAGACTTGGCGTATATCTACTATTCTCCTCTCCAGAAAGAGAAGTATTTCCCCGGAACGTTCGGGGACAATAACCAGGATCCGTACTTCCTGGTCGGCGTCTATGAGTTCCTGGAGAATTCCCAGGTAGTTCAGATCAGGCATCTCCCGGTAACAGTTATACCGGAGAACGAGTTCCAGGACTGGGAATCTGAAAAGATCCGGCGCCAGTTCGAAGACGAACCCGAGACAGCCGAGATCGACAATCCGGTTCAATAAGGTCCAATCGGCGAGAGGGAGTTTAACCCTCTCCTAAACTCGCCGTGAGCGCCCGTATTGTGCGGGCGCTTTTTAGTTTAAGGCCTGCACAGGATCCTGCAGGCTGGAGCGCTTCTCTCTCAGAGGGGGGAGCGCTTTTTACCTTAGCGCGAGTGAGTCCGCCAGGCCCTGTTCCGGGTGGCAGCTTGGAACAGTTATCTGGCCGGTCCCTGCCAGGATCGTTGGGAAAGCCCACGCCTCGCGCGGTTTACTGGAGAGGCGACAGCACGTCGTCTCGTGTAGGCAAGTCTGCAGCCAAAGGTGCATAAGGCCTCTTGCCGGGTCTCCAGTATTTTTTATTTCTCCTGGAAAGGAGTGAGTTCATGCCAGGTCTCGGACTGGTTCTTGTCCAGGTCCAGACGTGTTCCTGTTGCGAGCAGTACATTGATTTCCAGGGTCCGCAGGATAAGACCCCAATCAAGCTTTTCGGATGTGTGCTTTATTCGGTGTGCCCGAACTGCGGGCAGCAGGTCGAAGATACGGACGATCCTGTGTACCGTTGCAAGTTCTGGAAAAGTCTCATCCGGAACCAGCAACGTGCTCTGAAGAAAGAGACGGACCCGGGTCTTCTTAGGAAGCTGCGCATTTCTCTAAAGAGCGCGCAGCGCAACTTGGCAGCATTGGAAAAGGAGCGTGCTTAGGTGGAAAGAATGTTCGAAGTGATCGAGTCCAAGACCGGCAAAGTCATCGCGACAAAGTCTGGCTCGAAGAACCAGATCCGCAAGTGGGTCGCCAAGTCCATGAAGGTCGGGACTTGGAAGCTCAAGGAACTCAAGTAGTTCCTGACAGGTCCCCGACCAGTGCCGAACGCAATCGCTCCAAGAGCGCGCACTGTTGTTTCGGGGACCTGTCTCTTTTCTTTTTCTTTTTGCTCAGGAGAAAAACGTGGCTACTAAGAAACAGATGGCCAACAAGAAGTGGGTCGAGAACAGATCCCAACAAGGCTTGGCTTGTCTCGTGCTCTGGGTTCAGATGTGCTGGTTGGAGCAGGAAATCAAGAAGATGCGTGATAAAGCCGGCAAACAGAAGATCAGCAGCATGCAGGGAGCGTTCTTCTTCGGTCGCGCGGACGGCTTGATGGCTGCTCACAAGCAGATCGATCGGGAGTTCAAGGCGTTCAACAGGAAAAACATGCATGCCTGGATAGTCAGGATGCATGCTCAGCTGATTGGCAGGCTTGCCAAGGCCAAACCCAGGAAAAAACTCGTGCCTCTGCGCAGGATCAAGGCACATGACATTGGCAGCGGCTGCCCATAGCAGCCAGAAAGGCAAACATGTCAGATGCACCGTGGTACCTCTGGTTAATGGTCGGGGGATTCGTCTGTTACGTCCTGCTTTTGTACAAGTACCGCGTTGGCAGGTAGAAATAAAGACAGGTCCCTGACACGCTTCTCACGTCTTTCCCCCGGGAGCGTGGTAGAAGCCCGTCAAACCTGTCTCCTAGATACCGGTCACGTGGCAGGGACTGAGAAACTGCCCTTGGTCCAACCGATTAGCTGCTGCGTGACCGGTACTTTTAAGTTAGGAGGAAATTCATGACTTGGCATGTGCCGTTTGTTAATCTGACAAGAGCTGAGTTCAAACATCTGTCTTTTGAAGATAGATTTCGCAAGGTAATAGATATCCATATTTCAGATGGCGCATCAGGTGAGCTTTTAGGCGTAATATCTGAAGGGATGGCATACGAGTACTTGTATTTGAAGCTGGGAAGACCTTCTTTTTATGTTCCACAGCATCTATGCGATTTGTTTTTGCGGTCTAGATATAACGTGCTGATAGGGAGTCTGCGGCTTCCGTATGACTGTTTCATGTTGGTTTTTCCCACCAGTTGTGTTTTGAAGAGCGGTAAAAAACTTAACCAGATATTGGTATGTTGGGCACGTTCAAAAATGTCTTTAGATATGATACGCTCTTTTGGAATGGTCGGGAATGATTATCAACGAGTAGATTGTTCGACTTTTGGCAATAGACCTGGAATAGTCATATACCCGCGAGTTGAAGGCAGGTGTGTCGGGACACACTATCTTCCTGCGGGAGCCATGTCCTGTAACAGAGCTCCTTGGGGGGATGACGGCATACCTAAAAATTACAAGGTCGCAGTAGATATAACTTCTGAAGAACAGGATCAGATCGTAGATCTCGCGGTAGCTGCTCTTTGCAGATATACGACTCGTTCTGAGACAGTTCGTAAGTACACTCTTCCGAGATCTGAACGGTATTCTCATAAGGGTGATAGCGACAAAAAACGAATCTACACGTTCATGGATCCGAAGATTGTTATTACAGGCAAAATTCCCCGGCAAGCAGATGAGGAACCTGCATATACTGTGAGGCCTCATGTCCGCGGCTTCGTGTACGCTACGCTTCGGCATCCCCGGTGGTACGTCAGAAATCCCCTGAAGCCTGGAGAGCTGGAACGTATCCAGGAACGCGAGCCGACCATCATTCATCCCGAGGCGTTTGAAGAGGAGATGCGGAGACAGATTTCAGAAGATGATTTCAAGTGAATGCCGGTCACGTCACAGAGGGCTATACTAGTTCCCCTCAGACCTGTACAGGCAGTGACGTGACCGGTTTTGTTTTCATCGGGGAGATTCCTGCCGGAGCAGGAGTTTCCCAGTGCTTTCTACGGACCGGTCCCCGGATAACGGGACCAGAGATAGGAGAACGCACTTGGAAATACTGCTTGCTCTCGGAGCGATTTTTCTGTTCGGGTTGATTTTTGCCGCGATCGCAGAAGCTCTCGAGAAACGTCCGGTCCGGAAGACGGTCACGATTCAGTACCATTAGTCCGTGAAATGCCGGTCACGTCATAGCTTGGAAGGTCAACGTCTTCTTTGTGATGTTGAAATCAGAGTGCTAGGTACTTGACGCCGACCACACTGGTTTCAGCAGTGACGTGACCGGTTAAGAAAAAAGCGTGCAGCAGCAGTACTAAACAGAACGACACAGCGTCTGAATATGCTCCTGAGAGCTAGCACTCGGGTTCTGCCCGACGCTTGAGTGTCTGTCCCGGGCTGTTGCTGCACGTGATTTAACAGGAGTTCTCCGCGCCGTGGATATAGGACACGGGGCCACTCACTGCCTGAGTGCGTTCCTCCTGCAGTGCATGAGGTGATTGGCAGCCCTCATGCGCAAATCGCAGTAGCTGGCCTGTTTGCCAGCCGGAGAACTTCTGCTTTTTTTCAAGAAAGGCGGTTTCATGACAGAGCAGGAAAAACTCAAGCACTGTTCAGGGTGCCGGAACGATTTTTACAACGACAAGAACCCGATGGGAATAAAGCGCTGCTGGAGCCTGGACACGGCTGAACTTGTTCTGAAAAAAGAAGTAAGCATGTCGCAGGTTCCGCCATGGACTCAGAAGCCCAAGCAGGTTCTCAGCTGCTACCACCGGGACGGATTTATCTATGTCCCACCTGAAAAGGAGAGATAGCGTGTCCGAACAGTTTTGGACCCAGGTACTTGACGTGGTCAAGTACGCGCTGGGAGGCCTTGGGATAATACTTTTCTTTCAGGGCTGGCCCAGGTTTTACAAGAAGTGCCAGTGCGACAAGTGTCAGAACTTCAAGAAAGAGGAGGAAGACTGATGGCGAAGCTCGTTACCCTTATTGAGTGCGAAATCCGTGTCGGACGAGGCGTTGACGGTGATCCGATACGGCCAGTCACTCAATATTGGACTCTTGATGGCCAGTTGGTCTTCGAGAAAGACGACTGGGAAGCCAGCAAGTCCAAGAAGAAACCTGAGTTTGGCATCGATTACCGGGAAGAGATCGCCCGGTTTCGCAAAGAAGAAGCTCTTAAAAAAGATCTTCCTTCTGTGACTCTTGAAAAGTTTCTTGGTCCGGACCTGAAGTGCAAAACCGACCCGGTCTTAGAAGCCCGTAAGCAAATCCTGGACGACCAGGCCCGTGCGAATCAGCACATGAAGAATGTCCAGGTCATGCTCAAGTCTGACCCGGACATTAACACGCTCTGTCAGGAAAAGAGCCGGATTCATCTGGAAGCCTGCCGGTTCAATGACCTGCGCGTGAAAGAATCCGACAAAGAGCGCAGTTCGAGCGCCAAGACCAGGGCATTCAACAGGTACAACACCGAGATCGGCGAGCTGTCTCAGAAAGAATACCTGATTCACCGGAAGATTCAGGAACTGCAGCGCACCAAGGTTCTTGAATACTGCGTCAAGCATGGGCTTGATGCTGGCCTGTTCAATTTCCTGATTGGTTAGTGCTTTGGAGGGGGATGACTGCAAGAACTGAGTCGTGTGGCTCGGTTAAGAATTACTGTTTTACCAGGAGAAGCAAGCACATGAGTAATGATCTTGTCAAACCGGAACAGTTCTCAGTCGTGAAAGTCGATGCGCAAGTGTCCATGGATGATGTCTTGGACAGCAAAGTGTGGGAGTATGAGAAAAAACTCATGTCTCTCACGGAAGAAGTCGGCAAGGACAACGTGGCGCTCAAGAAGCAGATTCTGGACCTGCAGAACCTGCTCGAGAAGTCGTACAAGAACACTGATTTCGCCGAACTCAAGGCCAAAGCCCGGAAAGTGCTGGTCGCGATCGTGAAGTTTACCGAGCGCGACATGAAAGAGTTCGACATCGAGAGCCGCGGTGAGTTCATCGAGAGCGAAACCCGGCCTGCTGCAGTCAAGCAGATGGTCACTGTGATCACCAAGGACGGCCACAGGTATGTGAGCAAGTCACGGATGCGTGAGCTGACGCCTGCCGAAGTCAAGTGGACGCAGGATATCAAGCGCATCTCCGAGGATATCTGCGTGAACAACCAGTACCTGGCCCAGCTCGAGAAGGCCGGAGCCAAAGTGCCGCTGATCCGGCGTGAACTCAAGAACCGGGTAGTCAGGCAAAAACTCGAAGCTGCCGGCCAGACCAAACTGCTGGACAGCATCGACAGCTTCGAGATTCCGATCATGCCCAAACAAGTTCGGGCAAAGAAATAATCTTCAAGCAACCAGCAAGCTACTATCCCCTGATCCGGGATAGTAGCTTTAACAGGAGATTAAGCATGTCCGTCGACAAACAAGCTCTAAAAGAAGTCCTGGATCTGGCGAAATCAGCCGAGAAGCTTTCCCCAAGTGAAGAGATTAAACCAGCTGTACCTGTTGGCCTTGATGACAACCTGAAAGATCTGCCCAAGTACCTGCAGCCTGCTTATGCAGAGCACAAGAAACTGGTACAGAATGCCATCGCGTTTATTTGTGATACGCCGAGCCATTGTGAGCTCAGGGAGTATTACCCGATATGCCAGGTGCTTTCCAAAGAAGACAAGCGAAATAATGACGATACTCGTGAGGGGATATACAAAATTTCTCTGGATGATCCGAAAGTGACGGCTCTGAATTTTCGTGACATGCTTGAGCATCTGATAGCGTCTCATCCGGCCAAGCACCCTGAATGCGTTCGGGTGACTGTCGATCGGGAGGGTCATTGGCATCGCCCTACGATCCAAGTCTGGACTACGGACGTTTATCCCGGGACTGACAAGACCATGGCCCGCGGCATAGTTCTGCTGCACAAGAAGCTCCGTGTTTTGGATCCTGGAGTGTACCAGTATCTGGGCAATTCAGGAGAAATCGGTATCGAACGGAACTTCAGCAATCTTTTCGTATGCCGGAGCAAGAAAGTGCCTACTTCCGAAGAGCGTGAGAAAGAACTGAAAAAGTCCAGGATTCTCAAAGGTCAATTATCTGCTGACAGTGTCCGGAACATGCTGCATTGCATTGTCAGGACTTTGCACTGCAAGTTCGCGAAGTATGGCTTTTATGTGAACAGGCCCATGAACTCGTGCAAGCATTTCGCGGAATATACCGCGTTCCTGATAGAGGCTTACCCTCTATACGTTGAGATCATTCCGTACAAGGAGCGTGTTACATTCCATAACATGCTTTTGGATACGGCGCCGTACATCCCTGGTCTTCGAAAACACGGTGGGCGGGGCAGAAAAGAATTGGCCGATTTCCTGGCCAAGACTCTACGGAAGGAGAAGTTGCATGGCTGTAAGCTCGGTAGGTGACGGACTTGACTGGGCTTTCACGGATCATCGAAGTTCTGACTCACAGATAAAAGACATGCTCCCGACGGGTCCCATACGTGGATCCGACCCGAGCACGGACTGTGTCTGTCTGTATCTTCCGGGTAACCAGGTGGTTTGGTTAAGTCCGGAAGCAGCTCGCATCACGGGCCAGCGTTTAATTCAAGAAGCAGACAGACTAAGACATGCTTGATATAATTACTGCCTTCACATGTCGAAAGATTTTTCCCGGTTTTCGACATGATAGTCCATTTTGGAGGCAGTTAACCATGGATGCGATGCTTGCCCTCATAATAATTAGCCTTGCGAATGCCGGTGCACTGTTATTTGTTCTCGTCTTCTCGGCTGCACACGAGAAAAATAACGTGGCTTTGCACGACTTGCTCGCTAGGGTGATGAACCTGTGCGACATGTACCGTGAAGAGCTGGCTTGGATTCATAAGGAGGATCGTAAGAATGCAGTTTCCGGGTCTCAGATGGGAACCACCGACCGAGTCGACCAACCCGGTACGGTGGAAAAGATTCAAGGTCCTGGAGATCGCCCAGGGCCTGATGCAGGCTGCGCTCTCGGGAGGTCAGGCGATGACTCCTCAGGATGCAGTCAAGCTTGCCGCGGGCCTGTATGACAGCGCCCGTGAAACTTACACTGCTGCCGAGAAGCAGTGGGAGTTGCGTATGGCTGAGCTCGAGAAGAAGCGCAAGGAGCGCTTGGAGAAGCTCGAGGCTGAGCGCCAGAGGCTCTACAAGGAAATGGGCCGCTCTGACGGTCTGAGCAGCCTGGCGTACAGCGCCTGCAGTAACTCGGCAAGCGCCCAGAACGTCAACCAGGCATTCGACGAGGCCGAGCAGAAGCTTGCTGACCTGGCCGAGAAGGATGCCGGGACGTGATTTGCCTGCCTTGATAGGCGGGCCGTTTCAGGAAGGAGGACGTAGGATGGCGCAGAGCATCTGTGGTAGCCGGTTGACTCGCAGGCAGAAGAAAGCGGTGAGTGCCGGCGCAGGTGCACTGGTTGGTGCCGGATTGGCCACGGCTGTGGGCCGGGCGGGGCTAGTTGCGCCCGGGGCGTGCGTGGCTGTCGGTCTGGGAGTGGGTACAGGTCTTCTCGCGGGAGCGGTGATAGGCCTGGCTGTTTACTCGCTCGTCAGCGACTAGTGTGACTTGATGTTGAGTCACTGAAACAGGTTGTTTAAACGGTACACGACGGTTGTCTTCAGGTATAACCGGAATGTCGCGGGCCGGGAAAAAACCCGGTTGATCGCACGGGCTAGTCACCCGGATGCTGGCTAGACTGGCTGGCTGGCGTTCCGGTCTTACTTTATCAGGGAGTGATGATCGAAGGGCGGTCTCCGGTCTGTAAAACCGGTGTCGAAAGGCGCACAAGGTTCGATTCCTTGCACTCCCATGATTTTCAGGAACGTCCGGAGCGTTTCCCTCAAGGAAAAGTGCTTTGGCCACGAGACACTGTGTGTTTCGCCGGGCGTTCCTGATTGATTTTACCGCCGGCAGCGCCCTGGAGGGCGCCGTGAAAGGAGGCTTGGTGGATAAAGCGATCGCGGTTGACTGCAAATGTCCGTTTTGCGGGAAAGTGAACTCTGTCGTCGTCCCGGAATCCGGACTGGAGGCGTACAATAACGGCGAACACGTGCAAGTGGCGTTCCCGGAGCTGACCGCGGACCAGCGGGAGATGGTCAAGACGGGAATTTGCGTCGAGTGCTGGAACAAGATGTTCAAGACAGCGTCCTGAAGGCGCCGTCTTCTGATGTAAGGCATTAACTTGGAGGATCAGACTCATGAAAACGCTTGGAAACGGCCTGATGATCGTGTTTTTGATGGCCATGGCGGGAGTGGCTGGCATGGTGCTGGGCACCGTACAGGAGCAGGGACGTACTTCCCACGTGCTGAAGCAGGCCCTTGACGTAGGTGCCGCCGAGTACGTCTGTAACCCCAAGACAGGCGAAGTGCGCCTGGTCTGGAGGGGCAAGGACCCTGGCAAGGCCGTGGCTGAGAGCAACCCTGAAAAGACCCAGGAACAGGTGATCGCTCCGGCTGAAAGCAGGCCCTGGTACCGGTTCTGGGACTAAAATCCAGCCCTGTAACAGGCATAATATTATGTAGTCGTGTGAATTAATTTTCACATGGCTACTTAATTTAGCTTCTTAAGCGGGGCCACTCGGGCTTACGTTCTCTGGCCAGAGAAAACCCGCTAGGGACTCCGGTATGGCCTCGTCCCACTTTGGGACTGGCAGTGAAAAGGTGGATAAGCTCCAGGGCACTAGCACACCCTGGCGTGAAACCACTGGCCCTGTGCTAGGGGAAGCAGGAACGTAATGTTCCTGGCCGGAGTTGATCTTAGAAGTTAGTGCGTACCGCGTCCCGGTCGAGGGTGTTGGCTGCTCTCCCCGGATGCCGTATGTGCTTTCTTTTTGGCGGTGGGAAACCTGTCCGATGCTGCGCCCACTTTGGGTGATGGCGAGACCGCTGCAGGGTCCCAGGTTGGAGGATGTAAACATGGGGAACCATGTGCATGCTCAAAGCAAGGGTGCAATGTGCGCCCATGCCAGGACAGCCATACGCGCCTTGATCCTGATGCTTCAGGAAACAGGGATGTCGTACGAGACTGTCGAGGAAGAGTTGCGCCTTCAGTGGCGCAATGGTAATACGGTTCACGACTACGTGAACTGTAAGACCAAGAAGGCGAAGAAAGAAGTCGCTGAGTTCCACAAGCGGCTGATTCATCAGCAAGAATCGATCCATCATCACGTTGGATCTTGATTCTCGCAGATTCCTGCCTGGGGAGGCCTACTCCCCGGGCAGGAACGGTGCAGGTACCGGTGACCGGTAGCACCGGCACATGTTTTCTACCGGGCATGTGTCTTTAGGGATACCTGCATCACAACCGCATTACTGCCGGAAGAATGCCTGTCGTAAAAATTCCCCTTTCCCATTCTTTCGGCATTTTGAAATCCCGCGTGAAGCGGGTCTTGTTGGGACCTGGTTTGGCCGCACAACTGTCCGATTCCGTAGAATGCACACTCCCTGTTCAAGTGTGTACTTTATTACGGAAGATGCGGAGGACGGCGCATAAGGCCAATGTTACGGCGTGGTGGGCGTTACAGGGAACACGCGCGTCATGTACACCAGGTAGCCAACCCTAGTTCGGAGGAGTTCTCTGGGAAACAAAAACTCCTTCCATTCAGATCTTGGCGACGGGATTATTCCCTGAGCCTAGAGCTGCGATGCGCCGGCACCGGGAGACATGAGACGTGAGACACCTCATGTTACTCCCGGTGCCGTCTTTTTTTTGCACCTGTCTCACTGATGTAATGCGTACCCGGTTCCGGATTGGAGTCCGGAGCCCACAGACACACGTTTCAGGAGGTGGACTCATGGGGTTCTACGTTCAGTTCAAGGCTCTGTTCATGGAAGGCGAAGTTGCTGACAGGAACGGGAACGTTCTCGGCACAGCAAGGATACCCGTCCCTGCAGGGCAGTGGCAGACCGTGGAAGCGAACGTCATGGCTTTGCCGGTCGGCAAGCCCGGACGGAAAGCCAAGAACGCTCTACCGGCATTCGACTTTGACGGCGTTGGCCAGGTAGCCGCGTTGAACAACACGACGGTAGCTGCCGTGTTGCCGGCGAAACCGCCGCGTTGGAAACGCATGGGCGGAAAACGCTGTATCGCCGCGCACCGCGCTGAACTCAGGGCATGCATCTCTTCCGGCAAGTTCACGGCTACACAGATTGCCGAGGCCTTCAATCTGGGCAAAGGCCAGAAGGGCAGACAGGTCGTCTACTCCGAGAAGAACATGATGAACAGAGAAGCCAAACAGCCCAAGCCCAAGCAGTATTACACCTTGCCGAAACCGTCGGAGACCGCAGTCGTAAGAGCTTAACCCCTGGAAGGAGTTCCTGAAGGACATGGCTAAGAAGAAGCTGGTCACCCATCCTAACGGCATGACGTCGCAGTATGCGCCGTCCCCGAAATCGATCGGTCGTTGGCTTGTCACGAAAGGTCTCATTCGTGACGCGCGCAAGAGCATCGTTTCGGAAGACAAGGCTTTGGAGTACGCGGCCAAAGCCATACAGGCGCATTCGACGGGGTCTATCACCGGAGTCGACTTTCCGGTGATCATGGACACCTCCGGAACGGTCAGAGCCGTGACTACGACTCCACTTCCCAATTCCAGCCCAGTGCAAGGCTGGCAGCTCGGCGTGGCGAAGGTGCGGTTCTGCGATGTACACACGTATACCGTGAAAGCCAAGACCGTTATCCGGAAGTTTGCGGATATCGGCCCGAGCAGCGTGGCTTATCTGCAGAAGATCCTGAGCACTCCTGCGGCAGCGCCGACGTCCAGAGTCACCGGGTATCAGCGCAGGGTAAACAAAGGGATCGGGAGAACTCCTCCCAATCCGGCGAAGCACCGGCGCGTCATGCGCTCACTTCGCAAGAGCAAGGCGAAATAGGATTGCGGCTAAGGGAGCTGGTCCTTGACCGGGCCAGCTCCCGATACAAAGGGGGACTTGTGATGAAACTTTTGTATTGCCGCGAGTGCAAGGACTTGCTGAAGATCCTACGTTCGAAAGAATCGTGCGACTGCGGCAAGTGTGAAGCCTGGTTCACGGGCAAGAAGTTTTTTGTCCGGGGACCGGGAGTAGTACTGTGTCCGTCCAACGCCAGCATCAAGAAGGCATTGGACGAGTTCGATAAGACCGGGTCCTCGAGGGCGATCGAGACGCTCATATTGCCTGCGAAGGCGATAGGCGTCGTGCATCTGTCCTCGAAAAAGAGAGAGTGAAGAAAGGGGAGCACTGTGAAAAAAGAGAAGATTTCTGCATTGAAGAGTCGTCTGCTCACAGTGCTCCCCACACGCCCGCATCCAGGCCTTGATCCGTTCGCGATCGAACGGGAAGTTCACAAGGACGGGAAGCACTTCACGGAAAATCAGTGGGAAGAAGCCATCGATCAGCTTCTTCGTGAAGGGCAGCTGGAGGAAAACCACGGTCTTTTTCGAAGAAAGACTGATTAGTTTCGAGAAAGGAGGCCCTGATGGATGGTTCTGCAATGAAGAAGTTCAAGGAGGCATACGCCGGAAAGCCCATCACGGCTGAACGGCTCAATGACATCTACGTTTTTTACCTAGAACAGGCGCACGAAGTTAAACTCAAGCTCGAACAACCGGAGCTCTTACGAGATCCCGTCGCAATCCGTGAAGCTGGGTTGCGAGCTTGCAGGGATGCCGAGACTGTGCTCGGCATCGCGAGCGTCTTCTACTTGCTTACGGAGGAGCAGTACAAGATGAAGCTCGATAAGTTGACGTCTGTCGCAACTGATATATTTACATCACGTATCTAATCTGCTATGCTGTGGAAATGCAAACGAGCATTTCTGGCGGCTCCCGTGAGGGGGCCAGGGTTTTTTAGCTCTCAGGAGGTGCGAGAATGCGTCTGTTCCTTGTTGGAATCCTGTTGCTGGGCCTGGTTGGGTGTCAAAGGTCTCTGCATGACCTGAACACGGTCATCAAGAAGCAGCCGGCGCCTGAAATAGCCTCAAAGTGAAGTAATGCTCCCTTTCCAGGCATAGTATTCTGGAAAGGAGGGCATAACCATGCCCACGCTCAGAGCAAGTCTCAGGATTAGGGGTGACTTCCCCCTAAACCAACTGGCCCTTAACCAGGGTCAGGAAATGACCATCAAGATCTCCCGGATCAATGAGGAGGTCTTGAGGGACTATATCAATGACTGTGACCGGGGACCCGCGGTGGTCAAAGTCAAGACCGCGGACGACTATGCCCGGATCAGCCGCCTGTTGGAGCGTATTGAATGCAGTCTCATGTGGGACAAGGAAGATAAGAACATTGAACGGGGAGATCACGTTATCGTGGTCTTGCCCGGGCCCCAAATATTCGACTTGGGAATCATGTAACCAGGGGCGCAAAGCCCCTTTTTTACCTGTTATGTAAAAACAGCCTCTGAAACAGGCATAGTATCATAGTCAAGAGGCATCCCGCCTCTAATTCATGTTAACCCAGGAAAGGGGATAATCATGATACCTACATTCGTGAAGTGGCTGCTCATTTCCATATTCGTGGCC
>Ga0316617_100000067_pt1 | contig 21027 bp, 17 predicted proteins | sample OWC_Aug_M1_C1_D2_FD_207801 | JGI IMG/M metagenome (GOLD analysis project Ga0316617, IMG submission 207801) | Wetland soil microbial communities from Old Woman Creek delta, Ohio, United States - OWC_Aug_M1_C1_D2_B | ecosystem: Environmental > Terrestrial > Soil > Wetlands | place: USA: Ohio... | reverse complement strand
ATCTGGCGCTGTTGGTTGTATCCCAGCACCCATTGGTTCCAGCCGTTGTTGATGGCATCCCATCCCAGATAGATTCTGTGCAGCCAGGCTTGATCTCCACGCCCAAGCAAAGGCATTTCCGCCTCGGGCAGCGCAGCTGCCATCCCGGACTCGATTCTCCGGGGAGACACGGCGGCGGTGGGGTCTACCCGCACCCAGCCGCGCCCTGCAAACCATACTTCCGCCCAGGCATGGGCATCCGCCTGACGCACGATCATGTAATTGCCGAGCGGATTGACCTCGCCGCCCTGGTATCCGGTCACCACTCTGGCGGGAATGCCGGCGGCGCGCATCAGCAGAACGAAACTGCCGGCGTAGTGCTCGCAGAACCCCCGCCGGGTGGAGAACAGGAATTCGTCCACGCCATCGCTTCCCAGCAGGGGTGGTGCAAGGGTATAGACATAAGGCTGCTCCCGAAACATGGTAAGCGCCCGCTGCACGATGCTCGCCGGTTCTGCGCCAGAAGCTGCCCATTCCCGTCCTAGCGCGCGTGTTCTTGGATTATTCCTTTCGGACGGCAGTTGCAGCGCATGCTTGAGCGAGGTTTGCTCAGCCTGCGCCTGCAGCTGGTATTGCAGATACGAGGAAGCCTGGTAGCGCGTACGGGTTTGAACAGGATTGCGAGCAGTCAGTTGATAGTCGTGGCTGAGCTTACTCTCAGGCGGAATGGTTGCTGCCATGTCGAGCGTGAACAGCCACGTCCGGTTGTGGGGCTCTAGCGTGACGGTGTAGCGGACCGGGGTACTTTTGCCTTCTAGCTTTTCCTGCGGCAGGGTCTGCGTCTGAAACCCCGGCCGCCAGGTGCGCCCGTCGAAGTGCCAGAACACCGGCCCACGCCAGTAACGCTGGGCAGGATCAGGCAGCTTGTCCTTGAATTCCGCGCGAAACGCAATTTCATCGGACAGGCTCAACTGGCTGATGCTGCCCGGCGACATGTCTTCGGAAAGCCCGCTCATCCCGCTGACGGCATCTTGCGGGACGCTCCATAAAGGGCCGGACAGGCGCGGAAAAAGCAGAAACAGCACCAGCATGACGGGCAGCGCCTGCCCCAGCAGGCGGCCGGCCAGTAGCAGCTTGAACTTGGCAGGCAGCGTGCCTTCGGGGTGGCTGATGCTGATCAACGTGGCGGTGAGCGCCACTACCGGCAGCACCATGTAGGTGCCGAGCAGCAGTGATTGCGAGAACAGAAAAACGGTAATGACGAGAAACCAGGAGAGAAACACCAGCAGCATGGCCTCGCGCCGGCTGTTCGATTCGAGCAGTTTCATGGACATCATCAAGGTCAGCAGGGCAACGCTGGCGTCGCGGCCAAACGACCCTCCGTAACTGGCGATAATGGCAGCCGCACCAATCAGCGCCATCGGCAGCAGGATGCGCAATCGCGGTAGCGCAAGGCGCCGCAGCGCGATGTGGTAGCGCCAGGCACCCAGCAACAGGGCGAACAGAGGCACCCAAAGCGGGAGGTGCCAGAACAGCGGCGCCAGCACCAGCGCCATGGATGCCAGCAGCCAGCGCAGATGGTCGTGCGCGATATGACGCATCATGGCGGTGCCCCGAACAGGGCAAGCGCTTCCATGCACTTGCGATATTGCGCCTCGCCCGTGGCCGGAGCGATTTCCCTGCCCGGCAGGCGCAGGCCGTAAGCCTGTCCACCGGCATGCGCATCCATTACCCAGCGGGTCATCTGGGAGATTCTTGATTCCGTGTCGTGTGCCGGGGCAAGCGCCCAGTCCAGCCAGAGCGTCGTGCCGGACGCGGCATGAAACTGCTTGGAGAACATTCCCTGTTCGCGCGCAGACGCCTTCCAGTCGACGCGGCGCAGCGAGTCGCCATGCTGATAGGCGCGCAGCCCGGAAAAGTCATCGTCGCCGGCTTCGGTCCTGGCCTTGCCAGATTTTCCATCCGATCCGGAAACGGGTGGCTGTCTTGCCGCGATGGGGGCGGGATAAACCAGGCAGCGATGGTTCAGGTTGACGTAAGACCATGCGTGGAACAGGCCGAGCGGGAATTCGGTGAACACGGTCAGCCTGCCAGGGGTCAGCCAGCCACGGTGGAGACTTCTGACGGGCATGGTCATCTCGGCGTGGCCATCGGCCGGAATATCGGCAAAAACAGCTTCAGACTTGCCAAGGCGCAGGCCGATGGCATAGCGACACCGGCTGTTGAGGTCGGAGACTATCAGGCCGAAGTTGGCGTCTGCTCCCGCGAACACCGGCGCGGTCTTGCCGCTGGAGATGGTCAGGTGAGCTAGGTTGCGCCAGGTATGCAGCATGGCAACCACGCTCAATCCGCCAAGCAGGAAAGTCAGCCCGAAACCGAGGCTGAGGCCATAATTGATGGAGCCGATCAGCATGCAGATCAGCACCACCACAAACAATAAGCCCTGACGTGTGGGCAGGATATAGATATGGCGGCGATCGAGCACGGCGGTATCTTTCACCGGGGTGGCGGTGCGCAGGAACGATTTCCAGTCTCGCCAAGATCGAACGAGCGGTTTGTTGCGTAACGTGGGGGTTGCCATGATTTCATTAAAAGGCAGGAATCACATGTGGCAGAATAGCATCCTTCCAGGCAATTCATGAGCCTGTCTTTTAGGGAGGCCCTGACAAGTGAGCGAGCAGGATGAAGTGCAAGGCGCACGGAGCGCAGCGACCGAGACATATCAAATGGATAGACGAGGGAGAGAGCACCGCGCAACGCAGCAATTCGCCTTCGCAGCCACTTGTTCAGGGTTTCCTTAGGAGCATATCGCTTGAGCGGTCTTCATCATACGCACGGCAACCAGCCGCTCTCCTATAACCGGGCGTTTGGAGTTGGCATTGCACTCAATGTAGGATTTGTCCTGATTGAGGTGTATTTTGGCTGGCGCGCCCATTCGCTGGCGCTGCTGGCCGATGCCGGGCACAACCTGAGTGATGTGCTGGGGCTAGTGCTGGCTTGGGCGGGGATGTGGGTGGCGCGGTTCCGTCCGGACGAACGTCATACCTATGGCTGGCAGCGCGCCTCCATCATGGCGGCGCTGGTCAACGCGCTGATCCTGCTGGTGGCGATGGGCAGCATGGCGTGGGAAGCGGTTCACCGCTTTGCCAGCCCAACACCGATTCAGGGGCAGACCGTGATACTGGTCGCCGCAGCCGGAGTGCTGGTCAACGGCGCCACGGCCTGGCTGTTCCATTCAGGTGGCCGCAGCGATCTCAACATCCGCGGCGCCTTCCTGCACATGGCGGGCGATGCCCTAGTGTCGCTGGGGGTGGTCATCGCGGGTGCGGTCTATCTGTGGACGGGCTGGATGTGGCTGGATCCGGTGATGAGCCTGATCATCGCGATGCTGGTTGTATTCGGTACCTGGAGCCTGTTCAGTCAGTCGCTGCATCTGGTCTTCGACGGCGTGCCGGCCAGCGTGGACCTGAACGCGGTCAAAACCTGTCTGGCTGGATTCAATGGCGTGGCCGAGGTGCACGACCTGCACATCTGGGCGATCGGCGCGTCGGAAACCGCCATGACGGTGCATCTGGTGATGCCGGATGGGCATCCGGGCGATGCGTTCCTTGTCGAAGTCAACCAAGTGCTGCATGACAGATTTGACATCGAGCATGCGACCATCCAGGTCGAGGTGGGCGATACCGGGCAGCAATGCAGACTAGCAAATCATGTGACGGCATGATTTGCTAGTCGAACGATACGGCTGAGTCAGTCCAGCTTTTGCCCGTGCTCGCGCGTGGCGTGGAACTGCACCTTCGGCCAGCGTTCCATCGCCAGGCTCAGGTTGACGTGGTTGTCGGCCAGGTACACCAGGTTGCCATCTACGTCCTTGGCCAGGCGCCCTTGATTCGACCTTGCGAATTCATTCAGGTGGGCACTATCGGTGCAGGTGACCCAGCGTGCGGTGTGGATGCCGGCACGCTCGAAGATCGCATCGACGCCATACTCGGATTTCAAGCGGTGCTCCACTACCTCGAACTGCAACTGGCCGACAGCGCCCAACAATGCGGCGGTATCCGCCAACGGTTCGAACACTTGCACCGCGCCTTCTTCACCCAGCTGGCGCAGACCTTTCTGCAATTGCTTGGCCTTGAGCGGGTCACGCAGCCGCGCGCGGCTGAACAGTTCCGGTGCGAAGTAAGGGATACCCTTGAAGGTTAGCGCTTCACCCTCGGTAAGCACGTCGCCGATTTGTAAATTTCCATGATTGTGAATGCCGATAATGTCGCCGGCGTAGGCTTCTTCCATGCGCGCGCGCTCGTTGGCCATGAAGGTAACGGCGTTGGCCAGTTTCATTTCCTTGCCGGTGCGGCGATGTTTGACTTTCATGCCCGGCGTGTACTGGCCGGAGCAAACGCGGAAAAAGGCGATACGGTCGCGGTGGTTCGGGTCCATATTGGCCTGGATCTTGAACACGAAGCCGGTGAAGGCCGGTTCATCCGGCGCCACCAGGCGCGTGTCGCCCTTGGCGGTTTCAGCCTCGCGTGGCGCCGGCGGGGGCGCCCAATCGATCAGGGCCTGCAGGATTTCGCGCACGCCGAAATTGTTGATCCCGGAGCCGAAGAACACCGGCGTCTGAATGCCTGCGAGAAAGGCTTCGAGGTCAAACGTGGCGCCTGCGCCGGCGACCAGTTCGGTCTCGTCGCGCATGCGCCGCATTTCCATCTGGCAGGTCTGGTTCAGGCCTTCGATTTCAGCGCCGCGCAGGGTTTCGACCTCCTGCCCGGCTTTGCCTTCGCCCGGCGCAAAGCGCAGCACTTCATCGTTGAGCAGGTGATACACGCCCTGAAAGCGCTTGCCCATGCCGATCGGCCAGGTGACAGGTGCGCAGTGGATTTTCAGCACTGACTCGATTTCGTCCAGCAGTTCGATGGGATCGCGCACCTCGCGGTCCATCTTGTTGACGAAGGTGATGATGGGGGTGTTGCGCAACCGGCACACCTCCAGCAGCTTGATGGTCTGGGCTTCTACGCCATTGGCCGCATCGATCACCATGACGGCGGCGTCCACGGCGGTGAGCACGCGGTAGGTGTCTTCCGAAAAATCCGCGTGACCAGGAGTGTCGAGCAAGTTGATGACGCAGTCGTCGTAGCTGAATTGCATCACCGAACTGGCGACGGAGATGCCGCGCTGCTTCTCGATGTCCAGCCAGTCCGAGGTGGCAAACTTGCCGCTCTTGCGTGCCTTGACCGTGCCCGCCATCTGGATCGCGCCGCCGAACAGCAGCAGCTTTTCCGTCAGCGTGGTCTTGCCCGCGTCGGGGTGGGAGATGATGGCGAAGGTGCGGCGCTTCTTGACGGCAAGGGTGAGCAGGTCGTTGTCAGACATGGTGTTCGGCGTTGCGATGCAAAAGGCCGCTATTGTACCGCGTGCGGGAAGCTTACCGTGACTTTCAGGCCGGGATTCGATGTGCCGGAAGAAAGGCTTAACCTTGCGCCATGGATTTCAGCGATGCGGCTGACGATCGACAGTCCCAGTCCGCTGCCGCTGGCGGCAGTGCCGGGCGGTCGGTAAAAACGCCGGGAGATTTTTTCCAGTTCATCCTGTTGCAGGCCGGGGCCGTCATCGCAGACAGCGATGCAGGGGCTCCCCTGGATGCTGGAAACTTCGAGACGCACCGTGGTGCCTGGCAGGGTGTGGCGTATGGCGTTGTCGATCAGGTTGCGCAGCATCACGGTCAGCAGCGCCGGCAGCCCGGGTATGACAACTTCATCGCCGTCGGCGAGTTCGAGATGCACCCCCTTGTCCAACGCGGCAGGCGCGATTTCTGCCATGACGCGTGCTGCCAGTGTGTGCAAGGCGCAGGGTTCAAGCGCATCGGCTGTGACATTTTCCAGCCGGGCCAAAGTCAGAAGTTGTTCTATCAGGTGCGTGGCGCGGTCGCAGCCGGCGATGGCACCATCGAGGGAGTGGATGCGAGCCGCATCGTCGGTTGCACCGCGGGCGACCTGCGCCTGCGCCTTGATCGCGGCGATGGGGGTACGCAGTTCATGCGCTGCGTCGGCGGTAAAGCGCCGTTCGTTTTCAATGGTGCTGCCGATGCGGACAAACAACTGGTTGAGGCGCTCGACCAATGGGGTGACTTCAGCCGGAGTAGCGGTCGCGTCGAGTGGGGCCAGATTGTCCGGCGCGCGCTGCTCGATTTCCCTGGTGAGGCGGGTTAGCGGTCGCAAGCCTCCGCCGACCGCCCACCAAATCATGATCGCCAGCAAGGGCAGGGCAACCCATAGCGGACGCAGCAAGTTGGAAGCGATGTTGCGTGCCAGTGCATCGCGCACTTCGGCCTGTTCCGCGACGTGAATCAGCAAGCTGCTGGAATCGTCCCATGCGCTGAACACGCGCCAGTGCTGGCCATTGATTGTGGCATCGCTGAATCCTTGCTCCTGCTTGCCCAGCGGTGTTTGCGGCGCATTGGCCGAATGCAGCCGCAACTCCCGGCCATCTTCCCACACCTGGAATGCGATGCGGCGCGAATACTTGTGCAACATCGGCGCATGATCGGTTTCGACCTCCTCGAGTTCATGCGAGGCTTGCGCCACCAGCAGGGTAGATGCCTGTGCCAGATGGGCATCCAGCACCTCGTTCAACTCCTGACGGGCGTCGAAGTAGGTGAAAATGGCTGCGGCCAGCCACACCAGCAGGATGGCACTCAGCGCGAGGGTGAGGATGTGTCGTTTAAGGGAGGGTTTGCGCAACATGCTAACGCACCAGGTATCCCACGCCGCGAATGGTTTCGATCAGCGTCGGAGAAATCTTGCGGCGCAGATGGTGGATGTGGACTTCGATGGCATTGCTTTCCACTTCTTCACCCCAGGCGTAGAGTTTCTCTTCCAGTTGGGCGCGGGACAGCACGCGGCCGGCGCTAAGCATGAGCGCGTGCAGCAGAGCGAATTCCGTGGCTGAGAGATCGACCGGCTTGCCCTGATAGCTGGCCCGGTGCGCGGCGGGATCCAGCTCGACATCGTGGATTTGCAATAATGGACCGGTATTGCCACTGGCCCTGCGAACCAGTGCGCGCAGGCGCGCGGTAAGCTCGCCCATGTCGAACGGCTTGACCAGATAGTCGTCGGCGCCACAGTCCAGCCCCTGAATGCGGTCATCCACGGTGTCGCGCGCGGTGAGCAACAGCACCGGAAGGGTGGCTTTGCGGCCACGCAGGCGGCGCAGGACTTCCAGCCCGGAGAGGCGGGGCAGGCCGATGTCCAGTACCGCCGCGTCGAAGGGTTCCGTCGCCAGTACCTGGTCTGCCAGTGCGCCGTCGCGAACCCAATCTACAGCGTAGCCGGACTGTTTCAGCCCTGCTTGGATAGCGTCCCCTAGCAGGGCATCATCTTCGACGATCAGTATCCGCATTTTGTCTCGGTCAGTCCTCGTGCTGCGTGGTTTGTTCGCCGCCAGCGACTGTTTCGACGGCTGGTTGATAGAAAGTCAGGAACGCGGCGATGATGGCTGCCATTATGACACCTAGCCAGGCATACGTGCGACGAATGCCTGCGGCGGCATCGCCGTTTTTGTAGCCGGTGATCATGGAGCGCACCAAGTTTTCGCGGTGAAGCACGCTGCTGACAACGACTCCTGCAATATGGATCGCTACGATCAGCAGCATGAAGTTGGCGGCGCCTTCGTGTAATTCCTCGAAAGCCTCTTCACCTCCCACTTCGTAATACAGCATGACCCCACTGACTGCCGCCAGCAAGCCCAAGCCGAGCAGCAGGAAAATTGCCACGCTGCCCGCCGGATTATGACCAAGGAAGTGTTGCGGTTGTCGAGCGAGCAGGGAGCGTACATAACCAGCAATTTCCGCCGGCTTGAACAGAAAAGAGCTGAAACGGGCGTAATGCGTGCCGATAAACCCCCACACCAGGCGGAAGACGATCAGGCCGAGCATGATGTAGCCCAGTGCGATGTGCAGATCGCGATAGCGCTCGGTTTCTGCGGTCAGAAAGGCGCCGAGAAAAGACAGCGCCAGCGACCAGTGAAAGACTCTCGTCGGGATGTCCCAGACCAGGATGCGTTTTAACATGATGTTCTCCTTTACTTGGGTATGCGGATGTTGCGCTCGCTGAAATCGCCGCTCTCGGCCTGGGTGTGGCAGGCAGCGCAATTGGCTGCGCTTTTCACCTGCGGATTCTTCCAGGTTCTTGAAGAGACTTCATCATGCTTTCTAATGAACTGGGGGGTTTCAGTGATGCGCAGTTGCGGTTTCTGAGCTGAATCAGGCTTGCGCTGGCTGGCGTTTTTCTCGAGAAAAGCGAGGATTTCTGTGCTGGTAGCGGCATCAAGGCTGGCGTCGCTGCCGAAATGCTTGTCCAGCCCACCCATCATCGTCCTCCATGAGGCGGCAGGCAACATGTTGGCTGGATAGGCGAAATGGCATGAGCCGCATTCAGCTTTCCACTTTGAATTTGTCGCGGTGAAGGCCATGCCGCCGGACGCCATTGCGTTTGGCATGGCAAGCAGCGAAGCCAGGACGATCAGAAATGCTTTTTGCTTGTTCATGGCAGTTCTCCTATTTGAGCGTCATCAGGTAAGTCAGCACGTCGCCTTTTTCCAGCGGCGTGCACGCGCGGTTTAGAACATCGTTGCAGTTGCGCTTGAACCATTTGTCGACTTTGGCCTGATCGGTGAAACGATCTGCGTTGGCTGCAGGCGCCAGCGGCTGGATGATCTTGCTGGTTTTGGCATGTTTGCCCTGAGCTGCCGGATTTTTCGTGTGGCAGGTGGAGCAGCTCCAGTCGTTACCGTGGGTGGACTTGAAGAACTGCTCACCGCGCGTAGCTGAAAAACCCTGGAATCCGGGTGTTTCTGTTGCTGATTGTTTGAATCCTTCCAGTGTCTGTTGGGGCGTTTGCGCGTTCGCAGTCGCAGCCATTGCCAGGAGCATAATGCTTGGCAGTAGATGGCGCATGAATCTCGTATGGGATGACATGATGACCTCCTTTTCTTCGGGTGACGCTTGAAGATTAGACGGTCAAGCTTAAGAAGAGCTTAAGTGCGCATTGCGGATGGTGAAATATCCCGAAGTGCGGGGTGGCCAATATTGGCTTTGATGTAGTGGGATTTTAATCGGGGAGTAAAAAGCAAAACGGGGGCAAACGCCCCCGTTTTTTTGTAATCCGTCAGACCTTAGCGGTTGCAGACGTACATGGTCACTTCAAAGCCAAAACGCATTTCGGTTACTTCGGGCTTGGTCCACATGTTAAGTCTCCTTTAAGTTGTTCACTTGCTTGAAGCAGGTTGCTTCTGAAGTGTATGACTTGCACTATACCGAACCATTCCACAAACACTCTCACCGAACTCATGAAAACAGGCTCATGAAAATCATGAGATTCTGCCGATGTGCTCCAGTTCGGCGGTCAGTGCCGCCCGATCCTGCATGAGGCGGGCAAGAGGCAGGGCCAGGAAAGCCTCGATGCGCTTTCGCAATATCCGGTAGGCCAATTCAAATGCGGCATCTATCTCGGCATCACTCCCAGTTGCTTTGGCGGGATCATCCACGCCCCAGTGGGCGCGCGCAGCCGGCGTCAGGTAGGCGGGACAGGTTTCGTCCGCTGCGTTGCCGCACACGGTAATGACGATATCAGGCGCTACCGGCAGGTCGTTCCAGGATTTGCTGCAATAGCCTTCCGTTTGCATGCCTTCGCGCTTCAAAAGGGCTATCGAGCGCGGATGGACGTATCCCGCAGGCTTGCTGCCGGCGCTCATGGCGCGCATTCCGGCCGGAGCGAGGGCGTTGAAGGTGGCTTCCGCCAGGATGGAACGGCAGGAGTTTCCAGTGCAGAGAAAGAGGATGTTCAAAGGTTGCTTTCGTACCAGTTGCGGGAACGGTTGACGATGCCAACCACCGATAGCATGACCGGCACTTCGATCAGCACGCCGACTACCGTGGCCAGCGCAGCACCCGATTTGAAGCCGAACAGGGCAATGGCCGTGGCGACTGCCAGTTCGAAGAAGTTGGAAGCGCCGATCAGGGCAGAAGGCCCGGCCACGCAATGCGCAACCTTGAATTTGCGGTTCAGCCAGTAGGCCAGCATGGAATTGAAATAGACCTGGATCAGGATGGGGACAGCGAGCAATGCAATCACTAGCGGTTGCGCGAGGATCTGCTCACCTTGAAAAGCAAACAGCAGCACCAGCGTGGCGAGCAGGGCTGTCAGCGAAATCGTGTGCAACCTGTTCAGGGCAGATTGCAATGCCTGTTCGCCGCCTTTGTTCAGCAGCGACTTGCGCCACAATTGACTGGCAAACACGGGCACCACAATGAACAGTGCAACCGATAATGCCAGAGTATCCCAGGGAACGGCGATGCTGGAGAGTCCCAGTAGCAGGCCGACAAGGGGTGCGAACACGAACAGCATGATGACATCATTAATGGCGACCTGCGAGAGAGTGAATTTCGGTTCGCCATCGCAAAGGCTGCTCCAGACGAACACCATGGCGGTACAGGGCGCGGCAGCAAGCAGGATCAGTCCGGCGATATAGCTGTCGATCTGGTCTGCGGGCAGCATGGGCGCGAACAAATGGCGGATGAATAGCCAGCCCAGCAGTGCCATGGAAAACGGCTTGACCAGCCAGTTGATGGCGAGCGTAACAACGATGCCATTTTTGTGCCTTGCCACTTCACCCATTGCAGCAAAATCAATCTTCAGCAGCATGGGAATGATCATCAGCCAGATCAGTACCGCTACCGGCAGGTTGACCTCTGCCAGCTTGAGATTGCCGATAGCCTGGAAAAAATTGGGAACAATCTTGCCAAGCACGATGCCGAGGGCAATGCAGCCGGTCACCCACCATGTCAGGTTACGCTCGAAAGCGCCGATTTTTGCGTTATTTTGTGACATGTGTTCTGGAAATATGGGAAAAATTCAGCGTTATTTTAGTCCGAGCGTACTTAGCGTTCTATCCCTGACGGAGCCAAGCAGTTCCGCGTTTTTTATTAGGGATTCGCCGTAGGACGGGATCAATTCCTTCAATTTCTGCTTCCAGGCGGATTGCTTCATCTGCTCAGGGAAGCAGCGTTCAATTATGGTGAGCATGGCGGGTACCGAAGTCGACGCGCCGGGAGATGCGCCCAAGAGTGCAGCCAGAGAACCATCTCGCGCGGTAACGATTTCGGTGCCGAATTCCAGATTGCCATCCTTGATGATTTGCACGCGCTTGCCGGCGTTGGCAAGAGACCATTCGTCATTCTTTGCCTCCGGGAAAAACTTGCGGAGGGCTTCCATTCTTTCGCTGTGTGACTGGAGCGCCTCGCCAACTAGGTAGCGGGTCAGATCCATATTGTGCAGGCCGGCGGATAACATGGATTTCAGATTGTTCGGCCTGGCTGATGCGAGCAGGTCGAAAAGAGAGCCGCACTTGAGAAATTTGGTAGTGAATCCGGCATAGGGACCGAACAGCAAAGCCGGCCTGCCATCGATGATGCGTGAGTCGAGGTGAGGTAGAGACATGGGGGGGCTCCCCAGTGGTGCCCTGCCATAGACTTTGGCGTGGTGTTGCTTGATAACGTCCTGATTATTGCACACCAGCCATTGCCCGCTGACCGGAAAGCCGCCGTAGCCCTTGCTCTCCGGGATGCCGGATTGCTGCAATAGAGGCAGGGTGCCGCCTCCGGCGCCGAGAAAGACGAAACCAGCGTCGAAATTCTTTGAAGTGCTTGCCCGGCCATTACGGACATGGACATTCCAGCGTCCGTTCTTCTGTTGCGCGAGGTGGTTGACGGAATACCCCGTCAGCAATTCGAAATCTGGGTGCTGTTGCAACGTGTTGACCAAGCTGCGCGTGAGCGATCCGAAATCGACATCGGCGCCATAGTTGACGCGCGTGGCGGCAAACTTCTGACTCGCGCTGCGCTGCTTCATGACCAGCGGCATCCAGTCGCGCAGTTGCGCTGCATCCTCGCTGTATTCCATGTCCGCAAACAGGTGATGTTGGCTCAGCTGGGTGTGCCGTTGGCACAGGAAAGCCACATTCTTTTCACCCCACACGAAGCTCAGGTGGGGCGTGGAATTGATAAATTCGCGCGGGGCGGGGAGAGCGTTCTGCTCGATCAGGTACGCCCAGAATTGCAGGGAGACTTCGAACGAGGCATTGATAGCCAGCGCGCGATCGATGCTGACACTGCCATCCGTGCTCTGCGGCGTGTAGTTGAGTTCGCAGTAACCCGCGTGACCAGTGCCGGCGTTGTTCCAGCCATCGCTGCTTTCAAGCGCAACCTGTTCCAGCTGCTCCACCATCAGGATATTCAATGACGGGTCAAGCCGCATCAGCAGCGTGCCGAGGGTGGCGCTCATGATGCCGCCGCCAACGAGCAGGACATCTACCTTGGTGTGTTCAGACATTGCTTTAATATGGCGATTGGTAAGAATCAAAAGGAAAAAGGGGCACGAAGCCCCTTTATTCTTGCATGACTACCGAATTACTTCACGCGGTTCTTGTATTCCAGCGTGCGGGTATCGATTTCGATCTTGTCGGCGATTTCACAGAACAGCGGCACCGGCAGTTCGAAGCCGGTGGCGATCTTGGCGGGCTTCATCACCTTGCCGGAGGTGTCGCCCTTGACGGCGGGTTCGGTGTAGGTGATTTCGCGCACCACGGAGTTGGGCAGCTCGACCGAAATCGCCTTGCCGTTGTAGAACACGACTTCGCAAGCCATGCCGTCTTCCAGGAAGTTGAGCGCATCGCTCATGGTTTCCGCTTCGACTTCGTACTGGTTGTAGTCGGAATCCATGAACACGTACATCGGATCGGCAAAGTAAGAGTAGGTCACTTCCTTCTTTTCCAATACCACGACGTCGAATTTGTCGTCGGCACGGTACACCGCTTCGCTAGGCGATTCGGTGAGCAGATTCTTGAATTTCATCTTCACTACGGAAGAGTTGCGGCCGGACTTGCTATATTCGGCTTTGAGCACGACCATGGGGTCGTTGCCGACCATAAACACGTTGCCTACGCGGAGTTCCTGAGCTGTTTTCATCTGATGTCCTGCGCTATGGGGGTAAAAAAACCGCGCATTATACCCGATTTTTACAAAAAATCACTAAGTTAGACGCTAGGTCAGGTTGTGCGGAAAGTTCTGTCGCCCATCTTTTCGCATGGGCACCGAGCGCCGCGGTATGTTGCTGAAAATCGTTCCAGTTTAAGCTTCCATCGCCGTTCCAGCCATAATGGAATGCCCGCAAGGCCTGCGCCGCTGCACTATCAAGCCCGGCGCAGTAACGATCGAGAAAGGCGTCGAGTTTCAAGAGATGCGCATTTTCTTCCTGCACGTAAATCTGCCAAATCATCGGCTTGCCTGCCCACTGCGCGCGGACGAAGGAATCCTCGCCGCGGACGAAGTTGCAGTCGCATGCCCACAGCAGCTGGTCGTAATCCTCCTGCCGCAGGAATGGGATCACATGCAGGGTGAGGTTGCCGCGCTGCAAGCTTTCGCCAGGCACTAGGGCGGGTTGTCGGAAGTGAGAGGCAACACTTTCCAGAACCCTGCCTTCCGGCAACAGGCAGCGCACTGGTTCTGAAGATGTCTGCCAGGCCTCCAGCAGGTCGGTGATGGGCGTGCTGTCGTAGCAGAACAGCGAAACTACGGTCTCATTTTTGTTTGGTACGGTCAGGTTCAGCCATTGCCAGAATGAGGCAGGTGATTGTTCAGCGGCATCACGCCGGGTGAGCAAGTCCTTTTCCCGCAGTAGTCCGCCGGTTGCGGTTGTGAAGCCAGGAAAAAAGAAGTGCTTGGTCAGTGGCAGGCGCGGGTGTGGCGATGGCATCGCATGACAGCCTTCCACCCAGTGCTCGGCAGACAGGTATTCGAGGTTGATCCACACAGGTTTTCTTCCGGCCTGCGTCATTGCCGTCAGGTAGTTCTCCGGGAGTTCGCAGCCAAAAGCCTCAATCACGACATTGAGCGGAATGACATCCGGAAATGGTTTTGACCATTGACGGACTTCGACGCTTGCGTAGTGTTGCACATCAGCATGCAGATCGATATCCGGGCAAATTCGATGCAGGCTGGCAAGGTCATCTAGCCACAGGCGAACTGAAAACTGATGTTCCGTCGCTAACTGTCGCGCCAGCCGCCAGCACACACCAATGTCACCGTAGTTGTCGACGACCTGGCAGAAAATATCCCAGCTTAGCTCAGCTTGATTGGCGGTGGGCGCTAACAATGACTGCATGCGTGATCTGCTTACCATCAGAGAAATATCGTTGTGGAATAATCATTATGGCATCGATTATCCCAACGGAAAGGATGGCCATCCTTACTCTTGGGTTGAATGTCTCTCCAGTCACGTGCAGACTCTGCCACCAGTGCAATGAAATTTGCCGTTTATCGGTAACTGGTTGACATCAAAGTACTGTTTGCGTAGATTGCAACACTGTTCTGAAAAAGGCAAACCCGACCGCAAGGCGGGGACGCAAAGCTTCCGGCCATGAATGATCATGGTAGCGGGGTTACCAGAAATCGAATGAACCAAACGATTTCTCATCGTTGTTGCGTTCCTTTTAGCCGGTGTTTCCCCTATTCAGGTTGATTGTTTGCCTAAAATATATCGGGAGATGACATGCGCTCGACTACAGTTTCAATCAAGTACATCATTCAGTCCATTCTTGCTTTACTGCTTCTTGTTATGGGTGTATCTGTGGTTTCGGCGGCTGAATCCAAGCCACCATTCCCGACCCTGAGTTTGCCCGGGGAAATGCGTGGCACAGAGGCCGTGAAAGGACTCGGGGACAAATTGCCTGCTGTTGCGGCGTGGTACGGCATGACCCCGCAAGCTTTTGCGGACATGATGAAACGCGATCCAAATGCGCGACTGGATCAGCATGGTCGGCTCTTTTATGTGGATGAATTCCCCATTCCACCGCAGGAAGAAGAAGCCAGTGGCGCTTCAGGCCCGACTGTATCCGAGGGGCCATACCCCGCAGGCTCAACGCTCATGTTGCATAGCAAGCCTGGTTCAAAGCGTGTTATCTATCTGGATTTCACTGGCTACACGACATCCAATACTGCCTGGAATTCAGGCGCGTCCATCAATGCAGTTCCCTTTGATATTGATGGTGACCCAACGACGTTCAGCACTACTGAACTCGATAGAATCCAATACATCTGGCAGCGCGTCGCAGAGGACTACGCGCCTTTCGATGTGGATGTGACGACGGAGGAACCGGCTGCGGATCTGCTGAACCGTACCTCGAGCACGGATGCATACTATGGAACCCGCGCAGTCATTACCAAGAATACTTTCTACTCATGTTCCTGTGGCGGAGTGGCATATGTAGGGGTATTTAACTATTCCTCCTCGAGCAATCCTACTTACTACCAGCCGGCCTGGGTTTTTTACGATGCCTTGGGCACAGGTAATGAAAAGTATGTGGCTGAAGCCATATCTCACGAGGTTGGACACAATCTCGGACTCAGCCATGACGGGACCACGACGGGCTCGGCTTATTACTCGGGAAATGGGAGTGGTGCGACCGGATGGGCGCCGATCATGGGCGTGGGCTACTACCAGCAAGTCACCCAATGGAGCAAGGGCGAATACCCGGACGCGAACAATTCACAAGACGATCTCACGGTCATTCCCAGCTATGGCGCAGCACTCCGTGCCGACGATCACGGCAATACCACCCTGCTGGCTACCGGACTGACAGTTACCGATTCTTCGACGACGCGTTCGTTAAGTGGTAACGGTATTATCGAGTCTCGGTCTGATGTGGATGTATTCAGCTTCTATGCAGGGGCAGGCAATGCTTCCATCAGCTTGAGCCCCTCACCGCGCGGTCCGAATCTGGATGCTTCCGTGACCCTGCTGGATAGCGCGGGGAATGAAGTTACCGTTCTGGCGGTAGGTGTTGTTCCAGTGACTCTGTCCGCTACCCTGGCTCAGGAGGGAAATTATTTCCTGAAGATTGATGGCATCGGTTACGGCACAACGAGTGTCGGTTACAGTGATTACGCCAGCCTCGGGCAATATTCCATTTCCGGTACTGTGCCCTTGCCGGGTTCTGCTGCGATACCTCCGCAAGCGTCAGCGGACGCCAGCCCTTTAAGCGGAACCGCTCCTCTGCTTGTAAGTTTCAACGATAATTCTATCGATGTCGATGGCAGCATTGTCAGCTGGCGCTGGGATTTCGGTGATGGTAGCAGTTACAGCTCTAACGCCACGGGTGATACCACCCATACTTACACCAGTGCTGGTACATACACAGCGATGCTGACGGTGACCGATAACACCGGCCTTTCTGCATCAACGCCGCTTACCATCACGGTGAATCCTGCGGCGGTGATGCCGATTTCAGTAAGCGACATCACCATGGGTCTGGTCTCGAACAAATCAGGCACCAATGCGACTGCCTCGGTTCTGGTAATCAAAAATGGTCTGCCAGTGTCCGGCGCCACGGTGAATGGAAGCTGGAGCGGTATTGTCAGCGGCAATGTAAGCGGGGTGACAGGCACCAACGGACGTGTTGTTCTGAAATCGGCCAAGACCAGGAATTCTGGCACCTTCGTGTTCACGATCAACACTGTCAGCAAGAATGGCGAAACCTATGAATCGAGTCTTAACAAAGAAAATTCGGACTCTATTATCAAGCCATAGCGCAACAGTCAACACACTGACATCTTCCCAGAAATGTGGGAGGTTTTGGGAAAACGGCTTACTCCTTTTGGCCTGTTTAGGCTAGAGCTGGCTCCGTGCTGTTGACTCGTTAGATTGGGAGAGTACGATACGGATTCATGTTCCGATAATTGTCTGTTCACTGGAGGGAGGGTATATGAAGCAGCAGAATCAAGATTCCAATGCACTCCCACTCCCTCAAGACCATCGGTTTCTGATCGATGAAGAACATGGACGAATGGAACGGTTTCTGCGGGATTTGTATGATACCTGTGCTGAACTCGAAGCTGAGGGTGGCGAGCACAAGGTTGCTTCATGCCAGGGCAGGCTGAATTCATTCCTCTACGATTTTCTCGACATCATATCTGAACACTTCGAGAACGAGGAAAGGCTGATGGAAGCTTGCCTTGCCGTTCAGGAGGATAAAGACTATTTTCGGCGGCACCGTGCGGCGCATGAAAAACTGGCGCATCAGGTGAAGATCTTGATGCGCGAAACGGCTGAATTGAGCAAACAGGGCAGTACAACATTGGCTATCCGTCATCTTTACCAGCAGATCGGGGTAATGTTTGGCGAGCATTCACGCGAATACGACAACTTTCTGTAGCGTGCTCACACTTGTGGTGGCTGGTAGTGTACTGCCAGCACCTCATAATCCTCTTCACCCCCTGGCGTTTCAAGCCTAACGGTATCTCCTTCGCCCTTTTTCATCAAGGCGCGTGCCAGCGGTGAAATCCAGCTGATGTAACCTTTCGATAGATCAATTTCATCCTGGCCGACGATACGGTAGGTGTGCTCGGTATCGTGCGTGACGGAATAGAGGGTGACCCAAGCGCCGAAAAAGATTTTATCCAGGCCTTGCTGCCGGGCGGGGTCGACCACTTCGGCCAAGTCCATGCGCTTCATCAGGAACTTCAGGCGCGCGTCGATCTGCCGCAGGCGCCGCTTGCCATAGATGTAATCCGCATTCTCGCTGCGGTCGCCGTTAGAGGCCGCCCAAGCGACATCGCTCACCACTTTCGGGCGCTCGACCCGATAGAGCTGCTCGAACTCCTCCTTCAGTCGGGCATAGCCTTCGGGCGTGATGTAGTTTTTCTGGTCTGCCATAATGAGCTTGAATTTTACTCCAAGGCCACCGTTGAAAATCCTGATTGCACCAGATTCCTTCAAAGGCTCACTCACCGCGCTGGCGGCGGCGCAGGCGTTGGCTGAAGGCGTGCGACGAGTTTTGCCCGATTCCGAACTATGTCTGTTCCCCATGGCCGATGGCGGTGAGGGCACGCTGGAATGCCTGCTTGCTGAACGGACAGGGGAGCGCAGGTTACTGCAAGTGACCGGGGCAGATGGTAATCCGCTGCTGGCCGAGTATGGGGTTGTGATGATAGAAGGCGAGGCCGTGGCGGTGATCGAGACTGCGCGTGTGGTTGGACTGACCCTGCCTGGCATGGTTGATTGCTCCGTCACGCAACGCAACACGCTTGGCGTGGGCGAGATGCTGCGCCATTGTCTCGACGCTGGGATACGCCGCTTCATGATCGGCCTGGGTGGCAGCGCCACCAACGATGGCGGTGCGGGGATGCTGGCCGCGCTCGGCGCGCGGTTTCTTGATGATCATGCCAATTTTTTATCTCCCACGCCAGTGGGGCTGCCTCGATTGGCGAGGGTGGATTTTTCCGGCCTCGACCCACGCCTTGCACACGCCGAAATTGTCGCTCTTTCCGATGTTGACAATCCTTTGTGCGGGCAGGAGGGGGCTACAGCAGTTTATGGTGTGCAGAAAGGTGTGGCTGCAGCGCAGGTTGCCGAAATTGATGCCACGTTGTTTCGCATGGCCGCATTGTGTGATGCCTGGTGCGGCAAGGCAGTTTCTGTATTACCTGGCAGCGGCGCCGCCGGCGGGTTGGGCTATGCCTTGCAGCTTGTGGGGGCTAAATGCCAATCTGGCGCGGAGGCCATGCTTGATCTGTACCGCTTTGATGCGGCATTGAAGGATTCAGATTGGGTGATCACGGGCGAAGGGAGTAGCGACGCGCAGACCCTGCACGGCAAGGCGCCCTGTGCCGTAGCGTACCGTGCCCGTAAGGCCGGGATTCCGGCGACATTGATTTCCGGCCAGGTCGATCAGGGCGCTGCCACGGCATTGCGTGGATTGTTCGGTAGCTGCTTTTCAATCGTGCAGGAGGGCATCGATGTGCAGCGGGCGATGCGTTACGCAGCTCACCTCTTGGCCGAGTGCGCCGAACAGGCAGCCCTGCTGCGGGTACAATTGACGCCATGACGATCCCCGTTTTATGTTCCACGCACCGCTTGGCCCGCAGCCTGCGGCTGGCATATGACCGGCAGCAGGCTGCAAAGGGACTGACGCAGTGGCAGCCGCTGCCGGCTCGCACGCTGGCGCAGTGGCTGGAAGAAACCATCACCCAGTCCATGCTGACGGGCGAAATCCCGTCCGACACCCTGCCGTTGCGAGTGCTGGACGGCATGGCCGAGCGCTTGTTGTGGGAGGAAGCTATCAGCCAATCCCTGGCAGACGATGCGGCAGAGGCTTTATTCGATGTGGCTGGCATGGCTCAGTCTGCAGCCGAGGCCAACTCGCTGATGCTGGGCTGGGGCCTGTTCCCACCATCCAGCGAGCACTCAGAGGAGGCGCGTCAGTTTCTGCGATGGCGCACTGCTTTCCACAAGCTTTGCCACGGCCACCACGCGATGGAATCTGCGCGATTGTTCAATCTCTATACCGATTGCCTGGAGCGCGGTGCGGCGACCTTGCCACCACACATCGAGCTGGCCGGCTTCGACCGCGTCAGCCCGCAGGAGCAGCGCCTGTTCGACGTGCTTGCCGCGCGCGGCGTGGGGGTAACTCACCATACCTTGGGGCCGGATCGCCCGGCCGTATCCAAGCAAGCTGCTTACGACGATGCTGAGGCCGAATGCCGTGCCGCCGCTGCCTGGGCCGCCAATAAGCTCGCGCAGAACCCACAGGCACGCCTGGCCATCGTGACTCCGGAACTGGGGCCGTTGCGTGCCCGGTTGTCGTCCATTCTCGACGACACCCTACAACCGCAAACCATTCATCCAGCACATGCCGAAACGCCGCGCTGCTATGATTTTTCTCTGGGCGAGCCTCTCGCTGCTAAGCCAATTATCGCTACCGCACTGGCGTTGCTGCGGCTGGCCGTCCGACGTTATCGTGTTTCGCAGCAGGACATCGGCTGGCTATTGCGCGATATCCACTGGTCAGCAGGAGCAAGCGAAGCCGATGCGCGCGCTCGTCTTGAGGCGCGTATGCGGCGCAAGCTCGGCAGTACGTTGCATCTGGAGCAATTGCTAAGGCTGGCGCGCAAGGCGCAGCAGGAAGGTTTGGGCGTGGTGCAATTGATTCGCAACCTGGAAGCGCTGAATGCCGATGCCGATGCCTGGCCGAAAAAGCAATTCCCTTCAGCCTGGAGTTCCGCGTTTGTCGATTTGCTCAAGGCCGCTGGATGGCCGGGCGAGCGCAGCCTTTCCAGTCATGAATTTCAGGCCAGGAAATCGTGGCAGGAAGTGCTGGAGAGTTTCTCCGCACTGGATCCTTTGCTGGGCAAAGTGGATGCTGCCGAAGCCCTGAGCCGTTTCTCCGGCCTGTGCCAGGAGCACATCTTCCAACCGGAAGCAGAAGGCGAACCGCAGCTGCTGGTCATGGGCATGCTGGAAACGGCTGGTGCCACGCTTGATGCGATTTGGGTGATGGGCATGAACGACCATATCTGGCCGCCGCCTGCCCGGCCCAACCCGCTGTTGCCGGTCGAACTGCAACGCATGGCAGGCATCCCGAATTCCTGCAGCCGGGTGCAGGCCGAATTCGCCCAGGCCATTTACTGGCGTCTGCTGCACAGCGCCCCTGAAGTAGTGTTCTCCTGGTCGCACAAGGATGGCGAACGTGAGCTGCGGCCGAGTCCTTTGTTGAATGAGATTCCGCTATGGGATGCACCAGTCGCCCCTGCCGCCACGCTGGCGGAGCAGCTGGCGCAACCGGCAGAGATGCAATGGCTGGAAGACCACCGGGCGCCGCCGGTTGCAGATGGCGAGGCGGTGCATGGAGGCACTGGCTTGCTCAAGGCGCAGGCGATCTGCCCGGCTTGGGCGTACTACCAGTACCGGCTTGGCGCGCGTGCGCTCGAAGAGCCCGTCGAGGGGCTGGACGCGATGGCGCGCGGCAGCCTGCTGCATGAAGTGCTGGCCTGCTTCTGGAACGGGCGCGGCTTGGCCGACCTGCATGCCATGGATGAGAGTTCACTTGATGAGGCTGTTGCTTTAGCAGTGGAGCAGGGCATCCTTGAATATAGCCGGCAGTTGGAAGAGTCTTTGCCGATACAGTTGGCCGCACTGGAAAAACTGCGCCTGCAATTTCTGG
>Ga0316617_100000066_pt1 | contig 21031 bp, 18 predicted proteins | sample OWC_Aug_M1_C1_D2_FD_207801 | JGI IMG/M metagenome (GOLD analysis project Ga0316617, IMG submission 207801) | Wetland soil microbial communities from Old Woman Creek delta, Ohio, United States - OWC_Aug_M1_C1_D2_B | ecosystem: Environmental > Terrestrial > Soil > Wetlands | place: USA: Ohio... | reverse complement strand
TCGTTCCAAAGTCAGTCACCACGTCGAATTGGCCGTCCCACTCAGGACGGTTGATTGGGACCGACAGATCAAGGGCAATCGCTCCAAGCTGGCCATTGGTGTCGATGGATGTGTGCTTGGCCCCCATGCGCTCAAACCAGGACTTGGCCGCGCTGCCTTCGGGGATGTTGTGGTGACAATACATTTGCTGGTCACCCAGCTCCATCATGTGGCAGTTTTGCAGCCCGCCCACCACGGGCAGGTAGCGGTAGAGGAAGTCGAGGCTTAGTGGAACGATACCCATATTATTTCTTTCGTGCGACGGTTAGGGAGAAGGCTTCGCCAATGATCGCCCAGCGATCCGGCTGACCGTAAACATTTTCTTTTGCGACCTGGCTGGGGCCGGGATGGAAGGGAGCAGCTTCATGCCGACCCATCCGGGAATCGTGCATAGCCAGGATACCTCCGACTTTAAGCAGTGGGGTCCACTCGTTGAAGTCGCGCAGCACACCTTCATAACGATGGTCGCCGTCGATAAAGAGGAAATCGAGCGGATTCTTCCACGTTTTGACCGCGTTCCAGGAGTAGTCTTCGATCAGCGCGATGCGCTTGCCAAAGGGCTTCACGTTCGCCAGGAACCGCTCCAGCTTTCCCTGGAGGCAAGGCGCTACTGGATCAACAATGAAGGGGTCGATGCTGGTCAGGTGGAGGTCCGAGACGGCCAGGATATTGACCGTGCTGTAGCCGTCACAGCAGCCAATTTCAACTCCGAAGCCGCTGCGGCCCTGGAGCACGCGGCGGAAAACATCAATTTCAGTGGGGTGGAGTCCGGTAAATGATCCTTCGACGATGTTCATGGTTACATGCCTGCTGCCAGAATTACAGTGGACGGGTCGAACTGTTTTTTGTCGTGCCCCCAGTCCCGCCAGGTCGGAGGATACGTGATGCCCATGCCCAAGCGATGGGCCAAAATTGACGCCACGGACTGATCGGCAACATGGCCGAGGCAGCGGTCGTCGTTTGAGACAGAGTGGTTCACGTTGCGGAGTTGACCGGGGAGCGTGGTGCCATCCTGGCAAAACTTGCAGAAGCCCTCCAGCCATTTGCGCGAGCGTTCGTGCGTCAGGCAGATGCCCATGAACATGCCGCCGATCAGCGGCACTTCCAGCGCCTCGTCGCGGGTGATGCCGAGGTTGGCCAGGGCTTCGTCTTTGAGCCACTGCCCGGCCTTCCAGCCTTCGTAGGAAAAGACATGGCCCTCCTGCTCGATGTGATTGAACAAAGGCTCCAGCGGACGGATGGCCCAGCAGGAGCAGTCCAACCAGAGGATCGTGTCGTAGCCCTGCTTGACCACATCCTGAAAAGCGTAGGACTTGAAGCCATAGGGCAGCTCCGAGTGCGGCGGGCTGCCAGGAGGCCAGCTATCGCGCCAGCAGATGAAGTCGCCCTGGAAGCCCACAGCGTGAAGGCTGGTCCGAAGGCGGTCTTGGCCGCGAGGATACCAGGCTCCGACAGCGACGTTGATGACGCAGCGTTTCATGACATCATCCCTTGGCCCAGCAGAACGGTGTCGGGCGAAATTTTGCTCATGTCGTTGGGCTGGCCATACTGGTAAATCGCAGGCCCGTAGTAGTTCAGCAGCACGGGAGGTTGCAGCTCCATTCCAAGCTGCGCGGCGATGATGCTCGCCACGGACTGGTCGTGGCGATGGCCTTTGCAGCGCGGGTCTTGGGATTCGGTGCCGAGGTCATTCGTCCAGTTGCCGCGCACGGCCAAGGTGTGGTGGACGATGTGCTCGAAGCGGTCGAGAAACTGGCGCGTGCGCTCGTTCCGCAGGTCGAAGCCCATGCAGCAGGCCATCAGCATGGGCATTTGGTCGGCCTGGTCGCGGGTGACCCCCATGATCGAGAGCGCCTGATCGTTCGTCCACTGGGCGCAGTTGAAGCCGGACATGAAAAACAGATGGCCGGTCTTCTCAATGTGGTCGAATATCGGGTCCAGCGGCTTGATGGCGAAGATCGAGGCGTCGGCCCACAGCAGGCTGGTGCAACCGCGTTTGGCTGCTGCCCGCAAAGCCGCGACCTTGAAAGCATAGGGCATTTCCCGATGCGGCAGCACGTTCAGCTCAGACTCATCCCGGAACAGGATGACCTGGCCGTCGAAGCCCTGGTCAAACAGGCTTCGCTCCAGCCGGAGCTGTCCGCGTGGATACCAGGTGTTCGGCCACGGAGCAGCCTTGGCAAAGTTGACCACGCATCTCATCGAGCCAGGATCAAATTCTCAGCGTTCGTCGTGATCTGTTTGAACCCGTGGGCGCTGGCCAGGCTGGTCATCGCGTCCGTGTGCTGGTCGTGCTCGACGCAAATGACCTGGACCCTGCCCAGGAAGTCCCAGGGGAGTTTTTGAAAGAGCTGCCAGTTCAAGCTCTCCACGTCCAGGTTGATGAACTCGAAGTTCACGCCGAATTTTGTAAACAATTCTTCGATGGAGACCGACTTCAAGCTGAATCGGGTGAACTTGACCCCGGCGTTGTGGCTCCACCGCTCGACGTGGGCTTTGTCCGAGGATGAGACGGCATCACCGCCGCTGTCGTAGAACTCCAGCCAGCCGCCATCGGTGCTGATGGCTGCGTTGACGAGAACGATCTCCGGGTTGTTCTGGTGGACCTTGAGCAGCCCCGTAAATGCAGTGGGGGATGGCTCAACACAGACCCCTGACCAGCCCAGTTCCGCCAGGCGCAGGGTGTTGCTGAAAGTTTTTCCGTCGTAAGCCCCGATGTCCAGGAATCGGCCCGTCTTCAAACCGGCCTTTTCCAGCAGACCCAGGACCACCGTTTCTTCGTTGTTTTGCGAGTATGGCATATCGTCTCCCACTAAGAACGAAACTGCCTGGCTGGGCACCCCCTGAAAAATTCTTCACAACACCCTTGACGCGGGACTGGAAATTGTTTACCTTTTCTACCGAATGAACAAACGACTGCTCAAAGACGTGCTCCGGGTGCCGACCAGCACCGGCCATGAAGGCACTATGGTCGAATGGCTTATGGAGTATTTCCGAGGCACAAACTGCGTTGCCAAGAAGGACTCCAGAGGCAACATCTACGTGACGAAAGGCGTTTCGGACGTGTATCCCTGCGTGGCCGCTCACACCGACACCGTTCACGCCCCTACCAACGTCATCATCCACGAGGAGGGCGACAAGCTCTTTGCAACCGACTGGAGCGAGAAGCAGGTCGGCTGTGGCGGCGACGACAAAGCTGGCATCTACATCTGCCTCCAGATGCTCGAACAGCTCGACGTGTGCAAAGCAGCTTTTTTCGTCTCCGAGGAGAACGGCTGTGTCGGCTCGCGCCACTGCCTGGAGGAGTGGTTTCTGAGCGCGGGCTACGTCATGGAGTTCGACTCGCCTTGCGACGACATCCTGACCTTCACCTGTGACGGCACCCAGTTGTTCCCAACCCAGGGGCCGTTCTTCGACGCGGTATGGCCGGTTCTCCAGAACTATGGAGCGGTGAACTGGCAGCATCATCCCTACACGGATGTCTCGGTGCTCAAGCGCAAGTTCAGTTTTCCTTGCCTGAATCTGCCTGCGGGCTACTTCCGAATGCACAGCCGCGAGGAATACGTGCAGATGAGCGTTGTCGAGAACTCGTTTCAGATGGGCATGGCCCTGGTCAAAGCACTGGGCCGAAAGGCATACGTCTTCAAGGCAGTCAACGTCAACGGACACGAAGTGGAGACTCCGGTCCCGGTGACTTACCTCAAGACTCACGATTTTGGAGCCAGGTTGACCTCTCCCAAGAGCATGGATGCTCTCCCTCCCAGGGTTGACCTGGCTTCCAAACTTCAACGTCTCCAGAAAGGCAGCAAGAAATGAAAACCAGCTACACATATCTCAAGGGAGGCGCAGACCATCCTGTTTGCGCTGACTACGCGCTCGCGGGTGCGTCTGGTGACTTTGCCTACGCCATCGTCTGTGATGGCCAAGGCCGAGACGGCATCCAGGACATCGACTTCGGTGTGCGGGCGCTTGCTTATGCGGCCAGAGAGACCGTGCGCTTGTGCCGGACAACTGCGCTGCTGCCTGCCTTCTTCGGCACCTACACGATTGGCAAGGCGTCAGCGACGCACGCCATCTTTCCAGCTCTGCATCGCATGGCACTCGATGCCTCTTTGCTTGCGGCCTGGGTGAACGGGGACAAGCTCACTGTCTATCTCTACGGCAACGGCACGCTGATTCACAAAAATCACAACCACGTCCGAGTGGTTCACGTTAACCTGCCGGAGCCTGACTTTCTGGCTTACCAGCAGGACGAGGTTCGTAAGACGAGCTACCTCACAGAGCACCGCACCGAGGTCAAGGCTTACTACGATTGCATCATCCAGAATGGCAACGAGAGCGGGAGTCAGAGGCCAGCTAAGCATTTGGAGCCTGTCGTGATCGAGTCGGTGGTTCAGCCCGGCGACATCATTTACCTCTGTTCTGACGGCATTGATGGATTTCGTGACAAGCACGCAGGTTTGCGCGATTGGCGCGAAATGCTCACTGCCTACACAGAGGGCCAGCTTTCCTTGGTGATGAATGACAGCTTCGCCGAGGATGACGTTTCGATGGCGACAATCGCCGTCTGAGTCCACCAAAACACAAACATGAAAAAATACCGATGCAGAGAAAAGGGGTGCGATCACGCACCGTTTGACAGTCCCCAGGCCGAAGCCATGCACTATGGCCGCGTCCACAGCAAAACCATCGTGGCGCTCGGCCAGAAGCGGCCAGAGCGTGCCCTGGTGCGTTTCAACGGCAGTGGCAACGGAGGAACCGCTGTGGCTCTGGAGGAGCAGCCGGTCAAGGTTGACCGCCGCACGAGGGCCTGGCGCGAAGCTCACCCGGAAGAAGTCAAGCGCCCGCAGTCCACCTACTGGGCCGGGATGAGCAAGGAGGAGCGCAGCGCCGAGATCAAGCGCCGGATGAAGAAGCGGACGAACAAGCACGCTGCTGTTCGGGAAGTCACCATCAACTTTTGTCCAGAGTGCGGGTGCCACATCAAGGCTGTGGCAATGGGCATGGCCGTGGCCGCGCACATGAAAGGCTAAATGAGCACCAGCAAAGAAATCGAGAAAACCGCTCGCAAGCTCTGTCGGCACAAGATCGTCTTTACCGACATCAGCGACGCCCTCGTAGCAGTTCGAGCTATGCAGGGCCGGAGCACCAAGGCCATTGCCAACGAACTCGGTGTCAGCGAAACCCAGGCTCAGTATCGGGTCATGAAGGCCCAAAACTCGATGGGAACGAAGTTCCGCTCTGACTACCGAAACGGCACTGGGCCGGTAGCCAAGAAGATGCTGCGGGCCACGGAAGCGATTGGCCTGCGGGTCGTCGAGCGCCAGATTGCTCCCAAGTTTATTCCGTTTGCCAGTCCGGGTGTCTCCCGGAATCCGGTCCACGTTTAACCGATTCGGTCCACCGGGGCGGGGGCACGCCGGTTACGATTCCTGTTGGGGCGGCGATTGTTTTGACGGTCGCCGCCTCCATCGTCTTCTTCGGGATTCCATTCAATCTTCTCCAGGATCGACATTTTCATCGCCGTGGGATCGACTTCACCCCGGTAGTGCTGGAACGCTTCGCCGTGCCGGTTCAGGAAGACGAAATAGCGGATGATGTTGTCCATGTATTCCTGGTCGCTGGCGCACAGGCCGATGGCCACGTCCACGATGCCCGCCTTCTCGAACGACCCTTGGAATGACTTCATGCTCGGCACGGCGTGGCCGACCGTCTCCTTGTTGCAGCGGTCGGGCAGGATCACCGGGCACTTGAACTCCGCCCCCAGGGCGCGGGCCTCCAGGTAAATCTCGCCCTGGGCACGCCACTCACTGGTCCGCTTGGGGTCTGCCGTGGACTTCACGGTTTCGGCGAAGTCGATGAAGATGGCTCCCGGCTGAATCTGAAACTGCTGGCAGACCGTCAGCGCGTGGGAGCGGATGTCCCCGGCGATGGTCGCGGCCCTGGCCGGAAATCCTTTAATGATGAGCGGCTTCTCGCACTTCTCGATGATGGCCTGCGTGGCGATCTCCGCGAACGTGTTCGGGTTTTTGTAAACGAAATCGCTGGGAGTGTTGGTCAGGTTGCAGGCGCAGCGGACGGCAGCAAGTTCCTGGGTGATTTCGCACGGGTAGTAGAGGACCGGTTTCTTGAACTCCGTGACGATGTTCATGGCCAGGTTGATGCAGAACGCCGTCTTGTAACGCTTCGGGGGAGCCAGGATCGAGATGAGCCAGCCTGGTCCCCAGCCGAAAGGCCAGAGCTTGTCCAGGTCGCTAAAGCCGGTCGGTGTGCCGTAGTCCTTGCTCTTGATTTTCTCCATGATTTTGGCGAACTCATCGGGGTAGTCCTTCCAAAACTTGTAGCCCAGGTCTTCGAGGTTCATCCCGATTTTGAGCGCGTCCTCAAACATCCGGCTGAATCCTCCGGGCGGCGTCTCACCTGACTTCAAGAAGTCATAAGATTTCTGAATGGCGATGAAGATGGCCCGCTCCTTGGCGAACTGAACCACGCGCTCGACCACATACTGTGCGTCCCCGGTGTCCATGTCCCGGAGCTTCCGCACGTAGGCCATCACGTTGTCTTCCTCTTTGGCCTCCGTGCTGCGGATGATGGAATCGTAAACAATCTGACCCAGGGCTTCTTCGGTGGGAAAGCGACCGTTCTTGCGCCAATAAGCGAACAGGGCACGGGCCGTGGCCGTGCGCTCGACCCCCTCGAAGTAGGCCGAGTTCAATGTCCCTGCGTTGTGCAGGAACATTTTCGGGTGCTTCATTATGCAGGCCAGGAGCAAGTCCTGGAAGTCGCCCGAAAAATTGTAACGCTCAAACATGGTTCAAAGAATCGAATTTCAAGTCGTAAAGACAGAGGTATTTCCGTCCACTAATTTGAGCAGTTCCACCTGCTGGATTGCGACCGCGAGCCTCGACCAGAAGCGGATCGAGTCCGTGACGACGCTGCGCTCAATCATGAAGTCATCCGGCTGGAAGCCGCGCTGCGCCAGGACGCGATGGATCGCTTCCGGCATGATGCGCTCTCTGGCGTGAAAAACCGCCACGGCTTTGCGCTGCCGCCTTTTGAGCTGGCCGTGAATGTGGACGACGGTCCAGCGGTGCTTGCGTATCAGGGCGGACAGGTTTGGGTCCGGGTGATTAACGTGGCCGCGCAGAACGTGCTCGTAGTAGGTCGGCTCAATCGCCAGCCAGTAGGGGTGAAGCAGCGTTTCCTTGTCGGCGTATAGGTTCTGCGCGACGTTGCCGGACTTGAACATCTTGTAGCCGATGATCCAGTTGCCCGCTGTCATCTCGGAGCTGAGCAGGATTTGGTCGAAGTCCTTCCGGGCCACGTCGGACCCCAGCAGCCGGTCGAGCGTTGTGGTGTCGAAGGCCCCGAAGCGTGTTCGACAAACCGAGGCAAAGGTCTTGACCTGGTGGACGGCGGCATCGCCCGTCAACATCTTTGAGTAGAATGGCTGCTTGCCGTTGGCCTGTTGCCAGGCCAACATGTTGCAGAGGAAAAAGAGCTTCACCGAGGTCTCTGCTTCGCGCACGCGGTTGAGGACCAGGTGAAACTGGTTGATGCCAATTTTGTTGGCCGGGGCTTTGTCCTCGAACACCCACTTGTGGCAAAATTCGTAAACTTCCTCCATCGAAGCCACATCCGGGTCAACACTGTTTACGTCTGCGTTCCGAAAGTCCATCAGCCCATCAGGCAGAAAGCTGAACGTGGCTTTGTCGAGGCTTTCACGCCGCGCCAGGTAGTCCATGACGCTGGCGCACTCCGGCTGATGCGGGCACTTCGGGCAGAGCGGGTTGTCCAGCGTTTGCTCTAGCCCAAAGCACTTTATCGGCGGCTCTATGGCGATTCTTTCCACGAAAGTAAGAACGGCATCTGGTTCTTTGGGGCATGGCTGATGAAGCAAAAGTCGATGCTCCCGTAGCAAAGAAGCGGAAGAACGCTCCACGGGTTTACCGGACGCTCGCGGGCGAACCGGTGAGCTACAAGGGGATGAAGAAGTTCTTCCGCGACATCATCGCCTACCACAACGGGGTCCGCGCCTGGGAGAAGTCGGAGCTGGTGGAAGTGCCCGACGCCAATGCTCCGCTGGGAGAGAAGGAAATCACTCCTGGCCGGAACAGCCCCATTTGCGCGGCGTGTGGTCTCGACCAGATGGGAGCCTACAACCCCTACCTCGAATACGTCGGCCCGGAGAACCCCGTGGCGACTGTGATCGTCGAGTCTGTGTCGAGGGCTGAGGACAGCAATGGCGGGCTGGGATCGGGTAAAGGCCCGACCTCCAGCATGGCCGCTGTCATCTACAAGCTCCAAAAGGTTCATGGTGTTTCCATCGACGACATCCGCTGGGTGCCGCTGACGCGCTGCGCGTTCCGCGACGGCAAGCAGCCCAACTACAAGACCAAAGGCAACTGGTGCCGCTATCACGTCATTCGTGACCTGATGCTCCATCCGCCCAAGGTTGTGATCCCGGTAGGCACCAACGTCCTCGGTCTGCTGTCGCACAAGAGCAATGCCCAGGACTGGTCGGGTAAACTACTGACCTGGCGCGGCTGGCCGGACGACTGGCTGACAGAGCCGGACTTCATGCTGGACCGGCCTGATCCGCTCCACGAAGGCGGCTTCGTCAAGGGTCATCCCATCTTTGGGCCTCCGCCCGACATTCGCATTCCGATGGTGCCGGTTCAGAATCGCAACCTGATACTGAGCTACCAGAATCCGGTGCTCACCCGCGAGTGGGAGGAGCATCTGATTTACGCGCTCAAGGTCGGCAAAGAGGGCGTGCCCGCGCCCAACTACATCCGGCCCTGGTATCGCATCACCACTGATCCGAACGAGGCCATTGAAAGTCTCAAGCACGCCATCGACCTGGCCAACCGCTTCCAGCCGCTCAAACTGGCTTACGATACCGAAACCACCGGCTTGAAAGCCTGGGCGCACTTCCGCCGCGTCAAGGTGGAAGGTTCGGGTGAGTCGCCGGACATCCCGGTGGAGAAGATGCCCGACACGGTGGTTCGTTCGCCGGACCCCAGGATTGTCTTCATGATGTTCCGCTGGGTCAACCCGGAGACCAAGCAGGAGGAGTCCATCGGCTTCCCCTGGGACTACGAGACCAGCGAGCTGAAACCCTTCCTCGACCAGATCGTTCCTTACGTCATTGAGCTGCTGGCAACGGCTGATGTGGTCGGCCACAACCTGACCTTTGACGAGCTGTTCACGATTATCACGGTCGGCAGGCGCGAGAACGAGCACCTACCGTTTCTGCCGGACGGCCAATGGAACCCGGACTGGTTCGCCCTCCAGGACCGCATCAACCTCCTGGCGAGCGCCGGGGGCTGGGACACCTGGCACATGGCGTTTACGTTGCTCCAGCGCCGGGGCAGCCTTGGCCTGGAAGTGCTGGCCTACGACTGGGCACCGAGCCTGGCGGGCTACGAGGAGGAGATGACGCTCCTAATCGACCTCTTTGGTGACACGATGAACCCGGCGAACAACAAGGGCGGGCACTATGCCAACTGCCCCAAGCCGCTGTGGGACTCGCACTTGAAACCCTACGTCATGGGCGACGTGGAAGTCACCTACCAGGCCCGCGATGCCCTGGAGGAGCGCCTGGAGAAAACAAAAGTTTACAAAATACCTCTGGCGTGGCCGGGCCGTCCCGGTCACTTCCGGCGCTACGAAGCTCCCAACCGGCACTGGGTCTATCGCAACATCGTTTCCCCCGCCTCGCGCACGCTGACCAAGATGATGGCCAGGGGCATGTTCATCGACCCGGAGGAGCTGGGGCGGCAGGAGGAGGGCTTTCCGCACAAGGTCGAGGCAGCCAAGAAGAAGCTGCGGGACGTGGATGAAGTCATCGAGCGGTGGTGCCAGACCAAGGCCCAGGAAGCCGCGCAGCCCACCGAATCCGCGCCCGAAGGATCAACCTGGGAGCTGGACCTGGAAAACAAGGGCCAGTTGAAGGAGCTGTTGTTCGGCATCCTCAAGTGCCCGATCCACCGGTTCACCAAGGCGGGCCGCAAGCTTTACGGCGACGACCCGGCTGACTGGGGTCATCTGAGCCGCGAGGAGCAGGTCCAGTATGCCGCCGGGGATAAGTTCACGCTGAACAAGCTCGCGGTCGATCATCCCAACCTGCGCCCGCTCCAGGAATACCGGAAGGTCTTCAAGCTCTACAGCACCTACGTCCGGCCTCTCCGCAACATGATGGCCGAGCACCTGGATAAGAAGCAGCGGGTCAAAGAGCCGCACCTGTCGGTTGACCACTGCATCCACGCCAGCTTCATGCTCACGGGCACACGCGGGGGACGGTTGTCCTGCCGTGACCCAAACCTCCAGCAGCTTCCCAACGACGGCATCGTCAAGCGGCTGTTCAGCTCGCGCTTCGGCGGGCGCGGTTGCATCTACGCGGCGGACCTGAGCCAGATCGAGCTGCGCCTGATGGCGGCTGCCTGCGGCGACGAGTCAATGGTCAACGCCTATCTCCAGGACGTTGACCTTCACTCCCTGACGGCCAGCAAGATCAAGTGGAAGGACGGGATGCACAGCTATGAGGAGTTCACGAAGAAGCACATGGAAGGACTCCAGAAGGCGGGCAAGGCCGACCAGGCAAAGAAGCTGGACCTCAAGCGCAAGGTAGCAAAAACTGTAAACTTTTTGACCGGTTACGGCGGCGGTGCTTTTGGTTTACAAAATGTTCTTGCGAACAACGAGGTCTATATCCCGCTGGAGGAGTGCGAGGACATCATCGAGTCCTTCTTCGAGGCGTATCCGGCCCTCAAGAAGTTCCTCGGTGTTTACAAAAATTTCATCGAGGAGAATGGCCGGGCGGTCTCCATCTTTGGCCGCGTCCGCCATTTCGAGGAAATCTGGAGCGACGACAACGAAGCCCGCAACAAAGCCCTCCGCGCTGGCTGCAATCACCTGATCCAAAGCACGGCTTCCGACATGATGCTCCTCTGTCTGATTACGATTGAGGCGCTTATGCGGGATGCCGGGCTGAACAGCCTGCTGGTGTCCACGGTCCATGACAGCTTAGTCGTGGATACGATCCGCGAGGAGCTGCCGCAGGTCCATGACATCGTGTTCAACGTCATGAACAACATCCCCACGGTGATCGAAAGCCTGTTGCCGGATTTCGACACTTCCTGGATGATTGTGCCGCTTGCGGGCGATTCCGAAGTGGGGCTAAACTATCTGGAAACCAACAAAATCTCCGGGGACAACCCGGACTGGGAAAAACTGCTTCAACCCTGGGGCAAGCACGAGTAGTTAAGGACGTGAACGCGAGAGATATTATCGAACGATTGGCCGCTCTGGACGAGGCCCCGGCAGCACCAGAGGTTGAACCGGATGTCGCGCCGGACGTTGATCCTGATGTGGCCCCTTCGGCACCGCCTGCCCCGCGCACTCCGCGTGAGCCGTCGCCAGACCCCTGGACCGTGCCCCCGGATTACGAACCGGGCACGTTCCCGCACCCCAAGGCGGGCGACGAGAGCGAAGCCATCGAAGGCTGGCTGGAAGCAACCCAGCAGCCCATCCAGGATTGGGAATGGGATGGCGAGAATTTGCGCCTGCTCCTCCAGGACGGCACCGTTGAAACCTATACGCGCCAGCAACTTGACGAGATCGGCGTGTTCGGTGAAATGGCCTTTGCCGAGAGCCTGAAAGAAGACGAGGACGAAGGCGAGAAGGACGGCGACAAAGACGAGGGCGGCGAGGAAGGCGGCGAAGCTGAGTCCTCCGACGAACCCCCGTTCGGCAAGGAGGAGGGCGGCGAACCCGGTGAAGACGCGGGCGGCTGTCCCGGCGCTCCCCAGGATGACACCATCGCAGCCATCCTTGGCACCGCCGACATGAACCCCGAAGTTGTGGCCGGAGAACCGGCTCAGCAGCTTACCCAGGCCGTTGACCAACTGGTCTCGGCGATCCTGGGCGTGGTTCAGGCCCCCACGCAACCTGCCGGGGAACCGGTCGGGGAACCGATGCCGGGCGAAGGCGACGAATCAAGCGGCGAGCTGGCCCTGGCAGCCCCCGACGAGCGCCCCGACGAGAATTACGACGAGGCTGAGCTGGCCAAGGGCATCCAGATCGAGCTGGAGCACACCGACGACCCGGAGGAGGCCAAGAAGATCGCCAAGGATCACTTGGACGAAGACGCCCAATACTACGTCAAGCTGGAGCAAGTCGAAGGAAAATGAAAGCCTGGGAGATCATCGAGGCAATCGACGATCCCAGCGGCTTGATCCACCCGGAAAAGCACCAGGCGATTGCCGGTAGGACGCACCCGCTGGGAGGTCACCCTGCTTACCCGGAACACCGGGCCGGGCCAGGGGAGCACGCGACCAACTACGAGGAAGTCCTGGCGACCCGCCAGTGGCAGAAAATCCTCCAGAAAGGCCAGCAGTATCTCGGCGTCCCCCTCACGCGCCAGGCGCTCGGCACGATCCAGCAAAAGCTGATTCAGTCCATGCGCCTGATCGCCCAGGCCGAGGCGACTCACAAGGAGGAGCTGGAGGCCCTGGCTATCGAGCTGGTCTTCGAGCTGCCGGAGTTCAAGAGCGCCAAGAAGGCTTACGAGGCCAACCGCATCCAGATTGACGCGGAGCTGACCGAGGAGCCGAGCATGGAAGGCGGCATGACTTCCGATGAGCCGGAGGCTCAAAAGCCGCTGAGCCAGGAGCGCACGCCAGCCGAAAAGCAGTGGATCGAGAAGATGATCCAGCGGCGGCACTTTACCAACGCTTTGATCCAGGGGTCAGCCGTCAGCAACAACTACCTGTTTGAGCTGGGCGGGCAGGCCCTCGACCGCATTCATCCTGGTCTTCGCAAGGCATACGGCACCCTCATGGTCTCGACCGAGATCGGCTACTGGATGTTCCCGCAAAGCGCCGTCATTGCCGGGGCACGAGCTGAGCTACAGGTAGGCTCGGCGAAAGTCGGCTTCACCGATGAGGAGGAGCCAGAGCAGGCTGAACAGCCGGAGGAGCAGCCCCCACCACAACGGCGGATGCCCAAGGTCACTGCCCAGGCCATGCACTTCCCGGTCTTGATCCAAGAGATTATCAAGGGTCTGACCGAGCTGGCATCCTTGCCGAGCCTGCCTCGTGACCCGGAGGAGCGCCAGGAAGTGCTCAGCAAGGCGGACCTGGTGGACATGGAAGCCTGGCACATGATCCTGGGACCGCAGCTTTGGGATCAGTTTGTGGCCATCACCGACGCCGAGAATGAGCGCGAGCTGGCCATGCACCTTTACTCCTACATCCAGCGGATGGGTGTGGATGAGTTCAACGGCTTCATGAAGGAGCTTTACGCCAAATCGCCGCGAGGAATGCAAATGCTCCGGCAGTTGGCGCAGCGGGTCAAGGCTGACATGGCCGAGGCCGAAGGCGACGACGTGAGGGAGAGCGCCCAGGAAATCGTTCGGGCGCTGATCGGCTAAACTTTCACGGCTACCGTTGCTCCGCAGTGCTCGCAGCGGTAGCGCATCTCTGTTTTTCCCGGCCCCTTCGCGTCCACCTTGATGGGCGGGGTTTTGATGTTCTTGTGGCAGTTGCCGCACTCCAGCAGAAACTCATTTTGGGGCGGGACGGATTCGCGGGGTTCGGGAGGGGGAAAAGTGCTGTCAACTGGCTCGACTTTTTGCACCAGGACCGGCGCTGTCTGAACCGGCTGTGGAGCCGGAGCGATGAAGTTGGCCGATAGGCTGGTTGTGGCCGTTGCGCCCGCCGTGGTGCCTGCCGTGGCCGTAGTCAGAAATACCTGTGGCTTAGGCTGAAACATCTTTCCGCGCACGTAATCGTGGGCAGCTTTCACGATGGCAATGGTGATCGCCAAACCGGAGATTCCTCCGCAGGCGTAGAGCAGGTCCAGGAACACGTCACGCATCATACACAATTTTGTTTACTTTTTCGATCTGAGCCGTCATCTTCGATGGAAAGAACGATTTTTATGAGCATGACAGACGCACAAAAGATTCTGGCGCTCCGCAAGGAGCTGACCGATCACTCGTTTCGCTACTACGTGGCGAACGCCCCGTCCATCTCCGACCAGGAGTATGACAAGAAGTTCCGTGAGCTGGTTGCCCTGGAGCGAGACCACCCGGAAATGGCCGACGCCAACTCACCCACCATGCGCGTGGGCTGCCCGATTCCCAACGGGCTACGAAAAATCCGGCACAAGGTCAAGATGCTCTCGCTGGATAATGTCAACAATGCCGAGGAAGTCGCCACATTTTTCGACGGCCTGGAGGACCAGGAGGTTATCCTGGAAATGAAAATCGACGGCCTCAGCCTTCACCTGAGCTACAAGGAGGGCCAGCTCATCCAGGCGGTAACCCGTGGAAATGGCACCGAGGGCGCAGACGTGACCGAGAACGCCAGGACGGTCCACTCCATCCCCCTGGTTCTCCGAAAGCCGGTCACCATCGAGGTCCGAGGCGAAATCTACTGGAGCTTGACCTCGTTCAACGCCTACAACGCCAGCGTGTCCGAAGGCGACCGCTTGGCTAACCCGCGCAATGGAGCTTCCGGCAGTATGCTCCTCAAAGATTCCAGGGAGGTCGCCAAGCGTAAGCTCAGCTTTGCCGCCTACAGCGTTCCTTCCGACCTGCCAGCAGCCGTGACCACCCAGGAGGCCCTGCTGGAATACCTCGAAAGCCTGGGCTTCCCCAGCACCCTGACCCTCCCCGTCCGCCAGGACATGGCTGGGTTGCCCTATATGACCTGTCTGGCCAACGAGGAGCTGATGCCCGCGATCCAACACCTGGACGGCTACCGCAAGGCCCTGGACATGGATACGGACGGACTGGTCATAAAGGTCAACTCCCTGGAAAAGCAGCGCGACCTGGGCGAAGGGGAGCGGTCCCCGAAGTGGGGCGCGGCTTTCAAGTTCCCGCCTGAGACCAAGGAGACGCGCCTGAACGCCGTCATCATCCAGGTTGGCAAGACCGGTCAGGTGACGCCGGTTGCGGAATTGCAGCCGGTGAACTTGGGTGGGGCGATGGTCGCCCGCGCTTCGCTCTGCAACCAGGATGAGCTGGACCGTCTCGGTATTGACGTGGGCGATTACGTGCTCGTCCAGCGCAGCGGCGAAGTGATCCCGAAGATCGTGGGCCTGGCGCGGCCTTCGCCGACCAAGAAGAATCACGGCAAGAGCTACCAGATGCCCAAGACCTGCCCATGCTGCTCGACTCCCCTGGAGCGGCCCCCAGGCATGGTTCACTCCTACTGTGTCAATCCTGACTGCGACGACCAGGTGTTTGCTCGGCTGGTTTACGCGGTGGGCAAGGACGCTCTCGACATTGACGGCTGTGGTGAAACGACGGTGCGGACGCTGATGGACAAGGCCGACGTGAAGAAGCTTTCGGACCTGTATGCGATCAAGGATTTCAGCTTTTTGAAACCGGCCACGGCCAAGAAAATGCGCGAGGGGTTGGAGAAGGCCAAGTCCGCACCGCTCTGGCGCAAGCTGTCGGCGCTGAATATCGACGAGATCGGCAAGGTCACCTGCCAGACTTTGGCCGGGCGGTTCAGCAGCTTGAGCGAGATGTCGGCCAACCAGGATGAAGTCCAGGAGTTGATCGAAGAATCGCGCACCATCAGCCTCATGACCTGGCTGGACAAGAACATCGAGACCGAGCTGACGGCGCTGGCGGGCCACGAGTTCTACTTTGAGGAGGACCGCAAAGCCGCAGGCGTGCTGAGCGGAAAAACCTTCTGCATCACCGGCGCTCTCCAGAGCGGTCGCCGCGATGACGTGAGCGCGTTGATCGAGCAGCACGGCGGCATCGTCAAGGGGCAGGTCACCAAGAAGGTGGATTTTCTGGTGCAAGGTGTTGGCGGCGGCAACAACAAGGCCGCAGGCGCGATGAAGCACGGCACGCGGGTCATTTCGGAGGAGGAATTGTATCAAATGCTCGGTGTTCCGATGCCCGTCGTGACAAAAAATTTCGAGGAATAATCGCACACCGCCTGTTGAGCCTTGGCGCTCAATGGGTTGTGTAAACGAAAAAAAGTTGAGAAAATGCTTGCACCGTAAACAAAACGGATTTAGAGTGTCCGCGATGATGTCAATGAAACATAACGTGTCGCCGAAGCCCGCCACTGCGGGTCGGGCGAATTATTCTGCCCCGATTCAAGGGTGGGATAAGGCCACGTTGTGCTTTGCTGTCCGTAGCACACTCGAACCAGGCCAGGAGGTAGCAGGATAACGGACGAACCAGATTTTTGAAACCCTGCTACCCGAAAGAGTAGCAGGGTTTTTTCATTTTAGCACACATGCTCCGCAGGGAGCCGAGAGCTGCGCCGATAATGCAGCGAAGACCGCCGTGGAAGACTTGCGGGTTCAAGAGGAAAACTTGTCATAGTGTGTGTTCTTTGTTGAAACGCCCCACGGCCCAATCCACAAACATAGGTGGAGGCCGTGGGGCTTTGATTTCTTGGTTTTAGGAAAACCCATCGTTTTAGTGGAACAGTAAAACGATGGGTTTTCCTAAAACCATCATGGTGGACGTAGCTCAAATAGTGGTAGCCGCAGGTTGTGAACCTGCCCGGTGCCGGTGCAAGTCCGGTCGTCCACCCCATTTCTGCGGGTGTGGTTCAATGGCAGAATACGGCGTTGCCAACGCTGAGACGGCGGATCGTTACCGCTCACCCGCTCCATTTAACGCGGAGTGCTCGCAACCCAATGCGAAGCTCCCGGCTGCGGTGGACACCTGGTAGGAGGCGATTTCGCTGACCGCAACAGGCGTTCCGTTCAAGGCCGTGAGTCCGGGCTGGATACCGGCCTCCGTATATTTTCCGATAAGCTGGGCGGTTGAAAGAGACTTCCGCCTGGCTGAATGCCGCTACGCTCAGCCGGGGAAACCGGTCCCTCTACGGCTGTGGGGAGTGAGGCTTGCCGAACAGCAGGCGGTTTCGGATTGGGGGTGTAGCTCAATTAGTAGAGCGCGAGCTTTGCAAGCTTGAGGTTGTGGGTGCGAGTCCCATCACTTCCACCAATTTATGCCTGTGGCGACTGCAACCGACCTGGGGGTGTCACACTTCGGGGAGGCCAAGTGGCGCGTCGCACCAAATCCTGGAGAAAGGTGACACGAGTATCCAGAGCGCGGGTTCAAATCCCGCCGCATGGCTCCTTTTACGGAAACGCAGTGACGACCCCGCGCCGGTAGTCGGCGATCACCTGCTCGACCCGGCAGCAGAGGCCCTGGTCGAACACGGGTCCGTTGTCTAACACGTTTGACAAGCTCTGCGTGGCCAGGTCGCCGATCTGCATGGACGGCATGTAGGTGAAGTAGCAGCAGGCGTAGTATTTCCCGTCAGCTCCGATGACCGGATGGTCGATTCGGCGCTGGCAGTAAGCGCACTTCGGTTTGACGTGCGCGATCCGGTCCATCCCAAACACCGCAGGCGGGGGCACGTCGCTCGCGTCTCGGCTGTAGCTGGGCGTCACGACCAGGCGATGGATTCCCAGCGACCCCAGGTATTGCTTGATCTGCGGGAGCGTCTGGTAGTTCCGGCCTGTGAGCACGACCTTGGCCCCGATCACGCAGGAGTGCGGGCTGCTCATCAGATTTCTGACGTTGGCCGTCACGGTTTCAAACCAGCCACGAGGCATACTGCGGTTGGCCTCGAAGCTCAGGTGGTCGTAGTAATTGATCGAGAACTCCACGTAGCTGAGCTGGGCGGAGACTTCCAGCAGCTCGCCGGTGAGCAGCACGCCGTTGGTAATGAGCTTGGCCCCGATCCCACGGGCCACGACCTCCCTGGCAAACCAGGCGAAGTCGGGATGGCAAAGGGGTTCGCCGCCGCCAGAGATTTCGATGTTGTTGCAGATTTTCGCCTCGTCCAGCGCCTTGGCCAGCAGCTCGCGTGAGAGCTGGTCCGTCTTGCGGCACATCGTGGTCGCATCCGCGAAGGCGTAACTGGTCTGGTAGGCGCAGTAGTAGCAGTGCGCGTTGCAGTGGTTGGTCGGAAAGATCGAGACGCAGCGCGGTTTCATTTTTTGGGGTCGTAGCTCAGCACTAGAGCGCCCGCCTCGCACGCGGGAGATGAGGGTGGGACTCCCTCCGATTCCACCAAACGTCGGTATCCGGGGAGCACTCCGTCTCATGAACGGAGGGCGGGCGCACATCCCGCACGATAAGGCAACGGGGTTGCAACCTCGAAGCAAACTCGGCCCGGCTCTTTCGGGGGCGTAGCTCAATCAGTAGAGCGCGACGATGGCATCGTCGATGTTCCGGGTGCGAGTCCCGGCGCTTCCACCAATTTCGGCACCTTGGCTTATCCGTGGGACGGCAGCAGGCCGGTCGTGCGAGCCTGTGAACGCGACTCTGACCGTCAGCGTAAAAGGGGGTGCTGAATACGGAGGGCACCAGCCGTGCAGACCGGTCTCCAAAACCAGTCCTGGTGGGGGCAGCACCCACACTCCGTGCCATAATTTTCATCACCGTGAACAATGGGTTCGACTCCCATGACCAGCGAAAGCACAGCCGTCGAGGCCGAAGAAGTGCTGATGTGCGGTGCGGGTTGCAATACCGGTGGTGATTCAACGGGCCGAATGGATGTCGGTTATCTTCTATCATTGGTATGGAAACCGCCTGGGCAACCAGGCATCTCCGACGCCAACCCTTGCCCGTTACTTTTTCTTGTAGGTCTTGATGAGATGATGAAGCGCCGGGAGCAGCGGCGAGATGCCGTATTGCTTGGCTTCCCGGTAGGCTGCGTCGTTGTCCCAGCCATGCTTGATGCGCCAGCAGGCGATCACGGTCCCGGTGCGGTCGCAGCCGAACTGGCAGTGGATGAAGACCGGCTTGGGCAGCGCGTCGATCACGTCCAGCATCTTGTCTATGTCCGCTTCGCTGGGAGCCGTCACGCCGTCCATCGGCAGGTTCTCGAAGCGCAGGCCGAGCGCCGAGACCGATATTGGTTCGCCCGGCAGAATGTCAGAAGGTTCTCGCAGGCAGACGACGCTTTTGATCCCCAACGACTTGAGGTAATCGAGGCTGGCGATGGTCGGTTGAGCGCCCCGGTAGAGGTCGCTGGTCACCCGATCAAAGTTTACAATTTGGTGTTCGGGCGGAAAGCCCCGTTCTTTCACGTTGACGATCATACAGCCTGAAAGAACCAAACACGCCATGAGAACCGGTATCAATTTCATGCTTTAGCTACTTGCCCAGTCCAGAAAGAGTGGAGGAAGGCCCCTACGCGCCACAGCGGAAGTAACGGGGTCAGAGCCACAGTGGTTTGGACCTGGGTAAATGGGAGGCGGTCCCGTGGCCGGTCTGTAAAACCGGTGCCTTCAACATCACGGGTAGTGGCGGCTGGAGCGTAACCAGCGCCTCCCACCATTTTACGGGCACGGAGATGAAGGAGTCGAATCAGCGCCCTGTCACGGCGAAGTCAGCCGGTGCGAGTCCGGTCGTGCCCGCCATTGTCCTGCTGATGAAGCAGAGCAGCAACACGCCCCTGCCATGCCGGTCGTTGGTTATGCCAGCGACCGGCGTGACTGGCTTACGTCAACGAATTTCTTTCCAGTTAAGCGCGGCGACAGTTGAAGCAGCACCGCCGAGAGATGTGCAGACGATGGTGAGCGTGTCCGCTGTTTGAAGAAGTTCTGAATAGACGATGGTCAGGCGGCTGAGCAGGTTGTCCTTGATGCTTGTTGATAGCCCTGACGAGACGTTGCTGTAGCCTGAGAAAACCGTTTGGCCTCCGCTGACGGCAGTTGCCGCGACATCATATTCACAAACGCTGTTGACCGCATCCACGCTTGTCCAGGATGCTCCCGTGAGCACGGCGTTGCGGATGACTTCAACGTAGATGTCCGCAGTCGAATTTCGGATCGACAGGTCAGACGGCAGAACAATGCCTTCGTTCTGGTTTTGGTTAAACTGCGCTTTGGGCCTGATTGAAAGCACGGGTCTCCGGGCGTTTACGCTGATGGGTGTTGCACCGTTGCCTGCGGTGAATGTGCGGGCCGGAATGTCGATCAGCGGCCCGCCGCCTTCGCTGATGACGGAGGCGCAGACGGGATTAAGCTGGGCGGTATTGACGCCCGTTGAACCCACTTCGTAGCGCACCGGCAAGCTCGCGTTGCCAATGTAGGGCTTGACGAACTTGTTGGCGTGCGTGAACTGATGGACCGGCCAGGCAACGCCGTCGATGTCGAAGCCGACGATTACACGACCGATGTAGAGCGCCTGGAGCTGGATAAACAGGATTTGAGATTTGGTCAGGTCGAGCGTTAACCCGCTGGGGCCGGTGCCGTCCATCTTGTCGATGTTCCAGTTTGCCTGTAAAACTGTCTCGGACCCCGCATCGGTTGAGCTTTTGAGTGTCAAGCTTGCTCCCGCGCTGGTGCGCTCCAGGAAAATACCGTTTGTCTCGTCGAAGTAGCCTACCCGGTGGTAGGTGTTTTCGGCTGGCGCAGCCGTTCCGGCAAACGTGACGAAAGCGAGCTGGCCGCGTCCGGGCGTGTAGGGGACGTGATAGTGGCTCTGCATGACGCTGGTGCCGTTAGCCGCGCAAGTGAGCTGAGCCATTCGGTTCTTGCGGTCATAGGTCACCGTGCCAGTGCTGTTCCAGGCGGAGTCCCATAGGTCAGCGTTGACCTGGTAAACAAGCTGGCCGTCAAACCGGTAGTCCGCGTTGCTGACGCGCAGCCGACCAAATGCGTCAACGCTTACCGAGTTCGGATCAGTCGTCATCAGCGTGGCCACTCGCGCTGAGGCTAGAGTTCCGGTTGGTCCGTAAGTCGTTACCGTGTCCGCTTGCTGTTGTGAGAGTGCGTTCAGCCCTTCGCCTTGAGTCCCCTGGGCGTTCAGGATCAGGCTGAGCAGGCTGATTTCAGTGCTTTGGTTCGATGCCGTGGCCTGCGTTCCTTGGTTGTTCTGAATGACTGTGAGGGAGCTGTTGGCCTGCGCCTGGTTGGCGCTGGTCGCCAGGCTGGACGTGTTTTGAGTTCCCTGGCTGTTCAGAATCAAGCCCAGGAGTTCGAG
>Ga0316617_100000065_pt1 | contig 21152 bp, 17 predicted proteins | sample OWC_Aug_M1_C1_D2_FD_207801 | JGI IMG/M metagenome (GOLD analysis project Ga0316617, IMG submission 207801) | Wetland soil microbial communities from Old Woman Creek delta, Ohio, United States - OWC_Aug_M1_C1_D2_B | ecosystem: Environmental > Terrestrial > Soil > Wetlands | place: USA: Ohio... | reverse complement strand
TCGGGTCCTCGAGCGTCGTGAGCACCCACTCGCGGGCCAAGTCCCCTCTCTGCACGAGGGCGGCCATGGCGGCCTTGCGCGCGCCCTTGTCCTCGCTGTCGGAGAGGACCTTGCAGAGGATTTCGATCCCGAAGCCGCCCAGCGGCGCCAGCAGGGCCTCGATGGCCGTGCGCCGCGCCTCGTCGGCTTTTTCGTAGGCGAGCTCGAGCTCGCGGGTGCGGTCCTCGAAAATGAACTGGAGGGCATCGGGCCCCGTTTCGGCCTCTGCCTGGAGCAGCCCCTTCTCCGCGCCCTTTTTCACCGCCTGCACGATCTGAAGGACGACCGGCACCTCCCCCTGCTCCACCAGGTTCGGGATGACGCGCCGGAAGCATTTCAGCGTGGCGGTCGCATCGCCGGGGGTGCGCGGCCGCAGGAGGCGTTCGAGATAGGCCCGCAGATGGCCGGCCACGTCCCGGGCCATCTTCTGGGTGTTCACCAGGTATTGCACATCGGCCGGCAGCTCGTCGAAGGCCAGCACGCCGTTGGCATAAAGCTCTTCCAAAAACCGCTGCGCCCCGCGCACGTCCGCAAGCACCAGGCGGCGGGACACCCACTTCAAAATCCGCTTCACCCCGGCAAACCGCCGCTGGATGGAAGGGTTGACCGGGTCCTTTCCGCCGATCTCGCGCAGCCGGTTGAGCTCCTGGAAAATGTAGCGCGACGTCGGCAGCAGGGTCTCCATGGGGAAGGCCTCGATGATGACCTTTTCGATGTCTTCTTCCTGGATGTTCTTGACGTGTCGGGCGATGACATAGCAGTTGATGATGAGGTCCTTGAGGAACTCCGGGTGCTTGAGCGGGCGCAGAATGTCCTGGATGATCTGCAGCTTCATCCGCTTGATGGCCTCATCCGATTCCCCCTGGAACATCGGGAGCACCTTCAAGTCCTTGGCCAGGCGCTGGATGGCCATTTCCACCCGCCAAGGCAGGTTTTTCTCGAGGACGATGATGTCGTCCATGAAGACCAGGGAGATGTCGCTGATCCCCCGCTGCACCAGGGCTTTGGTCAGCAGCTCCCCGACCTTGGCGTTGGCACCGTGATCGGCGGCGGGGTCGCTCATCACGTTCACGAAGCCGTCGAAATGCTCCGCCGAAATGCTTTTCCTGATGGCGAAGCTGACGAGCCCCTTGCGGCTGAAATACTCCCGCAGCTTGGGGACGAAGAGCTCCGCCATGCCGGCCCCCACCAGGGTGCGCACGTTGACGGGCTCGTCCAGGATGCCGGTGATCAGGACGTCTGATTTTTCGCGGGTTTCCTGGCTGGTGATCATGATTTCCGCGGAATCATTCAGGCATTTTCGGAAGGCTTCATAAAGGCCGCGCTTGGCATTCTGGGAGCCGGGGTGGTCCGGGGAATAATAGCCGGTCCGCAGCATGGCCTTGGTGAGGTCCATGACGAAATCGCCGGCGGGTTTGATGCGCTCGCGCTCCGCCGGGGTGAGGTCTTTTTTTTCGCGGCCGGCCGGAGCGGCCGGCTCCGGCCCCTGGGTTTCGCGGGAGGCCTCCGCCTGGGCCACGGCGGAGCGGATCCAGTCCATGGACAATTCAGGGGACGACCCGGTTGCCTGCTTGGGTTCAGGGCACCTTTGAGGGGTCGCCGCCGAAGCGCTGGGTGTGCCGGCCGGCTGGGCCGCCGGAGAAGTTGCCGCTGATGGCGTGATTTTTTCGATCGGAGCAAGGGACGGGACGCCGCCACCCGAACGCGCGGTACCCGGCGGGTCCGAAGGGTTGCCGTCGGCGGCGGGTGCGATGCCCAGCTCCTGCTCCAGGTCCCGGATGGCCGCCGCCTCGTCGCCGACTAGGCCGAGCAGCATCCCGGCGACTTTTTTTGTGTCCGCGGCAGCCTGACGGTCCGTCGCTTCGAGCACCTCCGCTTCGACTGAAATACGCCGGTTTGTCTCCGGCAGAACGAGCGCCAGCCTCAGCCGGGTCTGCACCGACAGCGGCATTTCGGTGGGGATGAAAATACGGCCGGTTTTCAGCTGGCGATAATGCGCCAGGGCTTGGTCGATGGAACGGTAGCGCAGCTTTAAAGATGTGGCCGTCAACGCCGCCTCGCAGAGAAAAAGCATTTTTGCTTCGTCAACTCGATCTAGTATATCGGAGAAGCCATGCGAAGTCAAAAAAACCGAGGCCCCGGCGGCTGGCTGCAGCGGTTTCCCGGGAAGACAAAAAGTCAAAAAAATGACGCACTTGGCATTCAAACCCGAGCCGCAGCCATCGACCGGGTCCGCCGGCCGGCCTGCAACTGCCGCGAACCGGTTGATTCTGCCGACCCCTGCCTGTCAAAACAACTCGTGGCATGTTTTCTGCATTATCCATGCTTTGGAAGAAGGAATAGAACATCACGGGAGAAAGATTCGCGATGAAAGCCTCGAGCGGCGAAAGTGAGCCTCTGTCGCCAAAAGCCGCAGTCCCTTCTTCCCCGCCCCAGCAGCCGCCTGCCGGCAAACCAGATGAACCGAAACCGAATTCCTCCGAGAAGAAGTACTACAACCTTTTTCTAAACGCCGCCGACATCGTCGCGGTGATCGATCTGGACGCCAACCTGGTAGACATCAACCTAAAGGTCGAAGCGGAGCTGGGGGTCTCACGGGAAGAGTTGATCGGGCGAAACCTGACGGCCCCACGGTTGTTGACCCAGGAATCGGCGGACCGCATCCGGCTTCATCTCAGGGAGATTGCCGAAAGCAGGGCCCAGGCCGTTTTTGAAATCAACGCACGCGCGATGGACGGCACACTGGTGCCCTTCGAGGTCAACGCCGTGCCGATCAGGGAGGGCGGTGTCGTCAAGGCCGTTCAGGCCAACCTCCGCAATATCCGCGACCGGCATCAAAAAGAGCAGGCCCTGCGCAACAGCGAGGAAACCACCCGGGTGTTGTTGAACGCGGCCTCCAATGCCGCCTTCCTGATCGATACCGGGGGGATCGTTCTGGCCGTCAACGAGCAGGCTCTCAGCCGGATGGGAAAGACGGCCGCCGAGATGGTGGGAAAACCGCTCGCCGGTTTCCTGCCGCCGGAGTTGGGGAAGGCCAGGAGGCAGCGGGGGCTTGAAGTCATTCGCACGGGGCGGCCCCTGCGCTTCGAGGACGAGTGGGACGGTCGGACGTACTCCAGCTCCATCCACCCGATTCACGACGAGAAGGGCCGCGTCCTCAAGCTTGCCATTTACAGCAAGGACATCACCGAAGAAAAGGAATCCGAGGAGGAGCGCAAAAAGCTGACGAAGCAGCTTCAGCAGGCCCAGAAAATGGAGGCCATCGGCACCCTGGCCGGCGGCATCGCCCACGACTTCAACAACCTGCTGATGGCGATCCAGGGCAATGTGTCGCTGGCGCTGTTCGACATGGAGCCGTCCCACCCGCAGCACCGGATTCTTGCGAACATCGAAAAGCTGGTGCGAAGCGGCGCGGACCTGACCTCGAAGCTGCTGGGCTATGCCCGCAAGGGCAAGTACGAATCGCGTCCCATGGGGTTGAACGATTTGGTGCGGGAGACCTCCGAAACCTTCGGGCGGATGCGCAAGGACATCTCCATATTCCGGGACCTGTCGGAGGACCTCAAAAACGTCATCGCCGACAAAGGGCAGATCGAGCAGGTGCTGCTCAACCTCTTCGTGAACGCGGCGGACGCCATGCCGGCGGGCGGCAAGCTCATCCTGAAAACCCGCAACGTGACCCATCAGGACATCCCAGCCAAGGGTTACACGATCAAACCCGGCGGCTACGTCATGCTGACCGTCACCGACACGGGCGTCGGGATGGACAAAGAGGTCATCACGCGCATCTTCGACCCGTTTTTCACCACCAAGAAGATGGGCCGCGGCACCGGCCTGGGGCTGGCCTCCGCCTACGGCATCGTCAAGAGCCACAACGGCTACATCGATGTCACCTCTGAAAAGGACCAGGGTTCCGTGTTTTACATCTATCTGCCGGCTTCCGAGCAGCGGCCGCACGCGGTTCCGGAGCCCAGCCGAAGGCCGGAGGGCGGCATCGGCACGATCCTGCTGGTGGATGACGAGGAGAGCGTCATGGAGGTCACGGCCCAGATGATCGAGCGGTTGGGCTACACGGTCATAAAGGCCCATAGCGGCCGCGAAGCCATCGAACGCTTCCGGGAAAACTCCGATCGCGTGAGCCTGGTGATCCTGGACATGATCATGCCGGAAATGGGCGGCGGCGAGGTCTTCGACGAGCTGAAACGGATCAGCCGCAATGTGAAAGTGCTGCTCGCCAGCGGCTTCAGCCTGCAGGGCCAGGCCCGCGAGATCATGAATCGCGGCTGCGTCGGTTTCATCCAGAAACCCTTCACCATGGAGGATTTGTCATTTAAGCTCAGATCCGTTTTGCCTCCGGTTTAGGCTGCCGGCCGGCCCAACCTTTCTTTTCGCACTTTCTATTGTCTTGCCCCCGCCCCGTCGTTACATTGAGCTGAAAATTTTCGGCCGCCGTCGGCATTCCACCCGCGACACCTGCGGGCCCGGCCGGCAGCGCTGCATGTTGGATGATTACCCGTGGATGAACTCCAGGTGCGGGGTGGATCCGTCGGCGGTCATAGTCCGGCGTGAGGCATAAAGGGTTCAAGCAAACGCCGGATGGTCAACTTCTGTCGGGCTTATGGAAATCTGGGAGACACTCGCCAAACTCGTCCTGCTTCTTTCCGCCGCCTTCGTGCTCGGCGTGGGGGCCCGGCGCCTCAAGCAGAGCGCCATCATCGGCTATCTGCTCGCCGGCACCATTCTCGGCTCGGCCCTGTTCGACCGGGAGGCCCTCGCCCACTGGGGGGAGCTGGGGGTGGCGCTGCTGCTGTTCAGCATCGGCTTGGAGTTTTCCTTCGGGCGGCTCAAACGCATGGGGTCCGTGGTGCTGCTGGGTGGGGTGATGCAGGTGGGGGTCACCCTGGCGCTGTTCGCTTTTATTTTTTCCTCACGGGGCTCCGTCGGTGCGGGCGTCGCCTGGGGGGAGATAGTGGCGGTGAGCTCGACGGCCATCGTCCTCAGGACCCTCATGGACCGGTCCGAAATCGACTCGGTCTCGGGAAGGGCTGCTTTGGGCATCCTGCTCGTCCAGGACATCGCGGTGGTGCCGATGGTGCTCGCTCTCACCGTGGTGAGCCACGGCGGCAGCGCACCGGAGGTCGCCCTGCAGATCGGCAAGACCATCGGCGCGGCCGGCGGGATGGTGGTCGTGTTCTACGGGTTGTTCTACCACCTCATCCCGCGGCTGCTGACAGGCCGGGGGATGTTCGCCGACCGGGAGCTGGTGGTGCTGCTGGCCATCATCCTGGCCTTCGGTTCGGCCTGGGCGGCGCACTCCTTGGGGCTGTCGCCGGCGCTGGGGGCTTTCCTGGCGGGGATGCTGCTGGCCGAGTCCCCCTTTGCTTCTCAGATTCGCGCGGACGTCGGCTCCCTGCGCACCCTGTTTGTGACCTTGTTTTTCACGTCCGTGGGGATGCTGGCCGACCCGAATTGGTTTCTGGCCAACTGGCAGGAAGTGCTCGCCTGGCTCGGGGTGGTCTTTGGCGGAAAGGCCCTCATCATCTTCGGCATCGGCGTGGCGCTCAAAATGAGCCCGGCCTACGCGCTGGCCACCGGGATCACCCTGGCCCAGATCGGGGAGTTCTCTTTCGTGCTGGCAACCGAGGCCAAGAACGGCGGATTGATCGACGACCACATTTTCTCACTCGCGGTGTCGGTGACGATCCTCTCCATGTTCCTATCCCCCTACATGGTCGCCTTCGCGCGGCCGGCCGCCCGCAGGATCGTCGGGCTGTTTTCACCGCCGGGACGCCCGACCGTTGGGGAGAAAGAGACCGTCCCTCCTGCACGGACGAGAGGCGTGTTCATCGTCGGCTTCGGGCCGGCAGGACGCAAGGTGGCGCGGGCGTTGCTTGAGAAGGGTATCACCCCAAACGTGGTCGAACTCAACCCCCGCTCCGTCAAGGCGGCGCTGCGAATGGGGCTGAAGGTTCACTTGGGGGATGCCTCCAACGCCGACATCATCGCCCACGCCGGCATTCACGGCGCCTGCGTGATTGTGGTGACGGTGCCGGACCCGCGCTCGGCCAAACGAATCCTCCAGAACATCCAAGCGTTGTCCCCGGGCTCCAGCGCGATCGTCCGCAGCCGCTACCATATTGCCACGCGTGAGCTGTGGGAGCTGGGGGCCGCTTTCGCAGTCGATGAAGAGAACGTGGTCGGGCGCGAGCTTGCGCGGCAGGTGATCGATTTTTTACAGGACTCCGACCCGGCCGACACCGAGTGCGCACTGTCGCCGGATAAATGAATGTTCGAAGGGACTAAAAAGGCGGGGCCTGAGTGCCAGGCCCCGCCGACAGTTAGTTTGATCCGAGGCTATTTGGCCGGTTTTGCCTTTGCAGGAAGAAATCGCATGAATGGGCGCTTGGCGCTGAGAATCAAGCCTGCAACCATGCACCCCAAAACAGTCAGAGCAACCGGCCAGGGGTTGAAAGGAGCCGAATCGGTCGATGCTGTTTCGATAAAACACCCGGCACCGCCGCCGCTGCCGCCGCTGCTTCCGCTGCCGCCACTTCCCACATCCGTATTCGAACAGGGGACAATCACATCGCCGACTTCGGCACACACCGAGTTCGAGAAATAGCTTTCGTTTCCTTCGGTGTCATAGGCCGTTACCGCAAAATAATAGCGAGCGCCTTTTTCAAGACCGGTGACGGTGAAGGCCGGGTTGCTGGGGTTGGTAAGTTCACCCGTGGTGATATAACCGAAAAGATTATATGGGGGGCCCGACGTGCCCATATTGAAATACACGCCATATCCCTCCAGATCGGATTCCTGGTTGGAATCCCATGCCAGCGTCACATCGGCGGCAGATGCCAGGTCGGCGGCCAGCAAAACAATCAGAAAAAACAGTCCGGCGCCCAAAAATCTGAAAGCGGCATTTAAGGTCTTTTTCTGATTCATCGATCGATAGCTGAGCAGGGAATGAAAAAGATGCTGGCACGGCACGGCTGCTGCGAAAAAAGCTAAAAACATGGTCTGCACCTCCGGAATCGAGATTGGAGAGGAAAGACCTCCGTTCGACTCCGAAGGTTCCCCTCATCGACGCCTACGAGGTTAGCTGATGGGCTAGGGCCGATAAGGTTACCCTTCGTCAGCAGACGATTAGCCCCAAAAAAATGGGTCCCCCGTTTCCGGCAAAACCGGAATTAGGCAATATGAAAGTATGCTATTCGATTTGTTGGCGATTGTCAACAGAAGCGAGCCCGGTTTTTTCGGCAAAGCGGCCCGAAGCGGCGAGAATCAGGCATGCGTTTCCGGTAAAGGGGCGGCGCTGCAAGCCTCGGAGTGCCCCTTGATCTGGTCGAGCATCTGCACGGTGAGCCGGTGCAAGCGTTTGGGCACCCCGACCAAATGCCCCAGGGCCAGCAGCGGCCCCTTGAATGTCTCAACACTCTCCAAAAGCACCCCGTCGGCAAGTTCCCGGAAGCGCCAGGTGTGCACGGCTCGAATGCCGAGCCGCTCGCCCTCCCAGACGACCTCCCGGCCCGGATCGCAGCTGACCACCCGCGGTTCCACCCGCACCGGGAAGATGATGGGCTTGACCACGAACGTGAAGCATGCGCCACCCGTCAGTGCCTCCCCCTCAACGAACCGGCAGCTGTTGCAGGCGGTGTTCCACTCCTTCCATTCGTCCAGATGCGAAAACACCCGCCAGACGACCGGCAGCGGTGCGCGGATGTGGACTTCGGCTTGGATGATCATGTTAATCTTTTAACGAGGCTTGCCATTGCCCTTCGAATTCATATGGTGTAATCATAATACCGGGCCGCCTGTCTGCAACCGGAGCCTGCGATGGCCGCCGGACGCGGCGGCGGCTCCTCACCTTCCCTCCCACGCTTCCAAGGGGGATGTTTAACGACGCGTCGGTCGTCCGGCCGGCCGGTCAGCCCGTCGACCGGTGGAGCGATCAAACATGGTTTTGTAGCCGGTTGATCGGACGACGGGCGGCCGAATTCCAATCAAAATGAAGGAGGTATTTATGGCTGCGAAAAAGATTCTCATGCTGGTGGGGGACTTCGTCGAGGACTACGAGGTGATGGTTCCTTTCCAAGCCCTTTCGGCCGTCGGGCACACGGTGCACGCTGTCTGTCCCGGCAAGAAGGCGGGAGACATCGTGCGCACGGCGATACACGATTTCGAAGGCGACCAGACTTACAGTGAAAAACGCGGCCACAACTTCACCCTCAATGCCGCCTTCGACGAGGTGAAGGCTGAGGGCTACGACGCCCTGGTGATTCCGGGCGGCCGGGCCCCGGAATACATCCGCCTGAACCCCAAGGTCATCGATATCGTCAAGCATTTTGCAGGGGCCGGCAAGCCCATCGCCAGCATCTGCCACGGCGCCCAGGTGCTGGCGGCGGCCGGAGTCCTGAAAGGGAAAAAATGCTCGGCCTACCCGGCCGTCGGCCCCGATGTCAGGGGCTCGGGCGGCGAGTACATGGACATCGCCGTGGACCAGGCCTTCCGGGACGGCAACCTGGTGACCGCGCCCGCCTGGCCGGCGCACCCCCAGTGGATCGCCCTTTTCCTGCAAGCGCTCGGGACCAAAATAACGCTGTGACATTTTATCTCCCCTTGCCCGCGCGGCAAGGGGAGATAAAATTGATGAGTGTTAAGCCGCCCGGTGATCAAAACCGAATGGAATCCGCCTGCGCAAAGATCGCCGACCTGATCATCCGTCAGCAGCCCTGTGTGGCCCTCACGGGAGCCGGCATATCGGCCGAGAGCGGGATCCCGACCTTCCGGTCCAAGGGCGGGCTCTGGGAGAAGTTCGACCCGACGGTGTACGCCTCGATCGAGATGTTCCGCAAAGACCCTACCAGATACTGGAGCATCCGGGGGGATTTTATCCGAAATTACGATGCCTACCAGCCCAATGCGGGCCACACCGCTTTGGCCGAGCTGGAAAACATGGGGCTCTTGAGGCACGTGATCACCCAAAACATCGACGGCCTGCACCGCAAGGCCGGCAGCCGCAGCGTGACCGAGATCCACGGCAACCTGAGGGAGATTTTCTGCGTTCGCTGCGGCAGGGAGTACCGCGCCCCGAGCATCCCCGAGGGCATTCCGCCCCTTTGCGAGTGCGGTGGTGTGCTCAAGCCCAACACCGTGCTCTTCGGCGAGTCCCTTCCGCCCCAGGCCTTGGAAACCGCCTGGCGGGAGTCCGGCGCCTGCCGGGTCATGCTGGTGATTGGAACCTCTGCTGTGGTACAGCCGGCCGCATCCCTTCCCCATGTGGCCAAGGAGAAAGGGGCTGCGGTGGTTGAGGTCAATGTAGAGCGAGCGTTTTCAGAAGCGGATTATTTCCTCGAGGGAAAGGCAGGAACGGTGCTCCCCGAGATCCTTTCGGCGATTAAAAAATTTAACCTGCAGGGTCAAAGCACACTGTGAAAGGAGGACCGCTCGAATGCCCTCGGTGAGGCTGGAAGATCATGGGCCGATTGCCGTTGCGCGATTGACCAACGGTGCTACCAACCCTATCGGAAAGCAGCTTCTTGAGGAACTGAGCGCCGCGATCTCGGATGTGGGGGGTCGGCGCAAAGGCCTGGTCTTGGCCGGGAACACCAAATTTTTCAGCATCGGGCTCGATCTGCCCCATCTCCTGATGCTTGGCCGCGATGAAATGGCCGATTTCTGGAACACCTTCGAGGACCTCGTGCTCCGCATCTACACGCTGCCCATTCCCACCGCCTGTGCCATGGCAGGCCACGCCACCGGCGGCGGCGCCATCCTGGCCCTGGCCTGCGACTATCGGTTTACGGCGGGCGGGAAAAGGCTGATCGCCCTGAACGAAGTCAAAATCGGGGTGCCGGTGCCTTACCTGGCGGATTTGATGTTGAGGCAGATCGTCTCGGACCGGGTGGCTGTCGAGATGGAGTTTCGCAGCGGGTTTCTGGATCCGGATGAGGCCAAGGCCGCCGGGCTGGCAGACGCTGTGTGCGCCGAGGAAGAGGTCGAGGCGCGCGCGATCGAGAGGGTTTCGGAGCTGGCCGCTTTGCCGGCGGCGGCTTTTGCCCTCACCAAGCAGCACCGCACCCGGGAGATCCAAAAAAGGTTCACAGCCATTCGCAAGGACTTGAACCGTGCGTTCATGGAGTGCTGGTTTGCGCCCGCCTCACAGGCCCTTCTGAAAGAGGCTGCGGCAAAATTTTAGCAAGGGTGGTGCAAAACCGCGCCTCGTGCCGTGATCCGGAGATAACCCGCTGATTTACCGGTTGGGAATAAGGGCTTCTGGCGAAGCCCTTATTCCCAACCGGCTTGTTTTTTGATCGAGCGCAGGGTGAGAACCAATGCGGCCTTGAGGGTGTCGTTGACCCCCGCGCCGGTGGCGGCGCTGGCAGCAAAGGTGGGCGCTTTCAGTTGGCGGTTGTAGAGGCGGTCCATCTCCTCGACGGACATCAGCGGCACGCCGGCTTCCGCCAGGTCACGCTTGTTCCACTGCATGACCAGCGGGAACTGGAAGATGTTCATGCCGTAGTCTTTGAGGTTCTGGGCCAGGTCCTTGAGGGATTCGATGTTCTGCTCGTGCCGGACGCGCATCGAATCCGCCACGAAAACGATCCCGTCGGCGCCTTTCAATACCAGCTTCCGGGTCGATGCGTATTTCGTCTGGCCGGGGACGGTGTAAAGCTGCACACGGGCCTCGCACCCCTTGATGGTGCCGAGCCCCATGGGGACAAAATCGAAGAAGAGCGTCAGATCGCCCTTGGTCTTGATCGACACCATTTCGTCGATCATGCGGCTGCGGCTGTTCTTGAAGACGTACTGAAGATTGGTGGTCTTGCCGCAACGGCCCGGGCCGTAGTAGACAAGCTTGATTTCAACCTCACGCTTTTTCAGATTGATGGTCGCCATAACCTGCTGTTATTAATAAATAAACGATGGTCGTTCAGGTGCGGGCGTCTGCTTTCGGCAGTTTGATGCCGGCAGATTCCCGCCGGTCACATTTTTTTTATCATAGAAAACCGATGCCCGGTAGTCAAGGAATGAAAAACGCCGCTTGTAACACTGTCATCGGCAGGTTGGCGAAAACATTTAGAAAAAATAAATCATCCTCGCCGCAAACGGCGGGGATGATTTATGTGCTGGGGTATTTATGAACCATCGGCTTCGGCCGATGGTTTATTGATACTCGGTGCTGTGGGCTGCCGGCGTTCCCGTGTCGATCGACTCGCGGTCGGCGATCTCAAGGGATTTGTCGACGACGGCGAGGGCTTCGTCCACCTGGGCCTCGGTGATGATCAACGGCGGTGCGATCACCAGGGTGTCGTACCACGGGCTGATGTAGACGCCGCGCTGCATGCAATCGCCGGCGACCCGGCCGGTCATGAGGGCCTTGGTGCTGAACTTGTCGGCCTTCGTGTCGAACGGCTCCTTGGTCTTGCGGTTCTTGACCAGTTCCAGCCCCCAGAAATGGCCGATTCCGCGGACATCGCCGACGCAGATATGCTTGTCCGCCAGTTCGTAGAGCCTTTTCTTCAGGTGCGCGGAGACGCGCTGCGGCAGCCCGGAAGCCATCAGTTTCTTCAGTTCGCTGATGGCGGCCGGGATGGCGGCGGCCGACAGCGGGTGGAAGGCGTAGGTGTGCCCGTGGCAGAAGACCTCATCTTCGAAGAACCCGGCCACCTTTTCCGAGGCCGCGGTGACGGCCACGGGGGTGTAGGCGGCGCTGGCGCCCTTGGCCGTGGTGATGAAATCCGGCGTGACGCCCCAGTGTTCCATGGCGAACGCGGTCCCGGTGCGGTACCAGCCGGACATGACCTCGTCGGCGATCAGCATCACGCGGTGCTCGTCGCAGATTCGACGCAGCATGGGGTAGTACTCCGGCGGCGGGATCAGCCGGCCGTTGGTGCCGACGATGGGCTCCACGATGATGGCGGCGACATTGCCTTCCTCGCGGATCATGTAATCCAGAAACTTGGCGCACTGCACCCCGCACTGGGGATAGGCAAGCTCGAAGGGGCAGCGGTAGCAATGGCTGTCCGGCGCAAAGCACACGCCCGGGATGGTGCAGCGGGCCTGCTCGGCGTACCAACGGCGGGGGTCGCCGGTGAGGGAAATGCTCGCGGCGGTGGAGCCGTGGTAGGACTTGTACCGGGAGATCACCTTGTAGGCCGGCGCACAGGCCTGGCGAACCATCTTAACGGCCGCTTCGTTGGCCTCGGTGCCGCTCGTCGAGAAAAAGAAGCGGGTGAGGCCCTTCGGCATGACCGTTTGCAGCGCTTCCACGGCCGCCATGGTGGCCTCGTTGGCGAAGCTCGGAACGATGTAGGGCAGCTTTTCGGCCTGCCTGACGATGGCCTCAATGACCGCCTTGTTCTTGTGGCCGAGGTTGGAGCACATGAGCTGGGAGGAGAAGTCGATGTAGGTTTTTCCCTTGTCGTCGTAAAAATAGATCCCCTCCGCGTCGTTCACGAGCAGCGGGGCTTTCCACCCCTTCTGTCGGCTCCAGGTGTGGAAGCTGTGGGCGGCGTATTCTTGAACGCGTTTGGCTGTGTCGGCCATGGTGAGTCCTCCTTATTTCAGCGAGGCAAGCTTGGCCGCATGGGCCTTGCGATTCTTAGCCAGTGTTTTCAGGGCCCGGGAGACCTCGGCCAGCGCCTTGAGCTTTTCGGCGGCCTCGGTGTAGTAGCGCTCCGCCCGGCGTTCAAGACGGGTGGCCGTCGCCAGCACCTCGGCCGCACTCTGCACGGCCGCCCCCTCGCAGGCCTCACAGAAGGGGGCCCGCGTAAAATCCTTCACGGGCTCCAGAATCATCTCGGTGACGTTTTCCCGCCGGATGCGCTGCACGGTCGTGACGTTGCGCGCCGCCTCGGCCTCGAGTTCCGCAAACAGGGCCTTGCAGCCGGCGCAGGCCGGGTTGCCTGAGGCCGCCGCGTAAAACTGCCGGTCCAGCCGCTCCAGCTCTTCTGCAAAGTTCAGGATGCTGCCAAAGTTCTGCAAAGGCATGGTTGACTCCTCAAAATATGGAAAGGGTACCAGCGGTCGAGGGTTCAAGGGGTCAAGTGAAGCAAATTGGGGCTTGCCTCAGGCCTGCGGGATCCGGGTTTTCACTCGACCCCTCGACCCCTCGACCCCTATCGCCTACAGCCAGCGCTCGATTACCACCTTGGTGTCCGTGAAAAAGTTGAAAATCTCCTGGCCGTGGCCCTTGGTGTCGCCGTACATCGAGTTGCCGGCACCTCCGAACGGGAAAAAACTCATCGGCGCGGCGATGCCGATGTTCACCCCGATCATGCTCGGCTTGACCTTGTACTTGAACTCGCGCGCCGCGGCCCCGCTGGAGGTGTAGATGCAGGCCGCGTTCGCGTAGCCCCGCGTGTTGATCAGCTCCACCACCTCGTTCATGTTCTTGCAGCGGATCACCCCCACCACCGGCCCGAAGATCTCCTCCCGGGCGATGGTCATCTCCGGCTTCACGTGGTCAAAGATCGTCGGGCCGACGAAAAACCCGTTGGGCAGCTCCGGGACCTTGGCGTTGCGCCCGTCCAGCAGCAGCTTCGCCCCCTCGGCGATGCCCTTCTCGATGTAGCCCAGCACCCGCTGCTTGTGTGCGGCGCTCACCACCGGGCCCATCGTCGTCTTCTCGTCCAGCCCGTCGCCCAGCCGCACCGCCTTGGCCGCTGCCATGAACTTGGCGATCAGCTCATCGGCCACATCCCCCACCGGCGCCAGGATCGCACCCGACAGGCAGCGCTGACCCGTGCAGCCGTAATAGGAGGTGATCAACGACGGCATCGCCGGCTCCAGCTTCGCGTCCGGCATCACCGCCACCACGTTCTTCGCACCCCCCAGCGCCTGCACCCGCTTGCCCGTCGCCCCGCAGCGCTCGTAGATGTACTTGGCCGTCGGCGAGGAGCCCACAAACGACACCCCCGCAATGTCCGGGTGATCCAGGATCGCGTTGACCACCTCCTTGGAGCCGTGCACCATGTTCACCACCCCCTCCGGAAACCCCACCGAATCCACAATCTCGAAAATCTTGGTCTGCGTCATCGGCACCTGCTCGGAGGGCTTGAGCACATAGGTGTTTCCGGAGACGATCGCGTACGGCAGGAACCACCACGGCACCATCGCCGGAAAATTATACGGCGCAATCGCCGCAAAGACCCCCAGCGGCTGCCGGTGGCCCATGCAGTCGATGTCCTTGGCGATGTCCTCCAGCGTGTAGCCGCACATCAGGGTCGTCACCCCCGTGGCGTGCTCCACGTTCTCGATCATCCGCCGCACCTCCCCGCGCGACTCGTCGATCACCTTGCCCTGCTCGCGGGTGAGCACCCGGGCGATCTCCTCAAAGTGGGTCTCGAAGGCATCTTTCAGCCGGAACAGGTACCGCGCTCGGGACAGCGGCGGGGTTGCCCGCCACTCCCAGAACGCCGCCTTGGCCGCCTTCACCGCCTTGTCCACGTCCGCCCGAGTCCCGTAGGGCACCTGCGCGATCTTCTCGCCCTTGGCCGGGTTCCACACGTCCCCAAAGCTCTTCGAATCCGACTCCACCCACTCCCCGTTGATGTAGTTCTTCATGATCGGCAGTGCCATAGGTCCCCCCTCTTTTTATGTTTTGGATTGGCTGATGGATCGTTGCAGGTATGGATCGATGGCGCCCAGCTTATTTGAACCGGAAGCGGTTGTCAAGACGGTTCAAGCTGTTTTCAACGAAATCAACAATTATATTGACAAAAAAAAACGAATTCAGTTAATTGGACAGTTAATACTTAGGGAATAAGACAAATAGGAATCAGAACCCGATGGCGAGCGGAGGGGGCGAATGGGGAGAAACAGCGGTCGGGGTCGAAAGAAGACGATTGACGCAGTCGACTGCCGCATGATCGAGCTGCTTCAGAAAGATGGGCGCATCTCCAACACCGTGATCGCCAAGACCATCGGCATTTCGGAGGCCACGGTGCGAAGCCGTCTGCAGCGGCTGATCCTGGAGCAGTATATTCAGATTGTCGCCGTCAGCAACCCGCTCAAGCTGGGCTTCGAGGTCGTCGGCACCATCCGCATCCACGCCGAAATCAAAAAGATGGACCGGATCATCCGCGAGCTGAAAACCATCAAGGCGCTCTGGCACATCGTCCAGACAACCGGCGGCACCGGCATCGACACGGAATTCGTCCTCAAGGACCTGGACGATCTGAACCGATTGATCTTTGGCCGGATCAACCGGATCGACGGCGTGCTCCGCACGGAAACATCTCTTTTTCTGAATTATGTCAAGCGCCAGTACGACTGGGGCACGGCTGTGGATTAGCAGGGATGCCCGCTCTGAATTCGGGGCGTATCAGACTTCGGGGCAGGGCTTCGCCTTGAGCTTGAAGCAGAGGGAAACCAGGTAGACAACGGCGATGGCGGCGGCAAGCCGCGGGAGCCAGGCGTAGACCGGGCTCACGACGAAGGGGAGAAACAGGAGGGGATCCTCGATCATGGAGTGGTTGATGCCGATGGACAGCTGCAGCTTTTCCATCTCTTCCGGGCTGAGATTCAATTCGCGCGATTGTTCCATGATGACGGCACCGCCATAGCCCAACCCGAAGAGGGCACCGGTCAGCCACAACAGCCCGGCCTCGCGGTGGAGCCCCATCACTTTCAAGAGGGGTTCGAAAATCTTCACGCACACGTCGATGACATCGTAGGCCTTCATCAGCTCGATCAGGATCATCACGCTGAAGATGATGACGAAAATTTTGATGCAGAGCCGGAGCATGTCAAACCCCCATTTCTGCAGGAAGGCTGCCAGGGGAGGGACTTCACGCAGCCCGGCAGAGACCGCGGCCGCATCCGTTTGAGCGGGCTGCAGCCACCAGGCCACCGCCAGGCAGGTCAGCACGGCGGCCGCCAGGCGCACGAGGGTGGTTTTGACGAAGTTGATCCCGGACTTGGCCTGGATGATGCCCTCCTGGGGCAGGCTGTGGGCAATGAGCACGAACACGGTGATCAGGGTCATGTGCTCCGCCGACAGGGGCAGCACCGCCATGGCGGCCAGGCAGCCGTAGACGCCGGCCGTGAGGCCGATCAGGATCGGCAGCGCCGCGGCCGGCGGCAGGCTCATCGCCCCCATGGCCGGCTTCAGCAGGAAGTCCAGCTGGTGCATCCAGCCGCTGTAATCGAGCAGCGCCGTTGCCAGCGAAACCGGCAGCAGGATCTTGAGCAGCCAAACGTAGCTGTTCAAGCCCTTGCGTAGGCCGCGGTTCAAGGCACCTTTTGTTTTGCCGGTCGGGTTCAGCATAGGCCCCTCACGAAACCCCCCAAAACAAAAACTGCCCTGCACCGGCCTCTCAACAACACGCTCCACCCGAGAGGCGGTTCCGGCAGCTTGATCTCCACATAGCCTCTTTTGCCTGTCAAGGCAACCGTTATGAGGCGGGCGCTGGGTGCGGCGTACGGGCGGGCAGAAACACGATCCGGGGCTGGACGGGCGTCCCATTATCTGGTACTCAAATCGAATCTTTTATCTCAGGGGCCATGCCTGCGGGGCCGCCGGCGAAAGGGTGCTGCCATGCCGTCGAAGCTGTTCACATTGAAGTACGGGAAAGGCGACATTTCCTTCGAGATCCCCGCAGTGGAGGTCGCTGACGTAGTGACCGGTCGGGATGTGAACGCGCTGGGCGATCTGCCCGGCGCATATCTCCACGCGCTGGACCATCCCATCGACTCGGCGCCGCTGCGCTATATGGTGAAGCCGGGTGAGACCGTGGCGGTCATCGTGAGCGACATCACCCGCACCTGGCAGCGCAACGACCTGACGCTGCCCCTGCTGCTGGATTACCTGAACGGCGCCGGTATTCCGGACGACCATGTCACCGTCATCATTGCCGTGGGCGGCCATCGCCAGAACACCGCAGCCGAGTTCGAGGAGATCTGCGGCCGGTCGGTCTGCCACCGGGTGAAGGTGATCAACCACCGGGCATGGGAGACCGACCACATGGTCCCCGTCGGCCGCACCCGCCGCGGGACCCGGGTGGCCATCAACAAGATCGCCGCGGAAGCCGACCGCATCATCCTCACCGGTGGCGTCGTCTATCACTACATGGTCGGCTACGGCGGCGGCCGCAAATCGGTCATCCCCGGGTTCTGCGCGCTTGAAACCATCAAGCAGAACCATCTCTGGGTGCTGGGAACCGAGGTCGGCTCAGGGACCAACCCGGCCTGCGCCTCAGGCTCGACCAAAGGCAACCCCCTGCACGAGGACATGATGGAGATTGCCGCCTTGGTGCGGCCGGACTTTCTCGTCAACATCGTACCCAACCTGGATGGCCAAATCGCCGGAGTCTTTGCCGGCAACTGGGCCTCCGCCTGGTGGGAGGCGACGCGGCGGGTCGACCACATCTTCGGTGTTCCCATCGCCGGAGAGACCGACATCGTCATCGCCACCGCCGGCGGCTACCCGAAGGACATCAACCTCTACCAAACCCAGAAGACCATCGACAATGCCTGGCGGGCCATGAAGCCCAACGGTGCGGCCGTCATCCTGGCCGAGTGCCCCGATATCCGCGAGCCGAAGGAGTTCTTCGACTGGTTCGATCACACCGACCGCCTGGAGATGGAGAAAGCCCTGCGAGCGGATTATGTGCTCGCCGGATGGCTGGCCTTCCACCAGTTGGAATACCGCGACAAGGGCCTGATCATTCTCGTCACGCGGGAGGAGAACTTCCCCTTCGCGGAAAAAGCCCGCCTGCACCCGGTGGCAAGCATCGAGGAAGCCCTGCGCGTCGCCCGTGCCCATTGCCGTGCCTCCCGGCCGAAGATCACCGTGATGCCCCAAGGGGCCAATACCCTGCCGTTGATCCAAAAACCCTGATCCGTGCGGGAATGCGAACCGTTCATCGGATTCTCCCGTTTCCCGGCCCGCGCCCTTAAGCCCTGCCTTCAACCTTGCTGTGCGCCGCCTCCAAAACCGTTTATTGGGAGCTAAAGTATCGCTCCACTATAGCCGATTTCATAGAGTATACCCGCGCCCCTATCGCGCGGATCGGGTCAGCTGGGGCCTTTCTCGGGATTCCTGGTAAAATGAAGAAAACGGTACCTGAATACATTCTCGACGGCTCGATTGTCGTCGACTCCGTCGACGCGTTCGCAAGCATCCTCAAGGAGTTCCCCGATCGCCCGGAGCTTCTGAAGATCTACGCGGAAATGCTGGCCGCGGAGAAACAAAAGGATGCGGCCATTCGGCAATACGGCCTGGCGGCGCGTCTTTTCCTCGATTCGGGCCGGCTTTTCCTGGCATGGGTGTCGAAAATCCTTCAGTGGCGCCTGCAGCGGCCGTCGCGGGAGGAGCTCCTCGAGTTTCATCGCGCCATCGCCGACACCGCCCACAACGGCGCGCCGGTCGATGATTTCATCAAAAACCTCACCCCCGCCGAACGGATGGCGGTTTTTTCTCAATTTCGGCGAATGGTCGCACCGGCGGGAAAAACCCTCCTGAAGGCCGGCGAATGCCCGCGCCACCTCTACATGGTGGCTACCGGCGTGTTGCGGGAAAACAGCTATGAGATGGTTTCCCAGAAACCGAGATTCCGCAGAGACGCGAGCCGCGTTCTCTGGGAAGCCGACTGTTTTGGAGACATCTACCCTTTCTCCGAGCAGCTTGCCTCCCAGTCGGATGTCGTGGCCACCACCCGGGTCGAAGTGGTGATGATCTCCAAACAGCGCCTGATGCGCGCCTGCCGCAGACACCCCCGGGTGGAGAGCGGCATCATCCGCTTGTGCCGCATCCGGTCCGTCAAGAAAATCGAGTCCACGTCGAACAGCGTGCGCAGGGGGCAGCGCTACTCCATCCCCACCCGCATGACCATCTCGGTGCTTCCCGACGGAAACGGCCGGCCGCCAATTGTCATGGAGGGCTATTCCAGGGACCTGTCCGTATCGGGGGTCTCTTTCATCCCGGAAGGAAACGGTGCTCAACACAAAACGGACGAACCTGTAGGCGCCGACGAGCTTCTGAACCGCGACGTTCATGTCACCATCCCTGCCGACAACTTCTCGGTTGCGATTTCAGGCCGGATCGTCCGCAACCGCCACAGGGTGATCAACGGCCACAAAATCCAGTCCATCGGCATCCAGTTCGCGGAAATTCCGCCGCGCCTGCGGGGGGCGTTTTTCGTCTTTGCCGAAAGCGCCAAGGATGAAAGCCTGCCGCCACACCCCTGACCCATTCCCGTAGAATTGCCGTGGTTTTTCTGTTAGAAAATGAGAATGTCACATCTTCTGACAGGCCATGCTTGAGATCTCATTCATCACGGTGGTCGGCCAGATTTTCCTGCCGCTCGCCCTGGTGGTCCGGCTCTGGCGGGTCGGATGCCGCAGCCGCGGGGAGTGGCTGCTCAATGCGTTTTCCGTGGCGGTTTATCTGACCTTGATCGCCGTGGTGGGCATCTGGCTCCTGGTGCCCTGGTATCTGCCCTATGGGTTCGCGCTCCTGGCTTTGGCGGCGGCCGCGGCGTCCTGGCGGCGTTGCGGGCGATCGCTCCCGTCGCGGCAGGCAAGCTCCCGGGACGGTTTCCGCATCGGCCGTGACCTGGTGCTGGCGGGTTTTTGTGCCGGCACGCTGGCCTGGGCCTTGAGCGGTTTTGAACCGCCCGCCGGGTATTCGATCGACGTGGCTTCGCCGCTGAAAAACGGGGTGTTTTACGTGGTGAACGGCGGGTATTCGATCCTGATCAACCCCCATATGAAAACCCTCGATCAGGGATCGCTCTCGGCGTATCGAGCCCAGAGCTATGCCGTCGACATCGTGCGGCTGGATCGGTTCGGCCGGCGCGCGGACGGATGGTGGCCGGCGGACCTGACGCGCTACTATGTTTTCGGCGAGCCGGTGTATGCCCCGTGCTCGGGCCTGATAGCGCGGACCGAAAGCCGGTGGCCCGACCTGACGCCGCCCGATCAGGACCGGCAGCACCCGGCGGGGAACTACGTGCTGCTGGAATGCGGCGGAGCTGCCGTCCTCCTGGCGCACCTGATGCAGTCCAGCGTTGCGGTGAGCGACGGACAACGGGTTATAGAGGGGGAACGGATCGGGCGGGTGGGGAATTCGGGCCTGTCCACGGAGCCGCACCTGCACCTTCACGCCCAGCAGCGCAGCAACACGGAAGAGTTCCTGGCCGGCGCGCCGTTGCCTTTCCGGATCGACGGCCGGACCCCGGTGCGCGGCAGCCGGATCAACTCCAACCAGTGAAAATGCACCGGCCCCTGCCGATCGGGATCAACGAGGGCCGGTTGCGGTCCGAATCGTCTTCATCACGCAAAAAAGGCGGTTAGAAATCGATAATGTCCTGTTTCAAGGCTGAGTAGTAATACAAAACCCGGGCAACGTAGGCCTGGGTTTCAGGATAGGGCGGAATGCCGTTGAAACGCAGGACGTTTTGCTCCCCGGCATTGTAAGCGGCCAGTGCCAGCTTCACGTTTCCATCGAAGCGGTCCAGCAACCCCCGAAAATGTCTCGTGCCGGCGTTGATGTTTTCTTCAGGGTTGTAGATATTGGCGACGTCTAAAGCGCCGGCGGTGAGCGGCATGAGTTGCATCAGTCCCCTGGCGCCCCGCTTCGACTTCGCCCTGGGGTTTAACTGGGATTCTGCCATGATGATGGCCAGGATCAGCTCCGCGTCGACATCGTGGCGGCCGGCGGCCTCGTGGATGACTTGGTCGTAGGGCAGCAGCTCCGGCTCGCCCTTGGGAACGTAAACCGATGCGGAGAGGTCGCCCACGCCGGGTTCATCGTGGTCTGCAAAACCATCTAAAAAGGATGCGATCTCCCCGCTGATGGGATGACCCAAGCGCTCTGCGGGCGCGACGGTTTCAGGGGGCAGCTTGACGTCGGAGATGGAAACCAACAGGCCCAACGTCAAAGCGAATACCCATGTAATTGATTTTTTTAAAAATTTCCTATTTGGGCAGACCTCATCGAAACAGGCCATGGCGTTGCCCTCCTTTCGCTGCACTGGAAATCCCCCCGCAAACCCCCTCGGAAATCCAGTGCATTTCTTAACTTCAAAGCAAAAAGCGTGCATTGAAGCCCAGCGATCATTAAATCAAAGTTATTTCTTAAAGTTGGGGCCTCTCCAGCCCTGCCACCC
>Ga0316617_100000064_pt1 | contig 21321 bp, 17 predicted proteins | sample OWC_Aug_M1_C1_D2_FD_207801 | JGI IMG/M metagenome (GOLD analysis project Ga0316617, IMG submission 207801) | Wetland soil microbial communities from Old Woman Creek delta, Ohio, United States - OWC_Aug_M1_C1_D2_B | ecosystem: Environmental > Terrestrial > Soil > Wetlands | place: USA: Ohio... | reverse complement strand
GCACCACCTCCTGCGAGGGATTGAGAGTCTGGCCCCCGAAGGGTTCGAAGGCGGTCAGTAATACTTTTTTCATTTTTAAAGTATAGCAGGTGAAAACCAAACATCAATTCCCAAAAATACAAACGCCGAAGGGTGTGTCTCCTTCGGCGTCTGTCCTGTTTAAAACAGGTGTGTGTGTGGTGTAATTTATATACTTTATGTGTGTGTGTGGTAAATATGTAACTTGGTTGTGGTGTGTGTATGAAAAAGAATATGCAGAATATAAAGCAAGGTGCGTGCCAACTGACCAAAAACGCTTTTTTAATGCTTTTTTACAAAAAAAAGAGGAAAACACCGATTCTTGGGTGTTTCCCTCGTTTGTTACAGACTTGTTTACTGCATTCCGAAGAACACAATCAACACAATATATGCATACAAAAGTATGCGGGGGTGTCAGAAGGTCTCCTTTTATGCGTCAAGTTGGCTCAGCCGCTCCTCAAGGGCCGCGACCTTAGCCTTCAGCTTGTCAACGGTGCGCGGCAGGAGCAGCTGGGCCCCCAATTCACGGCGGGAGACAGCCGGGAGTCCGAGATAGAACTCGCCCGGGGGGACATCCTTGGAGAGGCCGCTCGCGGGACCGACCTGACCGCGGTCGCCGATCGTGAGATGACCCGAGATCCCGGCCTGCGCCCAGATGATACACCCCTGTCCGATATGCGTGCTGCCGGCCACGCCGGCCTGGGCGATAATCCCGCTGTAGTCGCCGACCTGAACATTGTGGCCGAGCTGGACCAGATTATCAATCTTGACGCTGTTTCCGACACGGGTACGTCCGAAACGCGCCCGGTCAATCGTCGTATTGCAGCCGATCTCCACATCATCACCCAGTTCCACGATGCCGATCTGGGGAATTTTCTCGATGGTGATCGAGCCATCCGGCTTGATCACGGGGTTGAAGCCGTAGCCGTCGCCGCCTAGCCGCACGCCGGAGTGGAGGATGACCCGCTCGCCGATGATGGTGCCTTCGCGGATCGTCACCTGCGGATAGATCAGGCCGCCCTTGCCGATCTTGACATTGGAACCGATAAAGACCTGCGCCTCGATCACGCACCGGTCCCCGATGACGGTGTTCTCCTCGATCACGGTGTAAGGGCCCACGTACACGTCCTGCCCCAGCGAGACATTCGCCCCGATGAGCGCCGTGGGATGGATCCCGGGCTTGCGGACCACCGGCGGCGGCGCATAGAGGGCGCCGACACGGGCAAAGGCCGCATTCGGACTCTCCACGCGGATGACCGCGGCAGCGGAAGCGCTACCCGCCCAATCCCGGGGCACGAGAACACAACTGGCCTTTGTGGTGGCCAGCTGCTTCGCATACTTGGTATCTGTAAAAAAGCTGATGTCGCCTGCGCGGGCTTCGCTCAGACTGGACATCGCAACGATCTCGACAGAGCCATCCCCTTCGAGCTGGCCCCCGAGTTGATCCGCAATCTCTTGTGCACGCATCTTCATAATTACTTGGCCGGGAGCGCGGTCTTCTTATCCGCCTCTTCCTTGGCTTCCTTGCGGGCCTTGACCGGATCAATGCCCATGCGCTTCAACACTTCATCCGTCACATCCAACTTGGTATCATAATACGCCAAGGTGGTCGCATCCATCACAATCGAAATCTTGGTGTCCTTGGCATATTTCGTGATCGTCTCGCGGATCTCATTGGTCACCTGACGGAGCAGGCGGGTATCCTGGTCACCCAGTTCGCGTTGAAGCTTCTGGGCCTCCTGGCGCAGGTCTCGCTCCGCCTCGGCCACCACATCGCGCTGCTTCAGCGCCTTGCTCTCGGCCTCGGCACGCGCCTTGTCGCTCAACGCGGGATTACGTGTCTCCTTGGCACTGCGTTCAAAGTCATCACGAAGCTGCTCGAAACGTTCACGCCGCTTATCCAGCTTGGCCTGATACTCCTTCTCCATGTCCACCATCAGCTTACGGTCACGTTCACGGTTCGGGTGGAACCGGATCAGATCAATCATGTTGACCACCACGGTCTTTTCCTCGGCAACGCCGACCAGTGCGGACATCAGGACCGCGATCATGAGACAGGTAACTTTCATTTGTACTCCCTTTCTGTTGGCGCCGACGGGGCACCGTGCAAAACGTGTTTATTCAAAACCAATCGAGAAGGAGAAGACCTCCTCATCCGTGTAGTCATCATCCGTAATAAAGGGCTTAGCCAGATCAAACCGGATCGGGAAGCCGGGAATGTCAATGCGCAGACCCACACCGGCCGCGACACAGACACCATTCATGCCACCACCAAAGGCGTCATCACCCAAGGAGCCCGCATCGGTGAAGACCGCGAAGCGGACAGCCTTGACAATCGGAATCGTGTATTCCGCGGTAGCCATCGCGAGGGTCTTGCCTCCCATGGGCGAGTAACGGTTGCTGTCGCTGCGGAAGAGCTTGGGGCCCAACCCGCGATACTCAACACCACGGACGGTACGGGGACCACCCAAATAGAGGGACTCGTAAACCGGCAGTTCGCCGCTGTAGGCATCCACGGTTTCAAGGCGGCCGCGCAGGCTGAGAACATGCTTCCACCACGGCATCGTGAACCAGTGACGGTGCGAAGCTCCCACGCGATAAAACTCATTATCGCCGATAAAGCCTTCGGAGAGATCGCCGAAGATCATCGTCTGGTACCCGCGGGAGGGGACGAATGCCTGATCACGCGTGTCCGTAGACCAGTAGAGGCGACCCACGCTGTTGATATTGCCGCCATACATACGCTCCTGCGCCTTCCAGTAATCCCCCATATCCTCACCGCTCTCGGTCTCCCAGGTGTCGTAGTTGTTCACCTCTTCCATGTCGACCTGCTCCAGGGTATACCGCAAGCCGAAACGGCCCACAGCAACAGGATAGGAGAGTCCGGCCGCACCACCGGAACGGACCTCGTCGTACTGATCGAACCACCGCATCCGGCGATACAGGTCCACCGAGAGCGCGAGCGGCTGATTAAAGAGCCAGGGTTCCGTCCAGTTCGCCTCTGCGGTCTGGCGCCGGGGACCATACTCGACACCCAGGCGCGCCTTCTGTCCGCCACCGGTGAAGTTCGGCCAGTTCAAGATATCAAAATTGCTCTGTGAAATTTCACCATAACCAAAGATACTGTCCACAGTCGAAACACCCAGACCGACCATAAAATTACCGGTGCGCTGTTCAGTCACTTCATAGACAAGGTCACGCTTGGAAGGATCATCTGTCTTTTCCGAATAGTGACGGACTTCCGAGAAGTAACCGAGATTTTTCAAGCGGGCTTCGCTGCGATCAGCGCGGACCTCGTCCAGGATTTCACCCGGGCTGACCAACACTTCGCGACGGATGACCTTATCCTGGGTCCTGTTGTTTCCACGCAGGATAATATTACGGATGTAGGCGAGCTGGCCTTCCTGCACATCAAAGGTGACCACCGCGCGACCCGGACGTCCCGGAACCGGATCCACCATTGTCCGGACCACCGTGTCCACATACCCGCGGGAACCATAGTAATTCTGAATATCCTTGGCGGCATCATTAATCGTCTGGCGTCCGCAGACCATCTCCGGTTTGAGACGGGCGGAGGCGAGCACATCATTCTCAGGGAAGAGCTTCACCCCGCGAATCACCGTGGATTCCGTGGTATAGGCATCGCCCTCCGTCACCTTGAAGAGCATATCCACCTTCTCTTCGCCAATCTTTTCAGTGACCGGATAAGCAACCTTGGCATCCAGGAAGCCCTTATTCTGATAGACCTCTTCAGCTTGGTGGCGGGCATCTTCAAGATTCTGCTCCGTCACAATCGCATCCGTGAACCAGCCCCGGGGATCATACCACGGCAGATCGCCAAAGGAATAACGGAGCTCTTCCGCAGGGATAGAAACGTTTCCATCAAACTTAAAATTCCGAATCTTTTCCCGGACTCCTTCATCCACGACAAAGGTCACCTGGGCAAAGCCGACACTGTTCGTCAGGGGCTCCATCACCACGCTGATCTTCACATTCCGATAATAACGCTTGATATATTCGTCACGGATTTTGCTCACCTTTGTCGCCAAGATCTGCTCGTCAATCGGGTCGCCATTCTTCAGCTCTGTATACTTGCGGATCTTGCTTTCGCTCATATAGCTGTTACCCCGGATCGCGATCGGCTCCTGGAAACGATGACGGCGCTTGACCTCATAAATGACATGAATGCCCTGGCCGGAGGAGGCTTCAATCTTGGTGCTGACGGTTTCAAAACGTTCCGTGTCCAAGAGCGTCCGCACATCTTTCGACAGTTGATCCGTCAAGTCCTTCTGGTTTTCAATTTTATCGCCCTCTTTAACCGTACAATACTGCAACACATCTGTTGCATCCGTACCAAAAGCATCGAGCGTCTGAACCGTCACCTTTTTAACCGTCTCGGCAAAAGATGACCCCGCAACCAACAAGAGAACCATCATCCATGCGCGCTGTAATTTATGCATACCCGTTTCCCTCTTCACTGTCATTGAATTAAAACGGGGAATTATACGACAGGCCTAGCCCAAATACAAGGAGGAAGTCACCATCCTGCCGCTCCCGAATTATTTACGACTCACTTGGTTTTACCCGCCCGCTTACCCCGAGTCCGCTCCTCGGCCAGCCGCGCCTCGGTGATCACCTTCTGCGCTTCGCAATAGAATGGCGACAGGGGTGATAGATTGTTTTCCAGGTCCGCGTCCGCCGCCTCGGCTTTGAACGCCCCGATGAAGGTCATGAAGTAAAATTGCGTGCGGCCGATCATGGGCAGCGGAAAATCCCGCGTGGGGTTCGCATGCTGCAGGCAATCAGAAGCCGCCGCCAGGAGCTTCAGACAGGCCTTGCGCGGTCCTTCGTGCTGACCGACGCCAATAATTCCGCCACCAGTGCTGAAGTAGAGGCTCACCGTGCCGTCCGCGACCGTCACAAGCGTCACAATGGCTTCCGGGGTGCCCATCTCCATGAGAACAGCCCAGACCTGGCTGGATGGTGACGCCTTGAGCCCCAGGTTTGAAGGATGCGTAGTCAGGATCTGCTGCCGGAGATCGAGGTACATCTCGTCCACCTCGTATTTTTCGATTTCAGGAGGGGTAGGCTCAAGGCCGGCTGCGAACACGCCATTTCCCTGACAGTCCTTCGCACTGAAGACCGCGCTGCAATCTGCGCAGATGAAAGTGGCATTCTTCGGGAAGTCACCTGCTACAACCAGACCGCACTTGGGACACACAACCGTTGTTTCTTTCGCCCCAATACCGAATAGTTTTCTCCACCAACTCATACACACCTCCTTTATGCTAAAAGAACCAGATTCATTCGTTCTCCAGTCATCTGGCACTTAACACGACGTTTTCTTTGCCAAGGGGCCGGTTTAAGTCATTTATCGGTTTTTATGAGCTTTGGGCAGTTGGCTATCTGTAAGAAAATGTTCGTCCCCTTCCAGAGGACGAGCGGCAGAAAGGTTGCCACACGTATGTCTTTTTTCTCCTCCTCCGATAAATTCCAGTCGATGATGATCAATACACTGCCATCTGTGCTTTCGTTTTTAAACAAATAACGGCCATCTTTGGAACTCAACTCACCACCATCTTTGACCCTTATGTGTGCCGTATCATCGTCTGCAAAGGACAGGGTACAATCATATTTTATCTGCTTCGACTCCTTATCCGCTTCTGCGAGACGCCATTCTCCTGTCAACTGAGAACCCCATTTGCTTTTTAATGTGTCATGCGCTCGCGCGACCCGACGACGACGAGCATCTTCTGTCTCAGGCGAGCACATCCGCCATCTCGGCTCCTGCACTCTTATCGGCTTACTTTCAGGGTCGAATACGTCATAAACAAGAGTCTCTTTGTAAAACAGGGAACATCCGGAAGAGAGGATAACGCTGAGGATAAGCGCGTATGTTGTTTGTCTTCTCATTAAGTGACTAGCCATTAGGAATAACTCCTCTGCGCCTCAGCGCCCCTGCGGGAGAAATAAACAGATTCGCGGTTACTCTTTCATGGACGATATGCTATTTGACAACAGGAGGCTTGGGCATTTTGTTTGTTTGAAGCTCCGGCCATAACCATCGATGACAGAGGTAGAGTAACGGCGGCACGACAATCAAGTAGATTACGATTCCCAAAGGAAGCTTCAAGTTATCAGGCAGTGTCATGAGCCCGAAGCCAATACCTTCGGCGATAATCGAGTAGACAATATATGCACCAAGTACACCAAGGCCCTGCCACCATGCCTTTAAGCATATCTTCAGGTATTTTTTCATTTGTTTTTTCCGTTTATGACTGCCGCGAGCCGGGACTGAAGAAGGTGCGGACCTTTTCAAGGGGCGAGGTATCGCGCAGCTCTGCGGGCTTACCTTCAGCGATAATGGAGCGCGCCTCGGCATCCAGCATGATGCAACGGTCGGCGACGGCATAGATACTGGCCAGTTCATGCGTGACAATCACAAAGGAGATGCCATGCGTATCCCGGAGCCGGAGAATCAGCCGGTCGAGTTCGGCGGAGGTGACAGGATCGAGTCCGGCGGAGGGTTCGTCCAGCAGCAGGACCTGCGGATCCAGCGCCATGGCCCGCGCAATCGCGGCGCGCTTTTTCATGCCGCCGCTGACATCGGTCGGAAAGTAATTCGCAAAGGGTTTCAAGCCCACCAGCTCCAGCTTCATCTCCGCGATCAAACGCCGGGCATCCGACGGCAGGTCGGTGAAGGACTCCAGGGGCAGACAGACATTTTCAAGGAGGGTCATATTCCCGAAGAGCGCGCCGCTCTGGTAGGTCACACCAAACGACCGCATCGCAGCCTCCCGCTCCCCGGGGCCGCCCCCTTGAATCCGGTGACCGAGAATCCTGACCTCGCCGGCCAAGAGCGGATGCAGACCAATAATGTGTTTCAGCAGGGTACTCTTGCCGCAGCCCGAACCCCCGAGCACCACAAAGGTCTCGCCTTTACCCACGGTAAAGAAAATATCCTTCAGGATCACCCGGCCTTCGTAGCCGGCGACCAGATCCCTAACCTCTATGACCGTATCATCCATGGTTAAATATCCAGAATAAACAACAGGACGGAGAAGATGCCGTCAAAAATCGTGATGAGCACCAGGCTGCCGACCACCGAGGCGGTCGCGGCCTGGCCGACCGCATCCGCGCTGCGCTTGGCATGGAGTCCGTGCGAACAGCCCGAAAGTCCGACAAGCAAACCGAAGGTGAGCGCCTTGGTCAAACCGATCAACACATTATTCACGGTGATCGCATCAAAGACATGCTGCCAATAGGTGATCGCGGGAATGTCCATGAGCCAGAGCACGACAAAGCCGCCCATGAGTCCGGTCACAATCGCAAAGATACTGAGGAAGGGCATCACAAAGGTGGCGGCCAGCACACGCGGGAGCGCCAGGAAGAGGACCGGTGGCAGGCTCAGCGTGGTGAGGGCGTCTATCTCCTCGTTCACCTTCATGGTTCCCAGCTCCGCGGCAAAGGCGGAGCCCGTGCGTCCCGCCAGGAGGATCGCGGTGATGAGGGCCCCCATCTCGCGGAAGAGGCCGATGGAGATCAGATCCGCCACATACACTTCGACACCGAACTGCCTCATGGAGGAGCCTGACAGAAAGGCGAGGATCAGCCCAATCAGGAAGCCGATCAGCGCCACGATCGGCAGGGCATCCATGCCCGCACGCTCAATGCAGAGCATGGTGTCGCGCAGGCGCAGCCTGCCCGGACGTACCAGGAAGGAGAGTCCGGAGGTGACCACCTCTCCCAGAAAGGCCAAGACATCCACGATGTCGCGCCAGATGCGCACCGCCGCCTCGCCGACCTGCTCAGCCGTGTGGGTGTTTCGTGGCGGCAGATCGTAGGCGGTATGATCGGAAAAGACCGCGGGGTTGAAGATCTTGAGGGTCTTCGCGATCACGGAGGAGGCGTCGCGATACTCGAGTGTGAAACCCTGTGCTGACGCACAGCGATGGACTTCTATGATCAGTGCCTCGGCTGAACCGTCATAGCGTTTGACAGTATCAGCATCCAGAACCAGCACCTCGCCCGCCTTCAACTTGCCAACCTCCGGCATCCGCTGTTTCCACAACGGTGTCACCGAGTCAACCGTGCAAACTTCTGGAAGCGTGAGGTTCAGGGTTAAATCCTCCTGGGCGTCCGAATGCCGAGCAGGGTCAGCCCCTCCCGGAGGGCCTGGGCGACCATGGAACAGAGACAGAGACGGCTGTTACGAATCTCGGGTTCTGACTTCAGCACTGGGGACTGCTGATAGAAACTGCTGTACAGTTGCGAAAGACTGAAGAGATAATCCGCCAGTACATTGGGACGATAGAGTTCCGCAGCACGGGAGACCGTCCCCGGGAACTGCAACAACTTGAGCACCAGCTCCTTCTCCAACGGCGTATCCAGTCGCAAATTCGCGCATTCGCACATTCCCGCATCCCCGAATTGATCTTTTGCCTTATCGAGCAAACTGCAGACGCGGGCATACGCATATTGGAGGTAGGGTCCTGAATTGCCCTCCAGCGCCAGAGCCTTCTCCCATGTAAAGACAATCAATGTTTGGGGATCATGGCTGAGGTCGGCATACTTGATCGCGCCGATGCCGATGGCCTCTGACAAGTCACGCTGCTCCTCGGCGCTCATCCCCGGGTTGGACTCCTGGATAATCTTGAGCGCACGGCTCACCGCCTCATCCAAGAGCGCATCGAGCTTGATCACATTGCCCTGCCGCGTCGAGAAGGTGCCTTCCGGTAGCCGCATCAGCCCGAACCAGACGTGTTCGAGATGCGGTAAAGCGGTGGAGGATTCTGCAGCGGACCCCGTTGCGATACCCAGTTTCTCGCAGACTTTGAAGAACTGCTTGAAGTGCAACTGCTGGCGCTCATCCGTAACATAGACGATGCGGTCCGGCTTAAATTCCGTCACGCGATTCCGGACCGTCGCAATATCCGTGGCCGCATAATTGAACCCGCCGTCGCTCTTGCGGACGATGCAGACGGGCATGCCGTCGGCTTCGAGATTCACAATCAACGCACCGTCACTCTCCACGGCCAACCCCTTCTGCTGAAGCAGGCCGATGGTCTCGGGCAGAATATCATTATAAAAGCTCTCGCCGCGGTAGAGGTCAAAGCCGACGTCGAGACGCTTATAAACGCGATTGAACTCGTCGAGGCTGATCGTCACAAAACGTTGCCAGATCGCACGGTTCTCAGGATCCCCCTGCTGGAGCTTGACGAGTTCCGCCTTACAGCTCTCCAGATACGCGGGATCCTCCTGGGTGCGGTTATAACTCTGCACGTACATCCGTTCGAGAAGCTCGACCGTCAAGTTCGTTCGCTCATCCTCGGTCAGGAACGTGCGGTAACCTTGAATCAAAATGCCGAACTGCGTCCCCCAGTCTCCGAGATGATTGTCCGCGATCACGCGATAACCGAGCGCACGGTAGAGACGGTCAATCGCATTGCCGATCACCGTGGAACGGATGTGGCCGATATGCATCGCCTTTGCCGCATTCGGACTGGAGTAGTCAATGATGACAGTCTTGCCCGCCCCCTCCTGCGGAATCCCGAACCGGGGTGCCGCCGCGAGTGCGCAAACCTGCCCGGCGAGCCAGGCGGGATTGACCGTGATATTGATGAAGCCCGGACCCGCGACTTCCAACTTCTGGATGGAGTCCGGCAGCGGCAACGCCTTGACCACGGCCTCCGCGATCGCCCGCGGCGGCTTCTTGAGCAGCTTGGCCAGGGGCATGGCGTCGTTGCACTGGAAATCCCCGAACTTGGTATCCGTTGCAGGGGTGACCCGCAGCGAGAGGCCGGAGGCTTCCTCACCACAGGCGGCAATAAAGGCTGACTTGAGCCATGCGGCGAGAGCATTTTCTGGAGAAAGGGTCATAAGAGGATCCGTACTAAGTGGGCTACATTTCGAAAGAATCGACTGATTCGACTGATTCGATTCAATCGATTATCTCGATTCCTTCGAATCCTTCGGAACCCTGTCACCTAGAGAGCGGCTTCAACAGCCTTCACAAGCGCATCACCGGATTGGAGTCCGATCATCTGCTGGGCGAGCTGGCCGTTCTTGAAGATGAGGATCGCCGGAATGCTGCGGATCCCGAACTTGACGGCGAGGTCACGCGATTCATCCACATTGACCTTGGCGATCTTGGCGCGGCCGGCCACAGCAGGGGCGACCTGATTCTCAAGGATCGGGGTGAGCATCTGGCAGGGTCCGCACCAGGGGGCCCAGAAATCGACGAGCGTTACACCCTCGGCAATCGAAGCGTCAAAGTTTGCCGTATTGAGAGCGAGTAAGTTTGCTGACATGATTTTCTCCTTGTTATTCTACGCGATTTTTCGAAAGATTCGAAGGATTCGACAGAATCGATTCAATCGATTGTTTCGATTCTATCGATTCCGTCGATTCTCTATGATTTTACAATACACGCCCCTGGCGCCGGCTTGATTACGCTGACGTCACAGGGCTTTCCGAATTTCGCCGCATACGCACTCGCGAGCGCGGCACTCGCTGTCTCCGCATCACGCGGATGGACCAGCACCACCACCGAGCCGCCGAAGCCGCCACCCGAGAGGCGGGCGCCGAGGACGCCGGGGATCTTCTTGGCGGCCTCGACAACCACATCCAGCTCCTCACAGGAGTTCTGGAAGAGAATCCGCGAACTCTCATGGGAGTCAAACATCAACGCACCGAAGCCCGTGAGATCACCAGCGGCTAGAAGCTCCGCGCCCTTTAGCACGCGCTCATCCTCACCAATCGGATGCGCAGCGCGGTTCGCGACGGTCTCGGGCAGTCCGCCCTTGTAGAGCGCCCACTCGGCCATGCTCACATCACGCAGCGCCTTGACCGGATGGCGCAACACCGTTGCAAAATAGGCAGCGGCTGTCTCACAAGCCTCGCGCAACTTGTTATAGGCGCCATCGACGAGCGCATGCTTGGCATGCGTGTTGCACATCAGGAAGCAGGCGTCAGGTCCCAACTCGACATTCTCATAGACCAAGGAACGGAAGTCGGTCTTAACCAGTTTGCCTTCCTTGCCAGCCAGGCTGGAGATCTGATCGAGCAGGCCGCACTTGCACCCTGCATAGGTATGCTCTGCCTTCTGGCCGATCTTCGCCAGAGCGACAGGATCAACAGGAATTCCGTAAAGCTTTGAGAAGGCCAGGCCTGTGGACATCTCCAGCGCAGCTGAACTCGACAACCCGCTGCCGAGCGGAATGTTGCCGAAGAACATGCCGTCAAAGCCTACGGTCGCGCTTTGATTCGTCAGTCCTGCAAAGGTCCCCTTCACATAGTTCTGCCAGGTATCGGTCTTCGAGGGCGTGACATCATTCGCCTCGAAGGTCACCTCCTTCATCAGGTCGCCCGCGACGAGACGGCACTGCTTGGAGGTCCCCTTGGAGACGGCGAAAAAGGTTCCGAAGTTGATGGCAGCAGAAAAGACGAAGCCTTCGTTGTAGTCCGTGTGGTTACCGAGCACCTCAATACGGCCCGGCGCATACGCCACGACCTCCGGCTCGCGACCAAAGTGTTTACGATACTTCTGGATCAATTCATCGTAGACAGGTTTGTTGATCATGGGTTCTCCTTACTTCCTGATAATCGCCAGCAACTCGTCACGTTTCGCTTCCATGACCGCCTTTGTTTTGGCCTCCAGATTCAGGCGGACAAGCGGTTCGGTATTGGAGCACCGTACATTGAACCACCAATCTGTGTACTCCACGCTGACGCCATCGAGTTCAAACATCTTACCATCTGTGTACGTGGAGCGAATCTCGTCAAGGATCAGCTTCGGATCGCGCGACACATGCGTGTTGATCTCGCCGCTCGCAAAATATTTGCGCAAGGGGGCGATCAACGCTGACAGGGGCTTGTCCGACTTGCTGACGATGTTGGCCAGGGAGAGGATCGCCATGGCCGAGCTTTCAGCTGTGAAATTATCCTTGAAGTAGTAGTGTCCGCTCAGCTCGCCTGCGAAGAGCGCATCATTCTCGCGCATCTGCTGCTTGATGAAGGCGTGTCCCACGCGGCTCATCATGGGTTTGCCGCCTGCGGCCTCGATGACCTCCTTGACCACCCAGCTGCTGCGCAGATCATAGAAGATGGCGCCCTTGCGCGTGGCCAGGACATCCTGGGCGATGAGCGCGGTGATCAGGTCCATGGGGATGATCTCGCCCTTCTCATCCACAAAACCCGCGCGGTCGGCATCGCCGTCATACGCCACGCCGAAGGCATAGCGTCCGGCGCGCACCTTGGCTTGAAGGTCGGCGAGCGTTGCATGGTGGAGCGGATTGGCCTCGTGATTCGGGAAGCGGCCATCCGGATCCTCATAGAGTCCGTCCCAGGTGATCAGGCCTTTGAGGGTCTTGACCTCCCAGATGCCCATGCCATTGGCGAAGTCAATGGCCACATGGATCGGCTTGGCGAGATGCGCGAACTGCGCCACGTGCTTGGCGTAGGCCGCCCCGACATCGGCAGTTGAAAGTGTCCCGGGCTTGGCGGCCTTGGGTGCAAAGGCACCGGTCGCCACGATCTTCTCAATATCCAGGATGCCGGTCGCGCCGCTGATCGGCACCGCGTTGGCGCGGCAGAGCTTGAAGCCGTTCCACTCGGCGGTGTTATGGGAGGCGGTGATCATCACGCTGCCATCGGCTCCGAGCGTGCCATTCGCGAAGTAGGACATCGGCGTGGAACCATAACCGATATCCACGACATCCGCGCCCTGCTCCATAATGCCCTTGGCGAGATTGGCGAAGAGGGGTTCGGAGTGGGGACGGATATCACGGGCGATAACTACTTTGGTACACCCGGTGAAGGTCACAAACGCACGGCCGATTTTATAAGCCAACTCATCCGTCAAATCTTTTCCGTAAATCCCGCGAATATCATACGCTTTAAAGATGCCAGACATTTAGAACTCCTTCTTTGTGACTAAATTACAACTAAAACTAGAAAATAGAGAAGTTCTAAAGTTCTAAAATGCTAAAGTTCTAAAGTGGAGAGAGGACTACTTCATGTGCGCTGTCTGTACTGTCTGAAAAATCTGGTGCCTTTGACTTTAGAACTCTCGAACTTTAGAACTTTAGAACTTCTTAATTACTTGATCGAATAACGGGTCGCCTTCAGCAGGGCCTTCCAGAGCTCCTCGGAGGTCTTTGCCTCGAGGATTGCTTCGCGGTTCTGTTCCTTCAGGAACGTCTCGGTCAAGCCGGACATTAAGCGCAGATAGAAGGCACTGACGGCGGTGGGGATCGTGATGAAAAATACGATGTTCACGAGCTTGCCGGCGTCATCCCAGGGGATACCCTTCCTGGAGACACCCATGGCCAATGTCAAACCGCCGCCCTCGACCCCGCGCACATGAGGGAAGGCGAGTCCATTTTCCATGGCGGTGCTGAGCACGGCCTCGCGCTCCAAGGCAGACTGGACTAGCTTGTCCGCGCCTGAAATGAAGTTCTTGGACTCCATAATCTTGGCCAACTGTTCGATCGCCTCGACGTTTGAATGGGCCTTCAGATTCGGCACCATCAAAACTTCAGCGGAGAAGCGGGAGATCCCCGACTTCCGGGGCTCGGTACGGCTGGGGGCATCGCCGATCCACCGCGGTGCGTCGCTCTCCTCGTAAAGGATACGGGCGCAGCTCGGGCAGTTCTGGATCTGCTTGCAGAGGCGGACGGCCTGGACCTGGCTGATCGGCATCCGCATACCACAAATGGCGCAACAGCCATTGTGCATCGGCGACATGATGATGTGATCCTTCTTGTACAGGCGCTGATACAACGATTTAATCTCAACCGGCAACACCTCCGTCAATTGTTCAATCGAATCATTTAAACGGTCCATGTGACGGCCGTCACCGGTGGTACGATGCTCGTCCCGAATCAGCAACAGTTCCTGGAGCTGATTGAGATGATTGATCAGACTTTGCATAGAGGCTTCCTTTTTTATTTCGAATGATCCTAAAAACCCGGGCACGGGAAACAATGTAAATAAATCGGCTTTTAGATTTAAAAATATACAGGATTTTAGAGGCTGGGTCAACCTTGCGATTGAAAAACCTTTGGTGTTAATCACATCCCCCGATTGATTGAGCTCTGGCCGCCCACCGACCTCGTGTCGGTGGAGGCAAACGTTGGGATGGGAACCAGACTCCCTTTTCCACCTTCCTTCACCCCCGGCACGAGGCCGGGGGGATCGGGGATATGCCGCTTAAGGTCCCAACACGCTCAGTTCAGGTGCTTATGGTACTCCTGCAGACTGCAGACCGTGATACGGCCATTCAGATCATTCGTCTTCAGTCCCTGGATCGCAGCCTGGAAGCCGTCCAGCGTGGTGGAAAGCGGGATTCCTGCGAGCACCGCACCGGACCGCATCTGCGTCTCGTCCATCTTCGAGGCCGCGCCGGTCTCCGGCGCGTTGACAATCCACTGGATCTTCTTTTCAGCCATCAGGTCGAGAATATTCGGACGTCCCATCGGGATCCGATAAACCGCATGGCATTTGATGCCGTTGTTATACAGCATCGTGGCCGTTCCGCGTGTGCAGTAGAGTTCATAACCCATCTTGCTCAACTCGCGGATGAGCGGCAGGGCGGGCTCCTTATCCTCGTCACGTAGCGAGAGGAATACCCCGCCCTTGTGCGGGATCGCATTACTGGCCGCCATCTGGGATTTGAGATAGGCAGTCCCGTAGTGGTAATCAATACCCATCACCTCGCCCGTGGACTTCATCTCCGGGGTCAGGACAATGTCCACGCCCGGGAACTTCACGAAGGGGAAGACCGCCTCTTTGAAGGCGGTGTAGGGGATCGAGACTTCATGGGTGAAGTTCAGTTCCGGCAACGTCTTGCCGACCATGCAGAGCGCGGCCTTCTTGGCCAGCGGCACACCGATCGCCTTGCTCACGAACGGCACGGTACGCGAGGCGCGCGGATTGACCTCCAGGATGTAGACCTCGTCGTTCTGCACCGCGAACTGGATGTTGATGAGTCCGCAGACATGGAGCTCCTTCGCCAGTGCGGCGGATTGAACGCGGATACGGTTCTTCACCTCTTCGTTGATGGATTGTGTCGGGATCGAACAGGCGGAGTCGCCGGAATGGATACCCGCGAGTTCCACGTGCTCCATGATCGCGCCGATCACGGTATTCTTGCCATCCGAGATGAAGTCCACATCCACCTCTGTCGCATGTTCGAGGAAGCGATCCACGAGGATCGGCTTGCCTTCCGCTACGCGTGCGGCCTCTTCGACATACTTGCGCAGATGTTTGGGCTCGTAGACGATGACCATCGCGCGTCCGCCGAGGACGAACGAGGGGCGGACCAGAACCGGATAGCCGATCCGTTCAGCGATCTCCACCGCTTCTTCCACGTTGTAGGCAATGCCGCTCGGGGGCTGCTTGATATTCAGACGGTCGGCCAGCTGCTTGAAGAAGTTGCGGTCTTCCGCGGCTTCAATATCCTCGGGGCTCGTCCCGATGATCGTCGCACCGGCCTCCTTAAGCTGCGTCGCAAGATTGAGCGGGGTCTGTCCACCAAACTGGACGATGATACCGGCGCACTCCTCGCGCTCATAGATGTTCATGATGTCTTCGAGCGTGAGCGGCTCGAAGTAGAGCTTGTCGCTGGTGTCATAGTCGGTCGAAACCGTCTCGGGGTTGCTGTTGACCATGATGGTCTCAAAACCCGCGTCATGCAGGGCAAAGGCCGCATGGACACAGCAATAGTCAAACTCGATACCCTGACCGATACGGTTGGGTCCGCCACCCAGGATCATGATGGATTTCTTGCCCGCCTTGTCACGCACCGGCTCGTCATGGTCTGTGTAGGTCGAATAATAGTAGGGCGTGATGGCTTCGAATTCGCCCGCGCAGGTATCCACCAGTCCGTAGGTTGGCAGGACGCCCTGTTTCACACGGCTCTTCCGGATCTCCGCTTCCTTGCTCTTGAGCAGATAGGCCAGCTGGCGATCAGAATAACCCCAGCCCTTGGCCTGGCGCATCACCTCTGTAGCCTCGGGACCCTTCTGCGAGAGTCCCTTTACAAGCCCGGATTCGAACTGCACCAACTCGGCGAGATGGCGCAGGAAATAAAGGTCGATGCCGCAGATCTCGTTGAGGCGTTCCACCGTGATGCCGCGCTTCAAGGCTTCGTAAATCGCGAAGACGCGTTCGGCATGGGGACGCTTAATCTGGGCCTCCAGCTCCTCGGTGGACAGGGCTTCGAACTTCTGATTCTTGCCGTCGGCACCGAACCCGAAGCGTCCCGTCTCCAGCGACCGCAGGGCCTTCTGGAAGGATTGCTTGAAGTTGCGTCCGATGGACATCGCCTCGCCCACGGACTTCATCTGCGTGCCCAGGGTGCTGTCCGCGGCCGGGAATTTCTCAAAGGCGAAACGGGGGATCTTGGTTACCACATAATCAAGCGCCGGCTCAAAGCAGCTCGGTGTAGCGCGCGTGATGTCATTGCGGATCTCGTCGAGCGTATAGCCGACTGCCAGCAAGGTCGCGATCTTGGCGATCGGAAAGCCCGTGGCCTTGGAGGCGAGGGCCGAGGAACGCGAGACGCGCGGATTCATCTCGATGATGATCTGGCGTCCGTCCACCGGATTGACCGCCCACTGCACATTCGAACCGCCGGTCTCAACACCGATGGCGCGCATCACGCGCAGGGAGTTGTCACGCATGAGCTGATACTCTTTGTCGCTCAGGGTCTGCGCCGGGGCAATCGTGATGGAGTCACCGGTATGGACACCCATGGGGTCGAAGTTTTCGATTGAGCAGACGATCACGCAGTTGTCCTTGCGGTCACGGATCACCTCCAGCTCAAACTCCTTCCAGCCGAGCAGGGACTCTTCGATCAACACTTCACTGTTGCGGCTCGCGGCGAGTCCGCGCGCCACAATGGTCTTGAAATCATCCATGTTGTAGGCGATACCGCCGCCGGTGCCGCCGAGCGTGAAGCCGGGACGGATGATCAGCGGCCACTTGCCGATGGTCGAGGCGATCGAGAGCGCCTCAGCCATGGTATGGGCCGAACCGGACATCGGCAGCTCAAGGCCGATATTCCGCATGATGTCCTTGAAAATCTGACGGTCCTCCGCGCGCCGGATCGCCTCGGCGTTCGCACCGATGAGTTCCACATGGTACCGGTCGAGGGTTCCGCTCTCCGCCAATTCCATGGCCAGGTTGAGCGCGGTCTGTCCGCCCAGCGTCGGGAGCAGGGCATCGGGACGCTCACAGCGGATAATCTCGTGCAGCACATCCACGGTCAGCGGTTCAATATAGGTGCGGTCCGCAAACTCCGGATCCGTCATGATGGTCGCGGGATTACTATTGACCAGCACCACCTCAAAGCCCTCTTTCTTGAGAACCTTGCAGGCTTGAACACCTGAATAGTCGAATTCGCATCCCTGCCCGATGGCAATGGGACCGGAACCGATCAACATGATCTTCTTTAAGTCGGTACGTTTAGGCATGACTCTCCTTTTGCTTGAGTGCTGCTGCAATCAAACCTTTAAACAATGGATGGGCTTCTGCGATTTGCGATTGGAATTCCGGGTGGAACTGACAGCCGATGAAGAACGGATGGTTCTGCAACTCCACCATCTCCACCAGGAGATCATCCGGCGAGGTGCCGATGATCTTCAGATCCGAGGCTGCGAAATCCTCGCGATAGAGGTTGTTGAATTCATAACGGTGACGGTGGCGTTCCAGGATCTCGTCCTTGCCATAGAGCTGATGCGTGAGGCTCTCCTTCGCGAGGCGGCAGGGATAGCTCCCAAGGCGCATCGTCCCGCCCTTGGCTGAGATTGTGCGCTGGTCATGCATGAGATGAACCACCGGATGCGTGGTTTCGGGATTCATCTCCACGCTGTCCGCATCCTCGAACTTCAACACAATGCGCGCATATTCAATGACCATGCACTGCAATCCGAGGCAGATGCCGAGGAGCGGGATCTTCTTTTCGCGGGCATGCTTGATCGCCAAAAGCTTGCCGGGAATGCCGCGATGGCCGAAGCCGCCCGGGATGAGGATGCAATCCGCGTTATCAAGCATCTCCGGAGCCTTCTCCAGTAACTCCGCCTCGACCAGCTCCACCTTGACGCGGCAATCATTTGCGATACCTGCATGGTGGATGGACTCCACGATGCTCTTGTAGGCATCGGGACAGCCAGTATACTTGCCCACCACCGCGATGGTGCACTGCTTCTTCGGCGAAATCACGGTGTCCACGAGTTTGCGCCAATCATCCATATCCAGCTTGCCGCAGGGCAGGTGGAGGAGGTTCAGGACCTTCTTGTCAAAATTCTGCTTGGCCAACTCCAGCGGCACTTCGTAGATCGAGTGCGCCACGTCCTTCTCCTCAATCACCAGCTCCACCGGCACATTGCAGAAGAGCGCCAGCTTCTGCATCTCGCTTTCGCTGATCTCAACTTCCGTGCGGCAGACCAGCACGTCCGGGAAGATACCGATGTTGCGCAGGATGCCGACCGATTGCTGTGAGGGCTTGGTCTTCAACTCGCCTGCTGCCCGCAGATAGGGCAGGAGCGTCAGGTGGACAAAGATCGCATTCAGCTGTCCCACCTCGTGACGGAACTGGCGCGCCGCCTCCAGGAAGGGCAGTGACTCGATGTCGCCCGCCGTGCCGCCGATCTCGATGATCGCGATATCCACATCAGGGCCGGCCACTGACTTGAAGGCCTCCTTGATCTCGTTGGTGATGTGGGGGATCACCTGCACCGTCGCGCCCAGATACCCGCCCTGACGCTCGCGCTCGATCACCGACTTGTAGATGCGGCCCGAGGTGTAGTTGCTGTTCCGGGTGCAGCGAATACCCGTGAAGCGTTCATAGTGTCCCAGATCGAGATCCGTCTCGGTCCCGTCCGCGGTCACAAAGACTTCGCCGTGCTGATAGGGCGACATCGTGCCTGGATCGACATTAAAATAGGGATCGAGTTTCTGCATCGCGACCTTCAGTCCGCGACGCTTCAACAGCAGACCCAGCGAGGCCGCGGTAATGCCCTTGCCCAGACTGGAAACCACACCGCCTGTCATGAAGATATACTTGGTCATTTTGCGCCCTCCAAAAGTGCTCTGAATTGTTTGAAAAGATAAAATGCGTCGTTCGGTCCAGGTGCCGCCTCCGGATGGTACTGCACAGCAAAGGCCGGCTCGCTCTTGTGGCGGATGCCTTCGACGGTCTGGTCATTCAAGTTGATGTGCGTCAGCTCCAGCTGGCTGGGAAGTTTGTCGGCGCTGAGCGCGAAGTTATGGTTCTGGCTCGTAATCTCCACCTGCCCGGTCAGCAGGTTCTTGACCGGATGGTTGCAGCCGTGATGGCCGAATTTCAGGCGTCCGCACTGGGCGCCCATGGCCAAGCCCATGATCTGGTGTCCCAGGCAGATGCCCATGAGCGGTACCTTCCCGACCAGTTCCTTGGCCGCCTGGATCGCGCCCTTCACAGCTGAAGGATCCGCGGGACCATTCGAGAGGAAGACGCCATCCGGCTTCATGGCCAACACTTCCTTGGAGGTCGTCCAGGAGGGAACCACCTTCACGGCCAGTCCCTGGGAGGCCAGGCAGCGCAGGATGTTATACTTGATGCCGAAATCATAGGCCACGACCTTGAAATCACCCGTCGTGCTCCACTCATAGCCCTTGGGGTCACTGACCTTGGCCGCATAGTCCTGACCGTCCAGACCCTCCCATGCACGCGCCCGGGCAATGCCCTCCTCCGGGGTGATTGGCTCGGTTGAGGTATGTAAAAAACCCTTCACTGTTCCGCAAGAACGTAAGTGAAGGGTGAGTTTACGAGTGTCTACTTCGTAGAGACACGGCACCTGATGCTTTTTGAGCAAGTCAGGGAGCGAACACTCCGACTTGAAGTTGGAAGGGGGGTTGAGCCCCTGGATGATGAGTCCGCTCAAAAAGAGCTTCCGGGACTCCATCGCATCGGCCGAGCAGCCATAGTTGCCGACCTCCGCCGTGGTCAGGGTCACGATCTGACCCGCATACGAGGGATCAGAGACAATCTCCTGATACCCCGTCATGCCTGTATTGAAAACGACCTCGCCGACCTGATCAACTGCAGCGCCCGCAGCCTTACCAAAGAAGACTGTCCCGTCCGCCAGTGCCAAAAATGATCTATTTTGCATCAACACACCCCTCTCAAAGTTATTCTGCCTCAAACCTTTTACGATACATGCAGGTTATATGCCAGACAGGCTGGTTTTGGAAAAATGAGGATTATTAATTAAATTTACCCAAAAACACCCTCTCAACCGTGTGACCTTTCCAACTTGATCCTCGACAATCCACACTTTTTTACATTCAAGTAAAACAAAAGTGTCACTTTTTTACGAAACCGTAATTTTGCCATCGAACCCGTCAGATCTCTGGTGTGTCCGTGACTATGCTCCTTTGCAATCACACCCGGCGCCGTTTCGGGAAAATGCTCCTTGCTGACCAAAGCTCAAAACAGATATACTCTCGCGCCATGAAGCCGACTATTAAAATTGCAACCACGAAGACGCCGGATGGTGAATCGTTGACACTGTTTGAACATGATGGGGACTACTCCATCAAGGTGGGCTGTCAGGAGCTGATGACCAGCCGCGCGCATGAGTCGGAACTGGAACTGGCCCGGTTGGGATGCGCCCGGCTTACGGCGCGTCAGAATCCGACAATCCTGATCGGAGGGCTGGGGATGGGATTTACCTTGCGTGAGGCGCTGAACCTGTTGCAACCCGAGGCGACGGTGGTGGTGAGCGAATTGATTCCGGACGTGGTCCAATGGAACCGCGAGTTTCTCGGCGAACTCAACAACCATCCGTTACGCGATCCGCGCGTGAAGCTCAAGGTCTGTGACGTGATGCAGGTGATTCAGCAGTCGGAACACGCCTTTGATGCCATCCTGCTCGATGTGGATAACGGACCCGAGGCGCTGACCGCCTCGGGCAATGATCGCCTCTACAGTCAGCTTGGACTCCAGGCCTGTATGCGCGCCCTGCACGCCAAGGGATGCCTCGCGGTTTGGTCAGGCGCCACGGACAGCCGTTTTGAAAAGCGGCTCAGAGCCGAGAATCTCTTCTTCCGGCTCTATCACGTGCCTGTCTACAAGGGTGGTAAGGCGCGCGCCCGCTGCGTCTGGGTCATCTCACGCGATGCCCGCTCCCTGCCACCGTCTCCTGAACGGTAATTTGGGCGCATTTCCGATCGCCCGGCCTCCTGTCCACCGTAGCCATATCCGCGAAGCTGGATATGCCGGGGGTGAGGAAAGTTGGGTGGGGCGTCATCACCTCC
>Ga0316617_100000063_pt1 | contig 21347 bp, 18 predicted proteins | sample OWC_Aug_M1_C1_D2_FD_207801 | JGI IMG/M metagenome (GOLD analysis project Ga0316617, IMG submission 207801) | Wetland soil microbial communities from Old Woman Creek delta, Ohio, United States - OWC_Aug_M1_C1_D2_B | ecosystem: Environmental > Terrestrial > Soil > Wetlands | place: USA: Ohio... | reverse complement strand
TTCCGTGGGGGACTACGATCTCGTGAAGGACATCATGGCCGAGATCGGCAGCCGCATCCAGTTCTGGCGCGTGGCCATGCGGCCCGGGCGCCCGCTGGCCTTCGGCCTGCTGGAAGGTAAGCCCCTCTTCGGCCTGCCGGGAAACCCCGTGTCGTCCATGGTCTCCTTCGAGCAGTTCATCCGCCCCGCCATCCTCAAGATGAGGGGGTACCGGAGCATCTTCCGAAGGGCCGTCCGCGCCGAGATGACCGAAGGCTTTACCAAAAAGAAGGGGCTGATCTATTTCCTGCGAACCCGCGTCGAGTTTCGCGACGGGAAGTACGTCGCCGCGCTGACGGGCGAGCAGGGCTCGGGGATCCTGAGATCCATGGTGCTCGCCAACGGCCTCGTCGTGCTACCCGAGGAAGTCACGTCCGTCAACCCGGGCGATGAGGTGTCCGTGCAGCTCCTCGACGGCTCCCTGGATCTCACGGCCGCGCCGGGGTATCTTGACACAAAATAAATCGGATCAATGGGAATGCTTGACTGGCGGTCGCCGGTCATCCTGATTCCCAAGCATGCACACGGCTCTATCACGATGTTCCCATCCGGATTCATACCCCGTAGGCGGAACAGGCACAGGTCCTGCAACGCTTCCACGATGTCGCTACCCGCGGGGCAATGGGCCCGCCAGGTCTTTCATCGACAAGGGAACAATAAATCATGGAAAACCCTTCCGGACGGAGCGATTGTCCTCTCTTTCGTTTGACTGCTTCCCGTGCGGTCTGTGTCACGGCGCTCCTTGTTGGATTCATGCTTTACGGGCTTGCCGTCTGCCGTCCCATCCCGTCTGTTCTTGATGATAACGGAAAGCCACGGGATGCGGCGACAAGCTTCTATCAGACCGTCGTGGAACAAATTCGAGCGGGAGGGGACTACTATTCGACTGTCGGTTATGAACTGCGTAAAATCGGTTATCCGACCCAGAGCGTATTCAACTGGCGCTTGCCGGCACTGGCCTGGCTGCTGGCGCAGCTACCGTCCGACCGGGCAGGCCAAGTCCTTGCGTTTATCCTCGCTGTAACAACCCTGCTGGTCTGGTTGTCGGTCTTCTTTCAGAACAAATACGCTCTCTGGCAAATCTTTCTTGGTGGGTTGTTTCTTTCGGGCCCTGTCATCTACAGCCTTTTCCCCGGCACGTTTCTGTTTCACGAGTTCTGGGCAGGAACACTCATAGCCCTGTCACTGGCCGCCCATGCCAGGGGCTGGCGCCATGTGTCCGTAATTTCAGGCCTGACGGCCCTTTTACTCCGGGAACTGTCCCTGCCGTTCGTCTTCGTCATGATGGCTCTGGCCTATCGGGAAGGCCAGCGCCGTGAAGCGCTGTGCTGGTTCACAGGGATCCTTGTTTTCTGCGGCGAGTTTTTTCTTCATTGGTCCATCGTCAGCAACCTGAATACCGGAGACGATCGGCTTCTGGCGGGGCAATGGCTTGTTTTCGGCGGCTGGCCCTTCGTCCTGAACACGGCCCAGATGAACCCTTTCCTCATCGTATTGCCGCCGTGGGTTGATGCCATCCTCTTGCCCGTGGCCATTCTTGGCCTCGCACGCTGGAAGGGAGCGCCGGGGAGGAGGGTTGCCTGCACGGTGGGTATCTACGTGCTGGCTTTTTCAATTGCAGGCAGGTCGAACAATACAGCCTGGGGCCTGATGTATGCCTTTGTCATGCCTCTTGGACTCCTGCATGCGCCTTATGCGCTCAGGGAACTCTGGCAACAGATTGAAGGGAAGCTACATGACAATGTTACAAAGTGATGAAAAATGAGCGCTTCAACTGCGATTCCTCGGACAAGCAGAAAAGAATCTTTCTTGGCGGTTGCCCCTGTGCAACAGGCGACCCTTAAGGCAATATTGATCCCGCAAGGCGCTTTTGGTAGAGCACTGCCGCCGGGCAGTTCTTGACGACCCGCCAGCCAGGATTCCCCTCGAAATACTTTGTGTAATTGGAGTTGGCCGCCAACGGAGCCAGGTCGAAGCGGTATGCCTCCGACCAGGTCTCGAAGTCGGCGCGTTCTTTCTTTATACATTTCGTGATGAACTTGTTGCTGTCATGCTCATGCGGCCATCGATGCAGTCTTGCACATCGTGTGTGTGCGGACGATAAGCCCGCCATTCGCGATGTTCTGCATGATCCCCCTGCCGGTACAAGCGCCGGGAAGATCCATGAATCCAGCTTTTCATCCGGAATGGTGCTCTGCTGTTGCCTCTTTCGTCATGTAGTCGATCCGGACCATGCTGACGCCGCGAAGCCCGTGACCATCCCTGTCGCAATAAGATGGACTCGAATTTGCATTCCGTTACATTGACTTCACAAGGGTTTTTCGGGAGAAACAAATTATCGTGATTCCTCGGGGAACAAATCTGGCGAGAGAAAAAATCGTCGCTCTGACAAGCACGGTCTTTCTGGGCGCCTTCCTGCTTTTTGGCATGGAACCTCTCGTCGGTCGGTTTCTGACGCCACTGCTAGGAGGCACTGCCCATGTGTGGCTGATCTGCCTCATGTTCTTCCAAGCCATGCTTCTGGTGGGGTACCTGTATTCTCATCTTTTCGCCCGGAAGACGGGCGTTTGGCATCTGGCGTTGCTGCTGCTTCCTTTTGCTGCCCTCCCTTTCGATATTCGGCATCTGCCAGGCACCGGGTACCCTGTAGGCGATCTTCTTTTTGTGTTACTCGTTCACGTGGCCTTGCCCTTTGTCGTTCTATCGACAACAGCCGTCGTCGTGCAGGTCTGGCTGTCCGAGTCAATTTCCGGCAAGGGGTATGATCCGTATCCGCTCTATGCCGCCTCGAATGCGGGTTCATTTGTCGCGCTGTTCGGGTATTGTTTTGTCATCGAGCCCTTCGTGGGGCTGAGAATGCAAAGTATCCTCTGGACGGCGGTGTATATCGTCTACGTAGCTCTGGCAGGAATATCCTGGTACTCGCTCTTTGGAGACAGGAGAGCAGTCAACCGGCAGTCAGAAACGGGGTCGAAGACAGCCCTCGTTCCTCTCTCACGCGTTCTTTACCTGAAATGGATCTTGTTGAGCGGACTTCCGTCAGCGTTTCTTCTTGCAGTCACCAATGTAATCATTCTGGAAATCGGCTCATTCCCCCTGACCTGGACTATTCCGCTGGGACTTTACCTCGTCAGTTTCATCGTGACATTCAGAACGGGTGGCGGAACTCCAGGCTGGCTCAGGCGCCTGTGGCCCGAGATTCTGATGGTCGCGATGCTTTTTTATCTCGTGGGACCCGCGAATTTGCTGAGCGCCTTCATCACGCTCATTCTCTTCTTCCTGATCTGCCTTGTCTCGCACGGGTCTCTCTACGAGTTTCGACCGCCGCCTCAATATCTGACAGGCTTTTACCTCGCCGTCGCCTTCGGGGGATGGTTAGGAGGGGCAGCCGTCAGCCTGCTTGCCCCTATGGCATTTAGTGGACTGTACGAATACCCACTGCTGCTGATTCTTTTCACGGCCGTCCTTTTCTGGTGCCGACACAGATCGGTCCGCGAACTTCTGCCGGATTTCACCCTCTTTGGTTTTCTCCGAGCGAGCCTGATTCTCCTGGTCGTCGTTCAGGCAGGAAGAATGATTACCATCAGCCAAGAGGTGAGATTCCAACACCGTAACTTCTACGGGTCATACCGCGTGGTCGACACCCCTTCAACCGACGATAAGCAAAGGGGAATAAGGACACTCGTGCACGGCTCGACGCTGCACGGAGCACAGTGGCTCGACGGCGACGAACAAAAGGAACCAATTTATTACTATTACAGGGGCGGGGCGATTTCCCAGGCGATTTCTGCAATCCCGTCACCGAAGAGCATCGCGGTCGTGGGACTCGGTGCCGGCGCTGCAGCTGCATTCGTCGGTGAGAGGGATAGAGTCACGTTTTATGAAATCGATCCGGATATTGAGCCCATGGCTCGCCGCTGGTTTACGTACCTTGATGATTCGAAGGCGGAACAGAGGGTTGTCGTCGGAGACGGACGAGTTTCCATGCAGCGCGACTGCTCCAAAAATATCCGATATGATCTCATCTTTGTGGATGCTTTTTCGGGTGACGGCATTCCAGTGCACTTGCTGACGCTTGAGGCCGCAGACACATATCGTGGTTGCCTGGCCGATGACAACGGTTTGTTGGTTTTTCACGTGTCGAACCGATTCTATGAGCTCCGTCCGCTGATCAAGGCCATCGCGAGAGAGCGGAATCTTCATGGGGCCCTCAACGTCCCTTTGATCGAGGGACAGCTTCGCCCGGAGCAGTTCAATACCTGGTGTGTGGCCCTGACAAGCAATCGCCGCAGCCTTCAGCCGCTGCTCGACGCGGGCTGGATAAGGCTGGGGGAGGATGAATTGAACCCGATGCATCACTGGTCGGATGATTTCAGCAATCCGCTCGAGCCGCTCTGGGAAGGCGTCAAACTCCGCTACAGGGGATGGAAGATTGTCCCCCCGTGGTCCTCCGAATAATGCCGCGGACCTTCGCAAATTGCCGGCCTTTGACCAGTATGTAATCTGTCAGTATGCGGACCCCGCCACATGAAAGCAGCTTAATTTGTTTTTCACCTTTTTCTGCATCTCGAAAGGATCACGAGCGTGCGATACTTTGATCGTCGTATGCCAGTATTAGACGGGATTAGGGGTTTTGCAATCGTTCTTACAATAGCAGCCCATTATTATGGGGAGGTTACCAAAGGTTTGCGCATTTTGACTGCAGGATGGATCGGTGTAGATTTATTCTTTTCCTGTCCGGTTTTCTGATCGGAGGAATATTGCCTGAGAACAAAGAATCGATTCTTTGTTCTCGATTTTTTATGTCAGACGAATGTTTCGCATCATTCCTATAAATTACCTGATACGCACCGTGACCTTGGTGATCATAACAAACAAATACCTGTCCTTCTGCAATGCATGGGATCCAGTCACATTGCAAATGGCTGCCTATTATACCTTCACTCAAAAAATTTACATGTCTTTGACGGGTATTGAAGGACAGGGAATGTTTATTGTGTACTTGGACACTGGCAGTAGTAGAACAATAACAGAATTCAAATGTTGTGCGACCGTGCCGGCTTTACACCAGGGTGTCAATCCGGCAAGAAACACATCAGCCGCCGGCAGGAAGTATGACCTTCAAGGGATTACCGATTCCGCACAGCAATTTTCCTGTACAGCACTGCCGCCGGGCAGCTCTTGACGACCCGCCAATCCGGATTCCCTTCGAAATACTTGCTGTAATTGGAGTCGGCCGTCAGAATGGCCAGGTCGAAGCGGTATGCCTCCAGCCAGGCTTCGAAGTCGGTGCGTTCGGCCTTTACGTATTTCGTGATGAGCTCGTCGCCGTAAAGTTCGCAGCGGTCGTCGATGAAGACGCGCAGGCCGGGCGTGTGGTAGATGAGAAATCCGCCGAAGAGCATATCATTGAAGATGGGGGTCCCGCGCGGGAGGCTATTCTCAATGGCTTGGAGTTCGGGCAGAATCTCAGTCGGCCAATGAGTGCCGTCCAGTTTGACCCACTTCTGGCCGGAGGAGGGCAATTGCGCCGAACCATGGAAGGCAACGAGGGCAATACCCATCACTACGGCCGGCAGGATCACTACCACGCCGCCGAGCCGCTCTCGAACGGTTTCCCTCAACCGGAACGTGACGAGCCCCCTCTCCCCGAGCATTTGTACCCAGCGGCAGCAGGGGAATATCTCTGCGATGGCGACAACAGCCATCACCGCAAAGAGCGGAGCGTGCCGGATCCGGGACAGCGAAAGGAGAAACCAGACCATGGGAATGAACCAGGTAAACCTCCAATCGTGCCGCTTGGTGCCCGCCAGCAGAGCCAGATAAAACAGGCCGAGGCTGAGAATGACGAAGATGGTGACGTACGATGTCATGTCCCCCTGGCGAAGAAGGGTTAGAACGGAGGCGTGCTCCTGGATCAACTCTGATACGGCATCGGAACCCATGATCTCCATCCACGTCAAGGGAAGTTTCAGCCCGTATGGGTTCACAAGGGGCGAGGCGAAACCAAGAAAAGTGACAATCCACAGTACTGTCAGGCTCCGCCTGTCCGACAAGGGTGATTTCAACCCGAGAAGACGGGCCAGCGTCCAGCCTGTTGCAGCTACCAACAGCGTGAAAATCCCCCCCAGCACACCGCCGTGTATGTTCGCCCATATGATAAATACCGGTATTAACCAAAGCAGAGCAGCCATGCTTTTCCGTCCGGATTCCACATCGCAGAGCCGGGAATAGACAAGAGTCATGAAAAGTATTGTGAGGATGTGCGGGCGCACGTGGAGGTGGTGGCTGCTTGCGGCCAGGGCAAGCGCCAGGATGAGCGATCCCATGGCGAGGTTCATGCCGGAGCGTTCGATCCGTAAAGCCAGGCCGGACCATAGCAGCGCGATCAATGACACGGTCACGGTCAGGAGCCCGTCCAGCCCTGCGATCCGGTGGATGACAGCCATGATGATCTCACCAAGCCACTGCTGGGCGATCCAGGGTTCCCCGAAGCGGGTGAAGCTGTAATGATCTTGATGGATGAACTGCCCCGTTGCGAGAAGGCGCTCCCCTGCAGCCGTATGAAAGAAAGTCCCAGGGTCCCTGAAAAGCCGATCCCGGCCCGCAATGAACAGCAGAAGCCAGACGGCGGAAAAAATCAGGGCACTGAATGGAGCGAATTGTTTTCTTTTCATGGACCGCGATATAGACCGGACGCTCGATGATGCGATTATTTCCCAATACAGCGACCCAACGGGAGACGAAGCAACGCATACAGGACCGGCTACGTTTATTCAGTTAGCAGATGTAGCCCAACTCAGGCAATGCAATTCATGTGACAGTGCATCGCATCATGCGGGAAATACGAGTGCACCTTCACCGATTTCAGTCCGAATCGGATAATTGCTCTCCAGGATTTGATTTGTTGATTATGTACTCTGCGCAACGTAATATTTCCCGGAATAGCGTCGGAAAAGATTACACATCGAAACGATCATTTAACCCATTTGTATCTTCTACGTATTTTGTACCATTTCCTTTTTGAGTAAATGGACGGATGTCGAAAAACTTTACACTTACGACCCTTGCCTGTCAAAAAAAGCGAATAACGCAGTGAGTAAAAATGTTTTCTAATAAGCGGACTTCAACCAATTTATCCGTTGCATAACACGGTATGGTACAAATGTTGCTAACGCAACAGAAGCAGCTAAAAAATGTTGCAACTGCTTGAATTTGTTGAAGTGCATAGGTTAACCAGGTTGCGAGTGTATCAAATGCTGCACATGTAATGTAATTTGCACGACAGCCCAAGGAGTGAGCCCCCCTCCTCTCCCTCCCGACGGTTCGTGTAGGTATCGTATTGTGCGATCACCGACGCGAATCCGCAAGTAACATCCAAGCCATACAGTTGATTGAACGGCTCGGCATAACTATGTCGAATAGCTGTCAGCCATGTTAAGCAGCAATTTTTTATCGCTCCTACAAAGAATGGGATGGCCCTCAGGATGTCTGCTTCAAATTTTGTAGGGCGCAAAAAGATTATGGCATGGCCTCGGCAGCCTGTTCGGGGCACTAAAAATAAACTTGAGTAGAAAATTTTCCATTTCATTTCGGCTGTTACTTGCCGTTTGGTTGCATAGGCTGGGCATCCTGGCAGCCTGGGCGAAGGTTTTTGGAACGGCTTATGCTCATAGACCTATGCATCGGGATGCACGATCCTGGACGGTCCTGAAGGAGAACTGGAAGTTCACTGGTAACAAAGGGAAGGGCCGTTATCTTGGTTGCATCACGATAATCCGCCGAATCCCTGGGGAGGGAACGGAAGGAAAAGCAGGAAAGAGCAGGAAATGAATGTTTTCGGTCGGAGGGTGGGTTTAGCCACGTTGCGGAACGCCCGGCCACACGACGAAATCAACAGGAGCCATATAATGAGAAAGGAGGGATGTACGAAATTAAGGCAGCTGAAGAAATGGAACAAATAGTGCACGTTCAAATGAAACAATACTGAAACCACAAAATTTAAAAGGAGGATTTCAAGATGGAAAAACTGATTCGCTTTTTTAAGGATGAGGAAGGCGCAACCGCCGTCGAGTACGGTCTGATCGTGGCCCTGATCGCTGCGGTCATTGTGCTGGTTGTCGGTACCCTCGGCGGTCAGATCAGCGCGGCGTTTCAGAAGGTCGTCACTGCTCTGTGATTTCAAAAGAGCTGGAAATCGGGGATGGGAATCGGATGTGCCTCATGCATCCGATTTCCCGCCTTCGATTGACCGGTTCAACAGGGAAGCTAAAATGAATTCCAGTTTGCAATTAACATGGAAGAGGCATATCGCGGCGAAACTGAACGGTGAGAAGGGGGCAACCAGCGTAGAGTACGCCATTCTCGGTTCTCTCATTGCAGCCGTCATTGCACTGGTCGTCTTCAACCTGGGTAGCCAGGTCCGCCTCATGTTCGAGACAGCGACAAAAGGCTGGTGAACGAGGTTTGACACGAGTGGACAGGAAATTGCTTAAATGAATATGGGGCTTGTCATCCTTACCGCAGCGCTGCTTGCCACATCGCTGACGGATCTTGCGCATCGGAGAATCCCGAACATCATTACATACCCGCTGGCTGCATGCGGTCTGGTCTGTCATTTCGCTTCGGCCGGCACAAATGGCCTGATATTCGCATTAACAGGGATTCTTGCAGGAGCGGCGTTGCTGCTCCCGTTTTACATGCTGGGCGGGATGGGTGCAGGCGACGTAAAGCTGCTGGCAGCCTCGGGAAGCATCCTAGGACCCGAAGAGGTGCTAGTCGCTTTCCTGTACAGCGCCCTCATCGGAGGCCTCTACGCTATTGTTGTCCTGTATCGTCACGGGGCTCTCCGGGAGGCGATCATCCAGCTGGGGCATACCCTGGTCGGATTGGTGCTGGCTACGGGATTCACGATGCCGTCCTCTCGGGCTTTTGCGGGAATTCCGCGTCTTTGCTACGGCGTCGCCATTTCCCTTGGAACAGTCCTTGCTGTTCTGAGGCCTATATAAAGAGGTAGGGTAAAGGACATCAAACGAAGGCAGCCCTGTGCGCTGCCGAGCCGAAGGAGGCAGCTGAATCATGAAACCGTTTTGGAATAAACTGGCGGACAAGCAAAAGCCGCTGTTCCTGTTCGGCCTCGCCGTTGTCGTTGCGCTTGTGGCCACCTTCCTGATCCATGGGTGGCTCAAGCAGATGACAACCACCCAGGCCGTGGCGCGGGAAACGCAAGCCGTCGTCGTCGCGGCCACGGACATCACCTGGGGAACGTCCATCACGAGCTCGATGGTGAAGACCGTTCCCGTCCTCAAGGAGAATCTTCCCGCCGGCCACTTTATCGATCCGAACCAGATCGTCGGCCGCACGAACATCTATCCGATGTCGGCCAACGATATCATCACCGAGTCCAAGCTTGCGCCCACGACGGTGGGGCAGGGCGGGGTGGCAGCCCTGGTGAGCCCGAAGAAGCGGGCCATGGGCGTCAAGGTGGACAAGGTCGTGGGCGTCTCGGGGTTCATTCACCCCGGCAACCGCGTCGACGTCCTCGTCACCCTCCAGCGCAGCGAACGCCTGTCGGAGCCAACGACGAAGATCGTCCTCGAGAACATCCTGGTCCTCGCCACGGGCACGGAGCTGGAGAAGTCGGGGAAGCAGGAGAAACCCCAGCAGGTCGACGTGATCACCCTGGAGGTGACTCCCGAGGAAGGGGAGAAGCTGGCCCTGGCCGCCACGGAAGGAAAGCTGCAGCTCGCCCTTCGCAACTATTCCGACACGGCTAACAGCGAGACGAGGGGCACGACAATACCCGGCCTGCTATCCCGCACGGAAGCACCGAAGTCGGCCGTCAAAAAGGCCCCGGCGGCGCACAGGCCCGCGGCGGCACCTGGCGTCACCGTTGAGACGATACGGGGAAGCAAAGTCACGGAAACGAATTTCAAAAAGGGGGAGTAAAAAGCCATGAGTACCCGATACCTGAACCGCACCCGGGCGGGCTCCGCCCTGTGTCTGACCCTGCTGCTCGTGCTTGCCGCCGCGCTTGTCTGTGAGGCAGCCGCCCCGACCGGTGTGAGCGTGAACAACCTTTCGTCAAAGAAGCTGACGCTGACCGTGGGAAAGTCGACGATCGTCGAGTCCGCCGACGTCATCAGAAGGGTCTCCGTCGCGTCTCCCGAGGTCGCAGACACGGTGGCCCTGTCGGCCCGCCAGGTCTACGTGACGGGCAAGGCCTCCGGCGTCACGACGATCACCCTCTGGGGCGACGCCAACCGCATCTCCGCCGTCTACGACGTGGAGGTCCTGCCGGACGTGGTTGCCCTGAAGGAAAAGATCCACCAGATTTTCCCGGCAGAGAAGGACGTCAAGGTCCTGGCCACCCACGACAGCATCACCCTGTCGGGCACGGTATCCAGCGCGGCGAATCTCACCCAGCTCGTCCGGCTGGCCGAAGCCTATGCCCCCGTAGACAAAGCGGGCGGCAAGCCCAAGGTTCTCAGCCTCGTCGAGGTCGGGGGCGTCCACCAGGTCATGCTGGAGGTCCGCGTGGCTGAGATGTCCCAGAGCCTGATGCGGCGCCTCGGGGTCAATTTCGCCTACATCAGCGAGAGTGGCCAAAATTGGGGCATTTCCCTGCTGAACAGCCTCACGAGGCTCCCGATCGGAGGGTGGCCCGGCAACCCCCTGACGGTTGGGGACAACATCAACTGGGCATTCCGTTTTTCCGGCGCCGGTGCAACATGGACGGGCTTCATCGATGCGCTGAAGGAAGAAGGCCTGACGAAGGTCCTCGCCGAGCCGACGCTCATCACCCTCAGCGGCCGTCCCGCCAGCTTCCTGGCCGGCGGCGAGTACCCGATCCCCGTGCCGCAGAACTCCGGCGGGGGCACGACGATCACCATTGAGTACAAGACGTTCGGCGTGGGCCTCAACTTCACGCCCACCGTTCTTGGCAACGGCAAGATCAGCATGATCGTCAACCCCGAGGTGTCCGACCTGGACTTCACCCGCTCCGTCTCCATCCAGGGCTACATCGTCCCGAGCGTGAACACGCGACGCGTCTCGACCGTCATCGAGTTGGGCGACGGGCAGAGCTTCGCCGTGGCGGGGCTCCTCAAGGACGACGTGCGCGAAGTCGTCCGGAAGTTCCCTGTTCTGGGCGACATCCCCATCCTGGGGGCCCTGTTCCGGAGCACGTCGTTCCAGAAGAACGAGACCGAGCTCGTCATCATCGTGACGCCCCACCTGGTGAAGCCGATCGACATGACGAAGCAGACACTGCCTACGGACGCCTACATCGAGCCCGACGACTTCGAGTTCTACCTCCTGGGGAGCCTCGAGGGACGCGGCAGGCAGGCCACCCCGACATCATCGCCCGCTGCCTCCGTTCCGGGGATGAAAAAGGGAACGGGCCTCGAGGGCGACTTCGGCTACATGAAGCCCTGACGACTGAAAAGGAGAAACCCATGAGAAACACGATTGCCATCCTGTGCGTGCTTGCTTTTGCGACGGGGCTGCTTGCCTCCTGCGCGCCTTCCCGGGTCGAGACGGACCGGGGGACGTCGTTCAAGCTCCAGAAGGTCAACCAGATCGCGAACCCCGACGCGGGAAAGGATACCAAACCCGTCGAAGGGCTGGACGGCCAGGCGGCGGCGGCGGCCGTCAACAAGAACCAGAAGGAGTTCGAGAAGCAGGACAAGGCGCCTTCCTACATTTTCAACCTGGGCGGCTCGGGCAAGTAAGCGTTGTCGAAACGGCGGGGAGACGAGCAATGAGACTGCGGGGACGCAACGGCACGATGGACAGGGGGGGCACGATGGTGGAGTTTGCCCTCACGCTTCCCATCTTCATCATCCTCGTCGTCGGGATCATCGAATTCGGGTGGTGCTTCTTCGTCCAACACACCCTGCAGTACGCCACCCGGGAGGGGATGCGGCTTGCCATCGTGGGCCGGACGCTCACCGACACGTCCGGCAACACCATGAGCCCGGTGGCCTCCATCATCTACACGATTCGCCAGGAGGCTTCCCTGGCGGTAAACCCGGATTCGGTCCTGATATCCATCTATCAGGTAGGCACCAACTTCAGCGACCCCACGAACTGGCAGAACACGCAGACCGCAGGCAATCGCGGTGACTACATGCGGGTGCGGACGCGGGTGGTCCACACCTTCTTCACGCCATTGATCGGGAGCTTTTTCCCCGGGGGGACGATGACCATCCAGGCGGAGGGAACCTTCCGCAACGAGAGCTAGCAATGCGATTACGTCATCCTGACGGTTTTGGAGTGCGCATGAAGACGATGAAAGCGACAACATGCCCGAAGCGGAGCACGGAACAGGGGACCGCCCTGCTGGAGCTCGCTCTCCTTCTGCCGCTTCTCGTCGTGATGGTTCTCGGCGTCATCGATCTGGGGCGCCTGATCCATGCACGGCTCGTGGTGACGAATGTAAGCCGGGAAGGCGGCAGCCTGGCTTCCCGGGACAGGGGGGGCACCGACCAGAATCTCCTGGCCATGCTGCAGACCTCCGCGACGCCGTTCGATCTGGCGAACCAGGGGCGCATCTACATCACCAAGATAGGAGCCGGGAACCTGTTGAACAATCCGCCTCACCCCAACCCGTACATCATCAGCCAGGCACAGGGCGGCGCGTTGTCCGTCAGCAGCAGCATCATAGGGAGTTCGACTTCACTTCAGTCGGGGCTCTCACAAGTCATCACGAATTACTTGAGCACCGACCCGCAGACAGGCTTGCCGGATATATCCGGGGTCACCGTGGTCGAGGTGTTTTATCACTACAGGCCGATTACCCCGCTGCCCGGTTTTGTCCAGAACCTGTTCCCCAATAACGGCGGGATCAACATCGGGAGCCGATCCGTGTTCCAGACAGGAGTACGTTGATGAAACCGGGAATCATGGGCAACGAGAAAGGGGCTTACGCGGTCATCTTCGCGCTGATTCTGCTGGTCCTCCTCGGGTTTGTCGCACTGGGCATCGAGGGCGGGCGCTGGTATCTCGTGAGGGCGGAGCTTTCCAAGAGTGTCGATGCCGCCGCGCTGGCCGGGGCGAACAATGTCACCATGCCCTACGCCACCCAGCTGGCAGAGGATTTCGCCAGGGAGAATTTCCAGGCAGGCTACATCGGCACCCCGGGATCGGGGGCGGGCGAGGTTCGCTTCGCGGCTAGCGTGATCGGCACCAACAGGGTCAGCGTGACGGGAAATGTCGATGCAATGCCCGTGCTGGCACAGCTCTTCGGGGTGACGAACATCCCCGTCAGCGCGGTCGGCGTTGCCAAGAAGAACAAGGTCGAAATCATGATGGTCCTCGACCGGTCCGGTTCGATGAAGGATGGAACCAAGATCGCGGACCTGAAAAATGCGGCGGTCAGTTTCCTCAACCATTTCTCGACGACGCAGGGCCAAGACAAGGTGGGACTGATCAGCTTCGCCGCCACGGTCAAGTACGAGTGGGATCTGCAAAACAACTTCGTTACGGCCGCAAACATCGGCAAGATCAACGCCATGATCCCCTCGGGCGGCACCAACATGGCAAGCGCCTTCGACGCCGCCGACGGGTGGACGGACAGGACCACGACGGTTTCCGGCAACGTCATCTCGTCGGCCACGGGAGCCACGTACGCGGGGTTGCCGGACCAGTCGGCCATTTCGCCCGACGATCGCGTCCAGCAGTTCGTGGTCTTCTTCTCCGACGGGCAGCCCACCTGCTTCAGCGGGACCTTCAGGTACCGGGGCAGCAATTTTGATGCCGCGGCCTGCGCCACCGAAAACTGCAGGTCATGGGAAGCGTCTGCAATCTGGCAGGATCTCAATAAGCCCAACCCGGGCTGCGAGACGGCCACCTCCGGCACTGCGGCGTGCGGCAACTCCTCGGCTTCCCTGGCAGACTTCCCGTCCCGCGTGCTGCCCCTGCCGACGGGAACGGGGCAGACGGCGCCCTGCTGCAGCGGCGGCAGCTGCGTTTCCAATACCATACGCTGGGATATCTTCAACACGCTGCCCGTGTCGGGATATGCGGCACAGGACTGCGGAATCCCACAGAGCAAGTTCAACGGATCCACCGGATACATGTGCTCTACGGCCAGCACGCTGGCCTCTCAGCAGGCCGCGGCGCTGAAGGCCAAGGGCATCAAGATTTACGTGGTCGGCCTGGGGTCCAGCACTCAAATCAACGCGGCCTATCTGCAGAGCCTTTCCAGCGGCTCTACGTTCACGTACATCGCGCCGACCTCAGCGCAGCTGCAGGCCGTCTTCGACGCGATCGCGAAGGATATCAAGCTTCAGCTCGTGCAGTGAAGACGGGGCACCCGCACGGCGAGAAAATTCTTATCTGTACCTGAAGGGAAGGGACATGTTCCTGAGGAAAAAAAACGTCAGACTGGAAATTCGGAATGAGAGGCTGAGGGACCAGCTCGCCGTTCTCATCTCCTCGATCGAGGGGTTCCTGGTCCAGAGCGCACACGATACGATGCCGGCCGACCTGCTCATTCTGGAGATTGGCGACGACACGGTAAAGGATTTCGACGCGCTGACCCGCGCCAAGGCGACGGGCAGGGCCGGCGAATTCTTCATCACCTCCAAGAGCACCAACCCCGACGTTCTGATCCAGGCCCTGCGCATCGGAGTGAAGGAATTCATCCCCCAGCCGCTCAACGAGGGCGAAGCCAAAAAGGCCCTGCTGAGGTTCCGCGACGGCTCGGAGCCCACCCCGGCCGCTCCGAAGGGACCCCGGCGAAAAGGGCAGATCATCAATATCCTGGGCGTCAAGGGCGGCGTCGGGACGACGACGATCGCCGTCAACCTGGCCGACAGCCTCGTGCGCCTCGACGGGGCGCCTGCGGTGGCCATCATCGACATGAACCGCCTCTTCGGCGAGATCCCGCTGTTCCTGAGCCTCGAGCATGTCTTCAACTGGGTCGACGTCTCGAAGAACATCGCCCGCCTCGACGCCACGTACCTCACGGGCATCCTCTACCGGCACCGCTCGGGGCTGCGCGTGCTGCCGCCGCCGGACCGGGTGGACGACAAGTACACGGTGACGCCCCAGGTGGTCGAGTCCCTGCTGAGCCTCATGCGGACGATGTTCGACTACGTGGTCATCGACAGCGGCCAGGGTGTCGACGACATCTCGAAGACCATCCTGCGCAGCGCCGACAAGGTTCTGCTCGTGGCCGGGCTGAGCCTGCCGTGCCTGATCAACGTGAAGAAGCTCATGAAGTCCTTCCGCGATCTCGGCTACCCGCCGGAGTCCTTCGTGGAGGTCGTCGTCAACCGCTTCGACAAGAAATCCGTCATCACCCTGCGGGAGGCGGAACAGAGCATCGGCAAGAAGGTCTTCTGGAGCATCCCGAACGATTTTCACGCCACGATGAGCGCCATCAACCAGGGCAAGCCCCTGTCGCTCGTGGAGCCGAACGCCGAGGTCACCGCGGCGATCGAGGAACTGGCCGCCACCCTGGCGGGCCGCCAAACCGGCAGCGGGAAAGACAAGGACAAACGGGCATTCCTGGGGCTGAAGCTCTACTGATGCAAAAGGATGTCATGCCCGTGAAGCTTGTCCTCGCGAAGGCGGGGAACGGGCATCCAGAAATCCATCCTGGATTCCCTCTTTCGAGGGAATGACAACATCGGAGCACCGTTTGACAGGCTCACGTCAGGCGCTTCGTGGAATTTAACCGGAAGGGATCAAAAATAGAGGACAAAAGAATGGCAGTCGCGAAAGAAAAACCAATGGTCTTCGTGATCACCGACGAGTACAACGAGCTCAAGGGCAAGGTCCACGACCGCCTGGTGGACATGCTCGACCTCTCGCTCATCGATTCGCTGGACAGGCAGATCCTCAAGCAGGAGATCCGGAGGCTCACCGAGCGGATCCTCGCCGAGGAGTCGAAGACCCCGCTCAACTACGAAGAGCGCGAGCAGTTCCAGGAGGAGATCTTCAACGAGGTCCTCGGCCTGGGGCCCATCGAGCCCTTCATGCACGACCCCTCGGTCTCCGACATCCTGGTCAACTCATACCGCCACGTCTACGTGGAGCGCTACGGGAAGATCCAGCTCACGGGGACGCGCTTCAAGGACGACAACCACCTCAAGAAGATCATCGACCGCATCGTCTCGGCCGTGGGGCGCCGGATCGACGAGTCCTCCCCCATGGTCGACGCGCGCCTGCCCGACGGCTCCCGCGTCAACGCAGTCGTCCCGCCGGTCTCCGTCGACGGCCCGGCGCTCTCCATCCGGCGATTCGCCGTCGACCCGCTGGAGATGGACGACCTGCTCACGCTCAAGACCGTCATCCCCGAGATCGGCAATCTCTTCAAGGGGGTTGTCCGCTCACGGCTCAACGTGCTGATCTCCGGCGGGACGGGCAGCGGCAAGACAACCCTGCTCAACGTGCTCTCCCGGTTCATCCCGGCCAACGAGCGCATCGTCACCATCGAGGACTCGGCGGAGCTCCAGATGAAGCAGGAGCACGTCGTGCGGCTCGAAACGCGGCCCTCGAACATCGAGGGCAAGGGCGAGATCAACCAGCGCGACCTCGTGCGCAACAGCCTGCGCATGCGGCCCGACCGCATCATCGTGGGCGAGGTACGCAGCGCCGAGGTGCTCGACATGCTGCAGGCCATGAACACGGGCCATGACGGCTCGCTCACGACAATCCACGCCAACTCGCCCCGGGATGCCCTGCTGCGCCTCGAGACGCTCGTCGCCATGACGGGCCTCAACATCCCCAACGAGGCCGTCAGGCGCTACATCAGCTCGGCCATCCACGTCATCATCCACATCTCGCGCCTCGTCGACGGCAGCCGCAAGATCGTCAGTTTCCAGGAGATCACGGGCATGGAGGGCAACACCGTCACGATGCAGGAGATCTGCGCCTTCGAGCAGACGGGCCTCGACGAGAACGGCCGGGTGAAGGGCCGGTTCGTCATGCGGGGGTTCTTGCCGAAGTTCATGGAACGTTTCGCGGCCCTCGGCGAGCCGATCCCATACAACATCTTCGATTCCAACAAGACCTTCGAGGTCTGAGGCGGGAGGGTTCGATGGATCTGGTCCTGTTTGTCGTCATCTTCATTGTCGTGCTGGCCGTCACGCAGTCGCTTTTCATGCTCATGCGGTCCCGCTTCAATCCCGAAGTCGACCGGCTGCGCAAGGAGATCAAGAGCCTCTCGTCGGAACGCGCGGCGGCGGGCGGTGTGGACATCGTAAAAAAGCGGACCCTCAGCGAGATCCCCTGGCTCAATGAGATCCTGCTGGGCCTGCACGTGCCGACGCTCAGCCGCATGGAGCGGCTGCTGGCGCAGGGAGACATCCGTCAGCCCCTGGGATTTTATCTCCTGCTGACGGCGGTCCTGGCTGCCGGCACAGGCCTGATCTGCTTCATGCTCACCCGCGGTATCGCAGAGTCGATCCTGGCTGCGGCGCTGGCGGCCCCGCTGCCCTGGCTCTACGTGCTCATTAGAAAAAAGAAAAGGATGGCCCGGTTCGAGGCGCAGCTGCCCGACGCCCTCGAGATGATCGCCCGGGCCCTGAAGGCCGGCCACGCCTTCAACGGGGGGCTGCAGATGATCACCATGGAGTTCGCCGATCCGGCCCGGACCGAGTTCCGCAAGACCCTCGACGAGATCAACTTCGGCGTGAGTTACGAGGATGCGCTTCGCAACCTGGCCGAGCGGGTTGACTGCCCCGATTTGAAATTCTTCGCCCTGTCGGTAATCATCCAGAGGCAGAGCGGCGGAAACCTGGCCGAGATCCTCGAAAAGATCGGCTACCTGATCCGGGAGCGGTTCAAGCTCCACGGGAAGGTGAAGGCGCTCACGGGCGAAGCAAGGGCCTCGGCCCTCATCCTTTCGCTGCTTCCGTTCCTCATGACAGCCGTCCTCTTCTTCATCAACCGGCCCTACATCGAGATCCTGTTCAAGGACCCCGTGGGCCGGTTGATGCTTGCCGTGGCCCTCGTCATGATGGCCCTCGGGATCATGGCGATGAAGCGCATGGTCTCCATCAAGGTCTGAAAGGAGAGATCAGCATGACCATCCTGATTTCAGCACTGGTTTTCACCGTGACGCTTCTCCTGCTGCTGGCGGGGTATTCGTTTCTTAAATACCAACGGGAGCGGCAGGAGGTTGTCGAGAAGGTCCGGTCGGGGGGCATCGTCGCCCGGCCGGAGCTGGCCGTGGCCGGGGCCGAGCAGGGCGAAAACCCCGTGAGGAACCTGCTGTTCGGGCTCTCTGCGAGAGCCGGCCGCCGTTTCCAGCGCAAGGAGGATGAAGACGCAGCGGGCCGGATGCGCAAGCTCATGCTCAATGCCGGAATTCGGCACCAGGGAGCGCCGGTCGTGTTCTGGGGGATGAAGCTTCTCTGTGCAGGGCTGTTTGCCGTGCTGGCCTTCGCGGGGTATATCGTCGCGGATCGCTCGCTCATCCAATGGGAAGTCTTGCTGGTCCTTGGAATCGCGACGTTCATGGGGTTCTATTTTCCCGACTTCTGCCTCAACCGCTGGATCAGCTGGCGCCAGGGGAGAATCGTCGAGGGATTCCCCGATGCCCTGGACCTGCTCGTGGTCTGTGTCGAGGCGGGCATGGGAATCGACGCTGCGATCAACCGCGTGGCCGAGGAGATCCGGCTTAGCAGCCGCGTCATCAGCGACGAGTTCCGGGTTCTGAACCTGGAGCTCAGGGCGGGCAAGTCCAGGGCCGACGCGTTGCGGAACCTGGGGATGCGCGCCGACGTCGAGGAGGTCCGCAGCTTCGCCACGCTGCTCATCCAGACGGACCGTTTCGGCACGAGCGTCGCCCAGGCCCTGAGGGTCCATTCCGACGCCATGCGGACCCGGCGCTACCAGAAGGCGGAGGAGCTGGCCGCCAAGCTTCCCGTGAAGCTGATGCTCCCGCTGATCCTGTTCATCTTCCCGTCCATTTTCGTGGTCATTGCAGGACCGGCGGCCATCCAGATCTACCATACGATTATCGCGCGATAGGAGGCATCCCGTGGAAAAGACATTGCGCATCCTGATGATTGCAGCCATCGCTCTGCTGTTCGTCACCGTAAACAGCTGCAGCCTCATCAACGGCTTTTCGGGTTACGTGAAATCCTGGGAATCGAAGGCGCCTGGCCGGGACAACCTGGCAAACAGCATGAACCGCTTCGTGGGGTCCGTCAGGGCCGCCCGGGGCAACCCCGATGCGCACTACCTTCTCGGGGACTTTCATCAGGGCCGGGGCCGGCACCGCGAAGCGATCGAGGAGTTCAACAAGGCCATCCGGATCGACCCGCTGTTCGTAAAAGCCTTCAACGGGATCGCCGTCTCGCTGGACCAGATGGGCGAGCATGAGAGGGCCCAGGAGTACTACCAGGCAGCCCTGGCGATCAAGCCGGACCTCGACTATCTCTACAACAACCTGGGTTATTCCTACCTGCTGCAGGAGCGATACGAAGAGGCTGCCGCGGCCTTCGAGAAGGCAAACACCCTTGCCGGGGGGCAGGCGAGCCGCATCCGCAACAACCTGGCCCTCGCCAACACCGCCCTCGGGAAAGTGGACCCCGCGTCCGTGCCGGCCGCCCCGAAGCACCAGGCGCTCATCGAGTACACCACGGCCAATCACCTCCTGAAGAACGGCGGTTTCGAGAATGCCCGCGAACATTACGGGAAGGCCCTTTCGCTGGATCCCGGCCTGCAGGCTGCCAGGAAAGGGGCGGAAGTGGCCGGCCTGCTGGCCGACGTGAAGCGCTCCCTCGACGGGGAGGGCACCATCCGGATGGACGGGCAGGGACAGATGGCCGTCATCGGGCGCGACGGCGTCGAGGTCTCCAATGGAAACGGAGTTCGCCTCATGGCGAAGGATGTGGGAAGTTTTCTGAAGAAGCAGGGCTTCAAAGTCGTGCGTCTGACCAATGCCGATCACTTCAGCCATGCCCGGGCCAGTATCTACTACCGGGGCGATGCCGAGTTCACGGCCCTGCGGGTCAAGGAGGCCATCCCAGGTATCACCCAGATGAAGAAGGTGGGCGCGTTCGACCGCGACAACGTTCAGGTGAGGGTACTCATCGGGAAGGATCTCGCAGTCGATAAGCAGTCCTTCAAAGAGGGAGACAAGTGATGAGAGCAAACCGTACGAAACCGGTGCTCGGAACCCTGGCTGTTCTGCTCGCCGTTGCCATGCTTGCCGGTTGCGCCACCACGTGGACGAAAGACACGGCCGTCCGCGACGAGTACAAGCGGATGCTGGAGATGCAGAAAAACAAGGAGGAGGCAACCGCCTCCGCGACAACGCTGAAAGATCTGCCGGAAGCGGATGCCCGGGGGATCGAACAGGCCGGCGACAACTACGCCCGGCAGGGAAACCCCGCCATGGCCTTCGTGCAGTACGACAAGGCGCTGGCCAAGGACCCGAAGCGTGACAGTGCGAGGTACAAGAAGGGGGTGCTCCTGCTCAGCCGGGGGATGAACGACGAGGCGCTGAAGGAGTTCGAGGCGATTCTCGCCCGCGATCCGAAAAACGCTTTGGCGCTCGAAGGAAGGGGGCGCGTCGCACTGGCGAAAAACAACCCCGACGCCGCCCTGGTGGACTTTGACGCCGCCCTCGCCTCCGACCCGAAGCTCTGGCAGGTCTATGCCCTGCGCGGCTACGTCTTTGATCAGCGCAAGGATCACGACCGGGCCATCGCAGAGTACGAAAAGGCCATCGCCATCAACCCGAACTCCAGCCTACTCTTCAACAACCTGGGCATGTCCCGCTACCTGAAGGGCGATAACCGGGGGGCCGCCGAGGCCTACTCCAGGGCGATCCGTCTGGATGTCAACAACCGGCGCGCCTACAACAACCTGGGACTCGTGCTCTTCAAAATGGGGCACTACGACGATGCTCTGCTGGCCTTCAAGCACGGGGGCGACGAGGCGGCCGCATACAACAACATGGGGTGCCTCTACATGGCGGAAAAGAAGTACGCCGAGGCGAAAACAGCCTTCGAGAAGGCCATCAGCATGAAGCCGAGCTACTACGACAAGGCCCGGGAGAACCTCAACAAGGCGGAGTCGGCTCTTGCGGCCAGTCCCAGGGTGCAGTGAGAGGAATCGTTCTGTCCGACCGGGGGCGGGTGCCGCCGAGACTCCGCCCTTCCTTTGAGGGACAACCGGCAGGGTTGCTCCATCCACCGCCGCCAGGCCGGATCCGTCCCCGAGGGTCGGACCCGGGACCCCGCCGGTGAAAAATACCGGATCGCCACCAGCTCGACGAAGCGGTCCCATGCAGTCAGGCAATCTGTGCAACGAAAAGATATCTTTCCGGCCACAACCCTGTT
>Ga0316617_100000062_pt1 | contig 21373 bp, 18 predicted proteins | sample OWC_Aug_M1_C1_D2_FD_207801 | JGI IMG/M metagenome (GOLD analysis project Ga0316617, IMG submission 207801) | Wetland soil microbial communities from Old Woman Creek delta, Ohio, United States - OWC_Aug_M1_C1_D2_B | ecosystem: Environmental > Terrestrial > Soil > Wetlands | place: USA: Ohio... | reverse complement strand
CGCGAGCACGCCATGGGCGCAATGATGAACGGCATGGTCGCCCACAAGGGCGTCGTGCCCTTCGGCGTCACCTTCCTCGTCTTCTCGGACTACATGCGGCATGCCATGCGGCTCTCGGCAATGATGCCGCTGCCGGTGATCTGGGTCTTCAGCCACGATTCCATCGGCATCGGGACCAACGGCCCGACGCACCAGCCGGTGGAATACCTGCCGTCGCTGCGCGCGATTCCGAATCTCTGGGTAATGCGGCCGTGCGATGCGGTCGAGGCCGCCGAGTGCTGGCAGTTGGCCGTCGCGAATCGGAAGAACCCCTCGGCGATCGTCAATTCCCGGCAGCCGGTGAAGACGCTGCGCAAAACCTATGCCGAGGAGAATCTGTGCGCCAAGGGGGCCTACATCCTGGCCGACGCCACCGGTGGCGCGCGCCGGGCAACGCTCTTCGGCACCGGGTCGGAAGTCGCGGTGGCGCTGGCGGCGCGCGAGACGCTCCAGGCCGCGGGCGTGCCGACGGCGGTCGTCTCGGTTCCGTGCTGGGAACTGTTCTGGGAACAGGGCGCCGATTATCGCGCGACCGTCATCGGCCGCGGCACCGCGCGGGTGGCGGTCGAGGCCGCGACGCGACTCGGCTGGGAGCGGTTCGTCGGCGAGGATGGCGGCATCGTGGGCATGACCACGTTCGGCGCCTCGGGCCCTGTGGCCGACCTGTTCGAGCATTTCGGGATCACCCCCGCCCACGTGGTTGCGGAGGTTAAGGCGCGGCTCTGACGACGATCCTGACACAGGCGCCCGCCCGTCTCTCCTGCGATCGGTCCACACCAGAGACCCTGGCGCGATCTCCCTAACCCGTATTTTTCGCGAACACAACTCGCGAACAATGCGGGCTAGGCGGCCCGGACCGGCGCGATCGAGCTGGGACAGAAGAGGGCCGGAAAAGCAGACGTAGGGTCTCGCAGTCCTTGACACGGCGCCCGCGCCGAGGGACAGTCCAGCACGTCCAAGAGGCCGCGCCTGTCCCCGCACGGGACGGCGCGTCTTGGGACCGCCTGGCTTCGGTGCCGGTCCGTTCTGCAACCTCAACATACGCCGTGCGGGAGCGGGAATCATGATCATGGGGAACGACGAGCTGGTGAAGGATTTGGAGGCCAAGGCGCGGAAGCTCCGGCTTGACTCCTTGTTCGTCATGAAGGAGATGGGAATCGGCTGGCTGGGCGGCAGCTTCTCCTCGGCCGACCTGGTCACCGCGCTGCTTTTCTACCGGATGCGGCATGATCCCAAGAATCCTCTGTGGCCCGAGCGGGACCGGTTGATCATCTCCAAGGGGCACTCCTGCGAAGTCGTCTACGCCGCCCTGGCCGAGGCCGGTTACTTTCCCAGGGAGGAGCTCAAGACGTACAGCCACCCGGGAGCGCGGCTTCAGACGCACGTCAACACCAAGACGCCGGGGATCGATTACAGCGGCGGCTCCCTGGGGTTGGGTCTCTCGTTCGCCGTGGGCTCGGCCGCCGGGGCCTACATCCACCCTACCGGGGCCAACCTGGCCGCTCAGACGCGGCGCCACGACCCGCGCTTCCGAGTCTATTGCGTCGTGGGTGACGGCGAGTGCAACGAAGGACAGGTGTGGGAGGCGGCAGCGAACGCCTCGCACTTCCGGCTGGACAACCTGACCGCGATCATCGACTCCAACCGATTTCAATCCACCGGGTCGGTGGAGAAGACGCTCAACATGCTCTCCCTGGCCGAGAAGTTCCGTAGCTTCGGCTGGGAGGTGCGGGAGATCGACGGCAACAAGATGAGCGACGTGGTGACGACGCTGGAGTGGGCGGCGGGCATCCGGGGGAAACCCCAGGCCGTCATCGCGCACACAGTGAAGGCCAAGGGGATGCCCGGCTACGAGAACACGAACTGCCACTTCGTCAAGATCACCGACGAGATGATCCAGACCGGACAAGAGGCTCTGAAGGGTTGACGCCCGCCCACGCGTGGGGATCCCGAGGGAGGATTGCATCGTGAAGACACCGTATCTGCGGGGGACGCGGGACGTCGTCGAGAACCTGTACGCCGCGCACAATCGGGCGCTCGTCGCGCTGGCCCGTCGCGACCCGCGCATCGTCTCCACCTATGGGGACTTCGGGCCGGGCGAGGTCGGCGGGGTGTTCGCCAAGGAGTGCCCGGATCGGATCCTGGACGTAGGAATTGCCGAGGGGCACCTTGTGACCAGCGCGGCGGGGCTGGCGGGCGCGGGGTTGATTCCTTTCGCGCACTGCCACGGCATCTTCGGCCTGGGGCGCGCCTACAATCAGATCCGGCAAAACGTGGCCTATGACCAGCGGAACGTGAAGATCGTCCTGTGCAACTGTGGCGTGATCTGGGGCATCCTGGGTCCGTCCCACCAGGTGGTGGAGGATCTCGCCGCCCTGCGGGCGATTCCCAGACTGACCATCCTCTCCCCGGCCGACGCGGTCTCGTGCGAGAAGGCGACGTACGCCGCGGCCGAGCACGCCGGCCCCGTGATCATGCGGCTTCCATCCACGGGCGACAGCTTTCCGACCCTGTACACGAACGACCTCGAGTACCAGATCGGGAAAGCCATCTGTGTCCGCGAGGGGCAAGACGCGACCATCCTGGCCACGGGCATCCTGGTGCACGACGCCCTGGTGGTGGCCGAGGAATTGGAGCAGGCCGGACTCTCGATCCGGGTGCTCGACGTGCACACGATCAAGCCTCTGGACGAGGCGGCCGTCCTGGCCGCGGCGCGGGAGACGGGTGCCCTGGTGACGGTGGAGGATGCCACTATCCTCGGCGGCCTGGGTGGGGCCGTGGCGGAGTTGACGGCGGACCAATACCCGGTCTTTGTCCGCCGTGTCGGAGTCAAGGACCGCTTCGGTGAGTCCGGCAAGCCTGCCGAAGTCAAGGAAGTGTGCGAACTGACAGCTCCCTTCATCCGCCGGGCGGTGGACGAGGTACTGAAGGCAAAGGCGCAACGAGCGACGTAGCACATGTGCGCCATCTGCGTCCGAATCGCGTTCCGCTTGTGAGCCGTGACCTTTATGGAGACTGACGCGCCATGTTTGAACTGACACGTCGCACCGCCATTGTGACCGGAGCCGGATCCAGGCATGGCATCGGAAGGGCCACGGCCGTCGCCCTGGCCGGGCAAGGGGCCGACGTTGCGGTCTGCGACCTCAACCAAGCCGGGGTGGATGAGACGGTCGCGGAGATTCGGACGCTGGGCCGTCGCGCCCTGAGTTTCGTGGTCGACGTCACCAAGCCTGAGCAAGTTCAGGTGATGGTGGACGCTGTGGAGAAGGCGTGGGGGCGCATCGACATCTTGGCGAATATCGCCGGGATCACCCAGCCGATCAAAGTGGCCAACATGGCTCCGGAGGACTGGGACCGAATCGCGAGCGTCAACATGAAGGGGACTTTCCTCTTCTCTAAGGCCGTGGCCGCCGTGATGGCCAAGCACAAGTACGGTCGTATCGTCAACATGAGCTCCGTCTCGGCCAAGCGCGGGGGCGGGGTCTTTGGCGGCGCGCATTACTCGGCCGCGAAGGCGGGGATCCTCGGCTTTGCCAAGGCGCTGGCGCGGGAGGTGGCGGCTGACGGCATCACCGTGAACTCGGTGGCGCCCGGCCTCGTGCTGACCGACATCCGCGGCGGGATCGAGAGCGAAGAAGGGCAGGCCCGTTTGGCGGCGGACATCCCGGTCAAGCGGCTCTGCCGTCCGGATGAGATCGCCGCCGTGGTCTGCTTTCTGGCGTCGGAGGAAGCCGGCTACATCACCGGCGAAGAAATCGATATCAACGGCGGCTCCCACATGGACTAGACAGACCGCTGAAAACGGCCCATCTGCGGCGTTGGCTCGCTCCCGCGACGCTGCGGCGTACGTGCCAAGTACGCCTCGCGCCTCGGATCGTTCGCCGCCTTGCATCTGGCCCGTTTTGAGCGGCCTGAAGAACGGACTTTTTCTGGAAACTGCTGGTCGCTCCGCCGGGAACTGAGCCATCTGGCCAACTGCAGAGGGCAGTCGGCCGACCCCAAGGATATGGAGGGATCGATGCGGGCGCTTGTTAAGACGGAGCCGGTCCCCGGCGCGGCCCTGCTGGATATTGAGGAGCCGCGTCTCCAGCGTGACGAGGTAATGGTCGCGGTGAAGGTCGGAGCCATCTGCGGGACCGACATTCACTTCTACCACTGGGATCCGGCCTCGACGAATTTTCCCGTCCGCTTCCCACTGATCCTCGGCCACGAATATGCCGGGGACGTCGTCGATGTTGGGGCCGACGTGCGCGGGATCGCGGTCGGCGACCGCATCTCAGTCGAGACCCACATCCCGTGCGGTGGGTGTTACCAGTGCGGCCTTGGAGAGGGGCACAATTGCCAGGATATGGGCCTGGTAGGAATCAGCTATCCTGGCGCCTTCGCTCGTTACGCCAAGGTGCCGGCCAAGGTCGCGTTTAAGCTGCCGTCGGGTGTATCGTACGAAGAGGGGTCGCTGTTCGAGCCGGCCGGCGTGGCCATGCGCGGCGTGGATGAGGCCCACATTGCCCCCGGAGACCTAGTGGTGGTCCTGGGGTGCGGCCCCATCGGCTTGATCGCCATCCAGATTGCGCGGGCCGTCGGAGCCGCCCAGGTGATCGGCGTGGACATCAACGAGTTCCGGCTGGAGATGGCGCGCCGCATGGGGGCCCTCGCCGTCAACGCGACGAAAGAGTCGGTCGTCGACGCGGTCAAGAAGGTGGCCGGAAGAAAGGGGGGTGCCGACGCCATCATCGAGCTGAGCGGGGCGCCGGAGGTCTATGATTACATCTTCGAGATTCTGCGTCTGGAGGGGCGGATCGTGACGGTCGGTCACGTGTCCCGGCCCATCAGCGTGAACATCTCGAAACAGATCAATCTGAAGGGAGTGTCCCTGAAGGGGGTCTTCGGGCGCCGGATCTGGGAGACCTGGGAGCATCTGTCCTCCCTCGTGGCCGCCAAGCGGATCGATCTGTCCGGGGTCGTCACGCACCGCTTTCCGCTGGAAGGATTCGAGGACGCTTTCCGACAGGTGCACGGCGAGGCGGGCAAGGTACTGTTCGTTCCGTGAGGTCAGCACGCATAGCGGACATTCACCGGCATCGGGGAAAACAACAAGGAGGTCGAACCATGCGGAAGCGCGGAATGGTCGTGACCCTGACGGTCCTCAGTCTCGCCCTCAGCATGTTCCTGGTCCCGGGCGGGCCGGCATCGGCGCAGCAGAAAGTCATCAAGCTGGGCCTCACGGCGGCCGAGGGGACGCCGGAGGTCGTGGCCAGCCGGGAATTCGCCAAGATCCTTGAGAAGAAATCGGGCGGCGCCATGCGGGCCGACATTCTGGCGGGCGGCCTGGCCGGCGGCGAGCGGGACATCGTCGAGGGCCAGCAGATCGGCAGCCTGCACATGTCGGTGGTCTCCGGCATCATCCAGAACTTCGACCCGGCCATGATGATCCTCGAGTACGAGTTCCTGTTCAAGAACGAGGATCACGTCAAGAAGGTCATGAACGGCCCTATCGGGGAGCAGATCAACAAGCGACTCGCGGACAAAGCCAAGCTCCGCTACCTGGCGGTCTTCATGCGGACGCCGCGGATCTTGACGACCAGCAAGCCGGTGACCAAGGTGGGGGACCTGAAAGGCTTGAAGATCCGGGTGCCCGAGATGCCGGCCCGGCTGGCTCTCTGGCGGGCGATGGGCGCCAGCCCGACCCCCCTGGCGTTCCCGGAGGTCTTCACCGCCCTGCAATTGGGGACGATCGACGGTCAGGAAAACCCCGTGGGATTGATCTACAGCGCCAAGTTTCACGAGATCGTCAAGTACCTGGCCCTGACGAACCACATCTACGGTTTTATGCTGTTGACGATCGGGGATGAGTTCTACAAGTCGCTCACTCCAGAGCAGCGCAAATGGGTGGAGGAGTCGGCGAAGGAGGCCGCCGTATTCAACGACAAGTACGTCAAGGACACCGAGGCCGACTTCATGGCCAAGGTCACCAAGACGATGACCGTCTCCAGGCCCGATGTGGCACCGTGGCGCGAGGCCACCAAGGACGTCTACAAGCAGTTCCTAAGCGTGCAAGGCTTCGGGGATCTGTACATGGCCATCGTGGACGCCGGCAAGGAATACAAGTAGTCCTGATCCCGGGGGCGGGGGCTGCATCCCGCCCCCGGCAGGACCAACCGGCCGTTCGAGTCGCGGTCGATTTGGTGCGGCACGATACGCCCGGCCGCGGATGGAGCCAATTACCATGCAGGCAATCGTTTGCGCATTCGACCTTCTGGAAAAGACCATCAAGGTTCTGATGGCTGCCCTGATTGCGGGCATGGTGGTCTTGATCGCCACGCAGGTCTGCTTCCGCTACGTGCTCAACGAGCCGTTGGCATGGACCGAGGAAGTCGCCAGACATCTGATGATCTGGTCGGCGCTGCTGGGGGCGGCCGTGGCGTATCGGCGCAAGGGTCATCTCGGGATGGACATCCTCGTGATGCACCTGCCGCTCCACTGGCGGCGAACAGTGGAGGTTATCCTCCAGGTGCTCTCGATCGGCTTCTTCGGAATCCTCGTCGTCCATGGGATTCCCCTGGTCGAGCGAACCATGCGCCAGCTCTCGAGCGCCATCCGCATCCCGATGGGGTACATCTACGCAGCGATTCCCGTCGGCTCCGCCCTTATCCTGCTCTTTGCGATCGAGAGACTCGTTCGGGCGCGGGAAGAACAGGCGAGTTCGGACGACGCCAGACCGGCATAGGGGGAAGGAAAGTCCATGCTGCTATTCCTGCTGGTCTTCTTCGCGCTCGTGGTGCTGAGCACTCCCATCAGCATCGCCCTGGGTATCACGTCGATCGTCATGGTGTTGACCCAGACCGACCTCAAGCTCATGGTGGTCGCCCAGCGAATGTTTACCGGGATTGACTCCTTTCCGCTCATGGCCATCCCATTCTTCATCCTGTCAGGCCACCTCATGAACGCCGGGGGGACGACTCAGCGCTTGATCACCTTCTGTAACGCCCTGGTCGGCCGTCTACGGGGCGGCCTGGCCAACATCTCTATCGTGGGCAACATGATCATGGCCGGCATTTCCGGCTCTTCGGTGGCCGACGCCTCGGCGCTGGGGTCGATTATCATCCCGGCGATGAAGAAGGAGGGGTACGACGCGGACTACGCGGCGGCGGTCAACGCCACGGCTTCCACGATTGGGATCATCATCCCGCCGAGTATTCCCATGATTCTCCTCGGTGTTGTGGCGTCCGTGTCCATCCGAGATCTCTTCATCGGAGGCGCCGTCCCCGGTGTGGTGACGGGCCTGGTGCTGATGTCAATCTCCACGTACGTCGCCTACAAGCGGGGGTATCCCAAGCACGCGCGGGTCTCTGCGGTTGAGGCGTTGCGTCTCACGTTCTTCTGTGTGCCTGCCCTCTTCATGCCCATCGCCATCGTCGGGGGTATCGTGCTGGGAATCTTCACCCCCACGGAAGCCGCGGTGATTGCGGTGGTCTATGCGATGATCGTGGGATTCATGATCTATCGGGAGCTGACCTGGGGGAAGGTCCTCGAGGCTCTGTACGAAACCGGCGTGCAGACGGCCGTGGTGCTGCTGGTGATCGCGACGGCGTCCGTGATCTCGTGGCTTCTGGCCTACAATCTGATCCCGCAAAAGCTGGCCGAATCATTAGCGGCCTATAACCCCTCCCAGACGATGCTGCTGGCGATCATTGCGATCGTCTGCCTGATCACGGGGACGGTGATCGACGTGGCACCGGCCATCATATTGTTGGGTTCGGTCTTCGCGCCGATTGCCTTCAAGCTCAACATCGACCCTGTCCATTTCGGGGTCCTGCTGGTGTACGGAATGGCCATTGGCCTGTTCACGCCTCCGGTTGGGACCACTCTCATCCTGTCCTGCTACATCGCCAAGACCACCCTCTTCAAGAGCTTCAAAGCTTGTCTTCCCTTCTTGGTTGGGATGGTGGCGGTGCTGGCGGGTCTCGTGTTCTTCAAGGAGTTCGCACTCTTTCTTCCTCGCCTGCTGTTTCACTAGCCCCGATCGGGGAAACAGTGCGCCGTTGGCGCAGCGATCCAGTCAGGGCGGCGACGCCGCCCGTATTCTCCCAGGAGGGCTGCCATGGGAAAGCATTTTCAGACCTGCGCCGCTGACGGAGCAGAGGCCTTCGGCACTCCGGTGATCTTCGTCTCCGCGAGGAGTATCCCCGCGGCGATCTATGCGGCGATGCGCGAGGTGCTGGCGCGGGGCCGTCGGATGCGCACGGCGTACGACCGGAAGGACCCCGAAGGCAACTACATCGACCCGCCCAGCCTGGATGTCAGCTCGGCGATCGAGATTCTGGATCCCTACGCGCAACCACGATACCCGAAGTCCAGTTGCGTCGAGATCGGCAAGTACATCGCGGAAACGTGCTGGGGCGTCAAGGACCACCTCGTTCTCGACCAGAAGTCGCTGAAGGAGCGCCTGGCCGCGGGGGAGTTCGACGAGACCAAGGACACCCACTGGCCGTACACCTATCATCAGCGCCTCTTCGCCTACCCGACGTCCGATGGGCGCACCGTCAATCAGGTCGAGAAGATGCTGGAGCGATTGGCGGAGGACCCACTCACCCGGCGGGCGACGGCCATCACCTTCGTTCCCGAGATCGATCAGTTCATCAAGGGGGATCTTCCGTGCCTCCAGCGGATCGCGCTGCGGTGCACGGAAGACGGGGCGGGGCGCCTCCGGCTCCACATGAACACGCACTGGCGGTCGCGGGACCTGTTCAACGCGGCAGCCGACAACATCATCGCCATGACGTTCTGGCAGCGGGAATGGGCGGACGTCTTGTCCGGGATGATGGGGAGGACAGTGCTGGTCGGAACCTACAAGGACTTTGCCGACTCGTTGCACATTTACGGACAGGTGCTGGCGGGCATGGACGTTGAGAAGATGGTCGGCGCGTGGAACAGCCTGGCGATGGAAGACCAGGGGTACGCGAGCGACGATGCGCGCGATCTGCTGGTGATCCCGGACCTGGAAAAACTCCTGGGCGAGGACTTCCAGTGGCACTTTCCCGATCGCGCCAAGGAAAAGATCACGAGTGAGATCGAGCGGATGAGACGAGGAGAGTATCTTCCGTAACCCCGGAGGGTCGCTCGCCTAATCTGGGTCCGGAGCCTGGTCGTCGTCGGCCGAGTCGTCGAGCCGGCAGATGCCTCGTTTGGATGCGGCGATGAAGTCGCACATCTCGATGGCGGGGCCGCCCTGGAAATTCCCGCGAATCGCCTCCAGCGCCTGGGTCACGTTCAAACTGGCACGATAGAGGAGTCGAAACGCCTCCTTCGCCTCGGCGCGTTCCGTAGGGGTCATGCCGGCGCGGCGCATGCCGATGACGTTCAATGCGGTGACAGCATTCAGCGCCGTCGGGCGCATGGTGCAGAACGGCGGGACGTCTTTCGTCGCTGCTGCGAGGCCTCCCAGCATCGCCAACCGGCCGATCCGCACGAACTGGTGGACGCACGCGTTGCCGCTGATGAACGCGAGATCCCCGATCTCAACGTAGCCTGCCAGCAGCGCACCGTTCGCCAAGATCACCCGGCGGCCGAGTTGGACGTTATGACCGAGGTGGCTGTGGGCCATGAGATAGCAGCCGTCGCCGACGACGGTGCCGGTCCCCTCCTTGGTGCCGCGATGGATCGTCACGTGCTCCCGGATCACGCAACCCGCTCCGATCCTCACGACGCTGTCGACGTTCTTGAAGGCCAGGTCCTGGGGCACGTCGCCGATCACCGCGCCGGTATGGATGCGGCAGTGCGGTCCGATGGTCGCATGGCGGAAGATCACCGCATGCGGCCCGACCTCGACGTCATCGCCAATCGCCGCGCCGTCTTCGATGATTGCGGTTGGGTGGATGCGCGTCATGGCGTGTTCCTCGATGGGAGGCGGACCGGGTCCGGCTTCCGTATGCCGATGCCGTCCCGCGTCGGCGCGTTGCTCTTGTGCTTCAGGGTACCGTGACCGTGCGCCTCAGTGGAATCTTCCCGCCACGGCCTTCCCCCCGAAGAAGTCGTCCAGGATCTCGTCGTCGTCGAGGAAGTCCCCCAGCCGATGATAGCGCCGGACACTGTCCACGCCCACGGTGAAGCCGAGATAAAAGGCCGTGGCTTCGGCGACGGTCAGCGAAGTCTTCTGGGCGATGGTCTGGATGGTGCGCTCCATATCGGGGAACGACTCACGACACCCGCCGCAGGTTCCCGTGAACCGAATCTCCAGCTCCCCCGATGCGGCCCGGCCGATCCGGACATGCTCGTCGCTGTCCCAGCCGGGAAGGTAGAGTGCCGAGGTCTCTTCTTTGGACTTAGCCATGATATCTCCTCAAGTCTGGTCACATCTCGGATCGGCGACGGTGGTCGCCCCTGCCGGGAGCAAGTGCGCCGTAGTGGGCGGAAAGTCGAAGGCGGCGATCGCGCCCTCCTCCAACACGCCGTGCTCCAGGGGGCTGCCGATTACGGCCAGGATCGTGGAGCCCTCCCAGTCCAGCTCGTATTCCACGGTGGCGCCCAGATAGACCGCCCGGCGAATGGCCCCCCGAAAGGCGGCCGGTTCGGCGGCCGTTGCCGGCGCGAGACGGATGGTCTCTGGCCGCACGACCAGGGTGACCGGCTCGCCCGGCCGGACGCGCGCATCGCGGAGGGGCACCTTCACGAGGCGCCCCCGGACATCCACGCCGGCCATCCCGTCGCTCGTGCCGGCCAGGCGCCCTTCCAGGAAGTTCACCCGGCCGATGAAGTCCGCCACGAACCGATTGGTCGGGTGGGCATAGATCTCGAACGGCCCGGCAACCTGCTGGACGCGGCCCGATTCCATCACCACGATGCGATCCGAGAGGGCCATGGCCTCGGCCTGGTCATGCGTCACGTAGACCCCGGTGATGTTCAGCCGGCGCTGGAGCCGCCGCACCTCGCCCCGCATCTGCTCGCGGAGCTTGGCATCCAGGTTGGACAGCGGCTCGTCGAAGAGCAGGACACGGGGCTCTGTCACGATGGCCCGGGCCAAGGCCACCCGCTGCTGCTGGCCGCCGGAGAGCTGCTCCGGCGACCGATGCTGCAACCCGGCCAGTTCCACCAGCTCCAGCACGGCGCCGACGCGGGAGGCGATCTCCGCCTTGCCGAGGCCGCGCATCTCCAACCCGAAGGCCACGTTTTCGGCGACGGTGAGGTGCGGGAAGATGGCATAGCTCTGGAACACCATGGCGGTGTTCCGGGCGTGGGGCGGCGTGGTGCTGACGTCCGTTCCGTCGATCAGGATCCGGCCTGCCGTCGGCATCTCGAAGCCGGCGATCATCCGGAGGGCGGTGGTCTTGCCGCAGCCGGACGGTCCCAGCAGCGTGACGAGCTCCCCCTCGCGCACCTCCAAGGACACGCCGTCCACCGCGGTGACACGGCCGCCTGCCCGGTGCGGGTCGTCGAAGGTCTTGGTGACGTTCTCCAGGATGACGCTCATCGTTTCCCCATCCGCCTATCCAAACGTGGCCTGATAGCGGTAGTCAAAGAGCTGGCCCAAGACGAGCCGAATCACGCCGATGGCCACCAGGATGATGAGGATCAGGATGACGCTGAAGGCCGCCGCCGCCCCAAGGCGGCCGGCTTCGGTCTGGGAGAGGATCTGGACCGTCATGAGGTTCCAGTCGGCCGAGACCAGGAAGATGGCCGCGCTGATGGCGGTCATGGCGCGGACGAAGGAAAAGACCAGCCCGGAGAAGAAGGCCGGGACCAGGAGCGGCAGAGTGATCCGCCGGAACGTGGTCTGGGTGCTGGCGCCAAGATTGGTGGCGGCCTCCTCGATCGCCGGGTCGATCTGACGGAGGACCGCCATCCCCGACTGGATGCCCACCGGGATGTAGCGAAAGAGGAAATTGGCGATCAGGATGGTGGCCGTGCCGGTAAGGAGGAGTGGCTTCTGGTTGAAGGCCAGGATGTACCCGATGCCGATGACGGTACCGGGGACCGCGAAGTTCAGGATGGAGACGAACTCCAGCGTTCGCCGGCCCGGGAAGCGGCGCCGCATGACCAGGAAAGCGATGGCCATCCCCAAGAGGCCCGCCAGGGGGCTGGAGGTCACGGCGATGATCAGGGTGTCGGTGATGGCCTGAGCCCCCACGCCGAAGACGTATCTGAAATTCCGGAGGGTGGTGCTGTGGTCGGCGCCCCAGGCCCGGGAGAAGGCCCCCACCAGGATGGTGGCGTAGAAGAGCAGGACGAAGAGCGCCACGGCCATGCAGGCCCCGAACAGAACCCACTGCATGGCCGGACTCACCACCTTGAGGACGGCGCGGGTCGGTTTCCCGGTGACGGTCACGTATTGCTTTCGCGCCACCCAGTAGCGCTGGGCGAGGAACGCCAGCACCGAGGGGACCAGCAGGACGACGGCCAGGGCAGCCCCGCCCGCCAGGTCATACATCCCCGTCACCTGGAGATAGACCTGAACCGACAGGACCGGGAACCCGCTCCCGCCCAGGATGAGGGGATTTCCGAAGTCCGCGATGGACTCGATGAAGAGGACCAGGAGGGCGCTGGCAATTCCAGGAAGGCAAAGGGGCAGCGTCACCCGCCTGAAGGCTTTCCAGCGGGTGGCCCCCAGGTTCGTCGCCGCGTCCTCCAACGTGCCGCCCAGCGATTCCAGGACGCCCCGCAGGGTGAGGTAGGCCACCGGGAAGAAGGTGAAGACCTGGGCCAGCAGGAGGCCGCGCATTCCGTAGATGGCGAACTCCTGGAAGCCGAGGAGCTGATGGGTGATCAGGCCGTTGTTGCCGAAGAGCAGGATAATGGAGAGGGCACTGACGAACGGGGGTGAGATCACCGGGAGGATCGCCGCCACCGTGAGGAACGACTTGCAGGGAATGTCGGTCCGGGTCAGGGTAAACGCGAACAGGAACCCGACGAGACAGCCGCCCAGCGCCGTGAGGATCCCCATCATGACGCTGTTCAGGAAGGCCTGCTGGATGAACCAGCTTCCGAGGAACTCCCGGTAGAGCCGGAAGGTCGGGACCCCGTCCGGGACAAAGCTTTCCGTAAACACTCGGGCGAGCGGATAGGCGATGAAGAGCAGCAACAGCGCGAAAATGCCGGCCACCCCGACTCCCAGAAGCGGCTCGTTCCGGAGCAGGCGGAGATCATGTCGTGTGCGGCTGCCCCACCCTGCGAGGGATTGCGTGCTCACGGCGGATCCTATTTGGCCGTCCGCAGGACCTCGTTGATCCAGCGGTCAACGAGCCGCTTCTTCTCCTTCCCGGCCCAGATCGCGTCGTAGTTGATGGTCGGGATCTGATCGAAGGCGGGGAGCCCGGCCATCACCGTGGCCTTGGGATGCACGGGGAAGAAGTAGGTCTTGGCGTCGGTCAGGGCATTCTGGCCGGGGATGGTAATGAACCAGTCGAGGAGCTTCTTGGCCAACTCGGCGCGCGGCGCACCTTTGAGAATAGAAATGGCCGGCGCCTCGAAGCCCACGCCCTCCTTGGGGAAGGTCACCTTGAGCGGGTAACCCTCGGCCATCAACTGGAGGAACGCCGGTGTGAATTGAATGCCGACACCGGCCTGACCGATCGCCGCCGCCTTGGAGGGGGCGGTGCCGCTCTGGGTGTAGGTCTGAATGCTCGGGTGCACCTTCTTCAGGTAGTCGAAGGCCTTGTCCTCGCCCATGATCATGACCAGGGCGGCCACCATGTTGTAGCCGGTGCCTGAGGTCTGCGGGCTGGGGGTCTGGACCTGGGCCCGAAACTCCGGCTTGAGGAGGTCGGCCCAGGACGTCGGGGGCTCCACATTCTTCTGCTTGAGGGTGTTGACGTTGGAGGCGAAGCCGAGCGGGTTCATGTAGAACGAGGTCCAATACCCCTCGGGGTCCTTGAACTTTGCCGCCAGCTCCTTCGCGTTGGGGGAGACGTACACCTGGGAGAGCCCCTTCTCCTTCAAGGCCACGTGATTCTCGCTGGGGGCGCCGAACCAGACGTCGGCCTGGGGATTGTTCTTCTCCGCCTCGATCCGGGCGACGGCCGGTCCGGAGGAGAGGAAGGTGAAGCGCACCTTCACGCCCGTCGCCTTGGTGAAGGCGTCCAGGAGATTCTTGGCATTTTCCTCGTCGACACTCGAGTACACCACCAGGCTCTCCTGCGCCTGCGCCGTCCCGGTCAGCAGGATCCCAAGTGCCAGCAGCGCGCATACCGTCCAGCGTGTCTTCATGGCGTTCTCCTCCTGAGACGCGTCGTCCGAAACTCATCCCTCGCGGTCTTACATACCACAAGTTCGCGGCGGATCGCTAGCCCGAACCCGGAGCCGACCGAGACGGGGCGACGGGGAATGATTCGGCCATGCGGATCCGCTCGGCCACGGGGGGGTGGGTGTAGAGAAGCCACACCAACGGACGCGGTGGGTCGAGATCGGCCAGGTTGGATCGGGCGAGATCGACTTCGGCGCGGATAAAGGCCGCCGGATTCGCCGTCAATGCCAGAGAGGCCCGGTCCGCCTGCCGCTCGAAGTGGCGGGAGATGGCGTTCTGAATGGGCAGGCCGGCGAGGCTTAGCACGAAAAGCACGAGCAGAAACAGGGGCAGCCCCGCCACATCGGCGGGCCCCGCGAGGTGGAAGGCGCGGCGCTCGCCAGCCCAGGCCAACACCCGGGCGCCGCACCAGAGCAGGAGGCCCATGCCGGCCAGCGACAGGCCGATCCCTTGCCAGATATGGGCGTGCTGCCAATGGCCCATCTCATGGGCGATGACGAGATCCACGGCGTCGGGGTCGCTGGTTGCGACGAGGGTGTCGTAGAGCACGATCCGCTTGGTGGCCCCCAGGCCCGTGAAATAGGCGTTTCCTTTCTTGGTCCGGCGGCTGGCGTCGAGTTCGTACACCTGCTCCACCGGGATGCCTGCCCGATCCGCCAGGGCGAGGACCCGCTCACGCAGCGCGGCGTTCTGGAGGGGCCGGATGGTGTGGAACAAGGGATCGATCACGATCGGGGCCAACGCGACGAGCAGGACGACGACCAAGCCGCCCAGGCCCCAGGCGGGGAGGACCCACCGGCCCGGATAGCGGCGCCACAGCAGTGCAAGCAGGGAGCCCAGGGGGACTGCCAGGACGAGGGAGAGGGCGGCCCCCTTCAGTCGGTCCAGGAGCCAGGCTCCCGGCGTCTGAGTGGAGAGGCCGAAGGCGTGCTCCCGCACGAAGCCCGCATAGTACCCCATCGGGAGCGTCAGCAGTTCGAAGGCGATGCACAGGCAGGCGATATAGAGCGCCACCGCCAGCGCCGGATGGGCGGGAACCAGGCGCACGGCGAAGTTCCGGAGCGCGGCGGACGCCGGCGTGAACACGAGAACGGCCAGGGCCGCCAGCCGAAGGAGGGTGCCGGCCGTGAAGAGCCAGTAGCGCCCCTGCATGTACGCGTGGCCCCGCGCCACATCCTCGGGGGTGAAGTGGGCCGCAATCTCCGGCGGGAGGTGCCCGGTGGGAGACACCGCCCATGCAGACAGGGTTGGCGTGGCGGGCAGTATCGCCATGACGGCGACTCCAGCGAGGGCCAGGGCCAACCATCCTGGAATCCAGCGGGTGATCATTCCTGTCGTCCCTGGCTTCCTCGTCCGGCGACGGGAGGGGAGTTCGCACGGTACCCGGGTCACTCGCGACGGAGCTCCAGGAACTGGCCGTCCAGGCCCACCGTGATCCGCACCCGGGTTCCATTGGCCTCGAAGGCGTGCAGGCTGATCCGACTGCCGGTCGCGGAGAGGGCTGGCGGCGGGGCTTGGACGAAATAGTCGCCGTCCTCTTTCCAGAACCGGTACCGTTCGGGCAAGAGATACACCGGTCGGAGAGAGTGTCCGTCCACGTGGACGGCGAACAGGCCGGGTGGGACCGCCTCGCCCTGATCCTCCAGGTCACGGTAAAAAAACACCTCGCCGCGCGCTTCGTGGAGGACCGGGTTGGACCCGGTCGCCAGCATGGCGCGAACACGGCCGTCGGCGGAGAAGCGCTCGATGCGCTCCACCGTCCGGTCCATCGACTGATCCTTGATGGGCCGCTCCGAATCCACCTGGGCGATGAACCATTCGCCGTGGCTGGCCCAGACGGGCCGCCCCTCGATGGTGGCCAGCCACCGTGTCCGCTTCCAGCCGTCCTCGGCAACCCAGAGCTCCCGGGAGACCCCCCCATCCGCGGTCGGACGCAGGTTCACGATCAGCAGGGTCGTGCCGCGCGCCGGGCGATATTCCTCTCGGGCCACGGACACAAGATCGGTACGAACGAAGCCCGACTCCCTTGCGTCGACCTGCACCTTGACCCACAAATAGCCGCGCTCATCCATGATGTAGAGCGGCTGCCTCTTCCCGGTCCGACGGCCCGGGATCTCGAAGGTGTCTCCAGGCTGTGCGGTCGCGATGATCCGGCCGGACGCGTGGGGTGTGAGCCGGATGAGCGTGTCGCGCGCGAGGACCAAGGCCTCGGCGGCCTGCGCCTCGGCGGGCCACCACCAGAGCGAAAGCAAGAGGGCTCCGAGGAATGTCCGCCGAAGGCTGGACATGACGAAGATACTCACGTACCCCACCGCAGGGCGCCGGATCCGGATCAGCATCGAGAGTCCCATAAGACGAAAACTGCCAGCATGGCAGTGTCAATAACGTGGGTAGAATGGCGGAAATCCGGCGGAAAGTCAATCCTCGGGTCGGGAAATCCGGCAGGCCGCCGATTGGGCAAACCGGAAACTTGGCCACGGGGGAAACGCCGCCCTGCCGTCACAGACGCGCCGGGTTCCCACAGCCTTCCGCGGCCACATCCCCCAATGACCTCGGTCGCCGCATCACCGGCGGTCAGAGGTTCACAAGAGTACGAAAGGCCGCCTCCTCCAAGATTGGCACGCCGAGGCGCCTGGCGTCGTCCGCCTTGGAGCCGGGGTCGGTTCCGAGGACGACGAAATGCGTCTTCTTGCTCACCGTCGCGGCGACGCGGCCTCCGAGCCGCTGGATGGTCTCCTTGGCCTCCTCCCGCGTCAGGGTCGTCAAGCTGCCGGTGAGCACGAAAGTTTTTCCCAACAGAGGCTTGGGGCCGGCGGACGATTCTTCCTCCATGCACACGCCGGCTCGGCGGAGCGCGGAGATCAGGCGACGGTTCTCGTCTTGCCCGAGATACAGGGCGACACTGGCCGCGATGCGGGGACCGATCCCGTGGACTGCCGCCAAGGCCTCTTCCGCTGCGTCCATCAGCCGGTCGATACTGCCGAACTCCGCTGCCAGGATCCGGGCGACATTTTCTCCCACGTAACGTATCCCCAGGGCGAAAAGCAGTCGGGCAAGACCGCGCGCTTTGCTGGCCTGAATGGCGGCGTGGAGGTTGGCCGCCGATTTGTCGGCCAAGCGGGTGAGGTCGGCCAACTGCGCGATATCGAGCGCGTACAACTCGGCGAAATGCCGAACGAGTCCCCGGTCCACCAGTTGATCCACCACCGCCTCGCCGAGATGCTCGATATCCATGGCCCGCCGGCTGCCGAAGTGGAGGAGGGATTCCTTGATTCGGGCGGGGCACGCCGAGTTAGTGCAGCGTGAGACCACCTCGCCATCCGGCCGGAAGGCGGCCGACCCACAGACGGGGCAGCCGGCCGGGAACACGAAACGCCGGGTGTCGGTGGGCCGCTTCGCGATGACCACCTCCAGGATGTGGGGGATGACGTCGCCGGCACGCTCCAGGATCACCGTGTCACCCTCCCGCACATCCAAACGCGCGACCTCGTCGGCGTTGTGGAGCGTGGCCCGGCCGATGACGGCGCCCGCAATCTCCACCGGTTCCAGAATGGCTGTCGGGGTCAATGCCCCGGTCCGGCCCACGCCCACCTCGATCTTCCGGACCACGGTGGTGGCCCGCTGGGCCGGGAACTTGTACGCGACGGCCCAACGGGGATGATGCGTGGTGGATCCCAGCCGGCGCTGCTGGTCGAGCGAGTCCACCTTGATCACCACGCCGTCGGCGTCGTAGCCGAGTCCCGCGCGGTCCCGTTCCAGGTCCGCCACCGCCGCGACCACCACCTCGATGTCGGCGCATGGCCGGGAGCGGCCATTGGTTTTGAAGCCGGCTTGACCGAGTGCCTGCAGGGCCTCCCAGTGAGTGGCGAAGAGATCCGCGGGGGCGTCACTCAGGCTGTAGACGAAGAGATCCAGCGGTCGGGTGGCCGTGATCTTGGAGTCCTTCTGGCGCAGCGAGCCCGCCGCGGCGTTGCGCGGGTTGGCGAAAGCCTCCTCGCCCTCGGCCTCTAGCCGGCGATTTAGCCGTTCGAAGGCTTCGTGGCCCATGAAGACCTCGCCGCGCACCTCCAGAACCTCCAGGTTGGCGAGGGAGCCGTCGAGACGGAGCGGGATCGCACGGACGGTCTTCAGGTTCTGCGTGACATCTTCGCCGAATTGCCCGTCTCCCCGTGTGGCCCCGCGGACGAGGCGCCCCCGTTCGTAGACCAGGGCCACACCCAGGCCGTCCACCTTGGGTTCGCACACGTAGTGGAACGGTTCGCCGGGGAGGGCGCGGACGAGACGCGCCTCGAACTCGCGGATCTCGTCGGCGGTATAGGCGTTGTCCAGGCTGAGCATGGCAGCCCGGTGCCGGACGGATGCGAAGCCGTCCGCCACGGTCCCGCCGACACGCTGCGTGGGGGAGTCGGGCGTGACGAGACCCGGATGAGCGGCTTCCAGCGCCTTGAGTTCGCCGAAGAGCCGATCGTACTCCGCATCCGCAATCTCCGGCCGGTTCAGCACGTAGTAGCGGTGACTATGGTAGTGGAGCAGCGCGCGAAGCTCTTCGGCGCGGGCGGCAACGGATTTTTTCGTGGCCATGGAGGCCTCCTTGCCTCGCTTGTACCAGAACGGGGTTCGCTTGACAAGCCGGGAGCGACGCAACCGCGCTTCTCGGCCTGTGCAATTCGAGCACCGTCGCGCGATTCCCCTTCGCCGACGGTTTCCGCTTGACGCCCGAGCCGGGGACGCGGTATCCAGACACCGTGCGCGGGTGGGCGCTGTGCGCCGACGATCCCCGCCACGGTCGGGCGGCGGGTGCCGGCACGGGTCATGTGTGGAGGAGGCGATGGGCTTCAAGGCGGCATTCGATTTCACGGATCGGAGCATCCTGGTGATCGGCGCGAGCCGCGGTGGGATCGGCGCGGCGATTGCCGCCGGGTTCACGGAATGTGGCGGCGCCGTTCGGATCACCGGCGCCGAACCCGAACCGGTTGCCGCAGATCGAGGGCGGTATCCCTATACCCAGCTCGATGTGGCCGATCCCGACGCCGTGCAGCGCCTGGCCGACGGCCTCCCCGGACTGGACGTGCTGGTGAACTGCGCCGGTATCGCGCGCCGAGACGAAGAATTCGACCCCGCGGTCTTCGCCCGCGTGCTGGAGGTGAACCTCCACGGCCTACTGCACGTCGCCAACGCCTTCAAACGGCACCTGGTGGCCAGCCGCGGGGCGATGATCAATATCGCGTCCATGTACTCCACGTTCGGTAGCCCGCGGGTGCCGGCCTACGGGGCCAGCAAGGCCGGCGTGGCGCAGATGACGAAGTCGCTGGCGCTGGCGTGGGCGGCAGAGGGGGTGCGGGTCAACGCCATCGCGCCGGGTTTTATCGTCACCGAGCAAACAGCGCGCGGCCGGGCCGATGCCACGCACGTCCAGCGGGTGCTCGACCGGACGCCGGCCGGCCGCTGGGGGCAGCCGACGGATCTCGTCGGACCGGCGCTGTTCCTGGCTTCGGCGGCGGCGGGGTTCGTCACCGGCGCCATCCTGCCCGTGGATGGCGGCTACACCGCCGTCTAACAGGCTGCTCAAAAAGGCCCATCTGCGGCGTTGTCGCGCTCGCGCGGCGCTGCGGCGTACCCGCCAAGTACGCCTCGCGTCTCGCATCACGCTCCGCCTTGCGGCTGGACCTTTTTGAGCAGCCTGAGCAAGAACGAGTTTTTCAGCATCCTGCTAATGCATCACCTGGCCGAGGTCGAGGGGCTTTCCATTGCTTGCGGAGGACGTCATGTTGACCTGTCGGATTTACGGTGCTCAGGACCTGCGCGTTGAAACGGTACCCGTACCCGAGCCGGGGCCGGGCGAGGTGCTGTTGAAGCTTGGGGCCGGCGGGATCTGCGGATCGGACCTGCACTACTTCTTGCACGGGCGGATCGGGAGTTTCCTGATTCGGGAGCCTCTGGTCCCCGGTCACGAGATCTCCGGGACGGTCGCCAAGGTGGGGGCGGGGGTGACGCGCGTCAGAGAAGGGGACAAGGTGGCAATCAACCCGTCTCACGCCTGCGGCACCTGCCGGGCGTGCCGCGCCGGGCGGGAGAACCTCTGCGGCAGCATGCGCTTTCTGGGGAGCGCCAGCGTGTTTCCCCATGTGCAGGGGATGTTCCGTGAGTACTTCGTCATGGGGGAGCGGCAGTGCTATCCGATCGCCTCGGCGGTCACGTTGAGCGATCTGGCGTTCGCTGAGCCCCTCGCGGTCTCCCTGCACGCGGTGAATCGGGCTGGAGGCATGCTCGGGAAGAGCGTGCTGATCACCGGGGCCGGCCCGATCGGGTGCCTGATCGTCATGGCCGCCCGCCTGGCCGGCGCCGCGCAGGTGGTGGTGACGGATGTGGTGGATCGAACGCTCGGGGTGGCGAAGGCGGCAGGTGCGGATCGGTGTCTGCGCGCGGATCAACTCCCGAAGGACGCGGGAGCGCTGGCCGACGCGGTGGGCGACGCGGATGTCGCGTTCGAGGTGTCCGGCAGTCCCGCGGCGCTCGCGACGTGCCTGGCGAGCGTGGTGCGCGGCGGGCGCATCGTCCAGGTGGGGACGCTCCCGGCGGACGGCCTGCATTTCCCGGCCAACCAGGTCATGGTCCGTGAGATCGACTACGTGGGCACCTTCCGCTTCGGTGTGGAGTTCGACTGGGCGGTGCGGTATCTGACGGAGCGGCGCGTGGACGTCCAGCCGCTCTTGTCCGCGCAGTTCCCCTTGCGGGATGCGGAAGCCGCCTTCCGCCTGGCGAGCGACAAGAGTCAGAGCGTCAAGGTGCAACTCGTCGCCGCGTGAGTCGGCAGCCAGCGACGGATGGACCCGGAGCGATCTCGGGGTGAACCCTTCCGGCGCGCCAAACGCGGGTCTCAACCGACCCTGACCGACCGCATGGAGATCGCGCCCAGCGTCACCCGCTCTGCGAAGAAGTCGAGCGGGTCGTTCGGCTCCTGAAGGGCGAGCACGTAGAGGAGCGGCAGGAAGTGCTCGTTGGTCGGGACCGCCAGGCGAGCCGCCGCTCCAAGCTCCTCGTACCGAATGATGGCGTCGTGGTCTCCCGACAGGATCCGATTCTTCACGATCGCGTCGA
>Ga0316617_100000060_pt1 | contig 21655 bp, 17 predicted proteins | sample OWC_Aug_M1_C1_D2_FD_207801 | JGI IMG/M metagenome (GOLD analysis project Ga0316617, IMG submission 207801) | Wetland soil microbial communities from Old Woman Creek delta, Ohio, United States - OWC_Aug_M1_C1_D2_B | ecosystem: Environmental > Terrestrial > Soil > Wetlands | place: USA: Ohio... | reverse complement strand
TGATCGTCATCGGGCTCACCTCCTGGATGGGCGTGACGCGACTGGTACGCGCCGAATTCCTCAGCCTGCGCGAGCGGGAGTTCGTACTGTCGGCACAAACGCTGGGGGCAAGAAACGGGCGCCTTATTTTCCGGCATCTGCTACCTAATAGCCTGACGCCGATCATCGTCAGCTCCGTCCTGGGCATAGCCAGTGCCGTACTGGTTGAGTCCGGCCTCTCCTTCCTCGGCCTCGGTGTGCAGCCACCGCAAGCCTCGTGGGGGAATATTCTTACCGATGGCAAGGAATACCTCGAGTTCGCCTGGTGGCTGTCATTGTTTCCCGGCATGGCGATTCTGCTTACGGTGCTAGGGTATAATCTGCTGGGTGAGGGGCTACGCGATGCGCTGGATCCCCGTGCTACGAAAAACCAGCATTAATTGGGAGGAAAATTATGGGATTCTTGACCGGAAAACGTGCCCTTATCGTTGGGCTGCTAAGCAACCGCTCTATCGCCTACGGCATCGCCGAGGCCATGAAGCGTGAAGGTGCCGAACTGGCCTTTACCTACCAGATGGAAAAATTCCAGGATCGCGTCGGCAAACTTGCGGCAGAGTTCGGTTCCGACCTTGTACTGCCCTGCGACGTCTCGGAGGATGCGCAGATCGACGCCATGTTTGCCGCCTTGGGCAAGCGCTGGGACGGGCTCGATATCATCGTGCATTCCGTCGCCTTCGCGCCGCGGGAAGCCCTTGCCGGCGATTACCTGGACAGCGTGACGCGCGACAATTTCCGCATTGCCCATGATGTGAGTTCCTACAGCTTCGCTGCGCTGGCCAAGGCTGGCTTTCCGCTGATGCAAGGGCGCAACGGTTCCCTGCTGACCATCAGTTATCTCGGCGCCGAGCGTACCATGCCCAACTACAACGTAATGGGCGTGGCCAAGGCCAGCCTGGAAGCCAACGTGCGTTACATGGCGCAGAGCCTGGGCCCCAAGGGCATCCGCGTCAACGCCGTTTCCGCCGGCCCGATCAAGACGCTGGCGGCCTCCGGCATTTCCGGCTTTGACAAGATGCTGGACTTCAACGAGAAGCACGCCGCGCTGCGACGCAACGTCACCATCGAAGAAGTCGGCAATGTTTCGGCCTTCCTGTGCAGCGATCTGGCCAGCGGCGTCACGGGTGAAATCACCTATGTCGATGGTGGCTTCAACATCACTGCAGCCGCTACCGTGGAATGATCCAGTCAGTCAGCATGCCATGAAAAAAGGGGCGGATTTCCGCCCCTTTTGCATTTCAGGCCCCGGCCTTATTGCTGTGAACCAGCGTTCAGCAATTGCTTGTTCACGGTAATATCGGCCTTGCTCTTGAGCGATCCAAGGTAGGCCGCGATGTATTCTGCAGCAAGCGCTTCCTGCACCTCCGCCTGAGTCACTTTCTTCTCGGCCGCATCTTCTGGAATACTGCTGTCAACGCGACTGACGCGAATCAAGGTATACCCGATGTTCTTGTTGTCCACTCCAGCATAAGCGGGCAGCGTGGAAGCGTCGATCTTGAATACCTGTTTCATCACGTCATCATTCAATCCTTGCGCATTGTGACGGGCAATCACCACTGGGGGGATCCAGCTCAGGCCTTCGACCTCTTTGCCCTGCCGTAACTCAGCCAAATCCTTTGTGCCCTTCTCCTTCGCCATGACGGCCGCCTGTTCGGCCTTCAGGTAGTCCTTCAGAGCGGGGGCAATCTCGGCAAAATCGCGAGCAGCAGCAGGCCTGTACTCGATTACTCTGGCAGAAATCAGCGTATTGGGGGCGGCCTCGACCGCCTCAGTATTACGCTTGTCTTTCAGCACCTCGGCAGAAAAAATGGCGCTGACCAGCTTATCGCTTTTGAAGAATTTCGTGGCTTCTTTGCGACTCATCCATTGACTGGTCTGGGCCGGAATGCCAAAAGCCTTAACCACAGGCTGCAAGCTGTCCGACTGTTCATAAACCATGTTGCTGAAGTTCTCCGCCTGTTCTGCAAACTTGGCCAATGCTTTCTGGTACATCAGTTCCGCACGGATTTGTGCTTTCACATCGTCGTAACTCTTCGCCTGCCCCTTAATCTCCGTCAATTTGATAATATGGTAGCCAAACTCGGATTCAACCAGATCGCTGATCGCGCCCGGCTTCATGCTGAACACGGCGTCTTCGAACGGCTTCACCATCATGCCACGGCCGAACACTCCCAAGTCGCCCCCCTTTTCCGCTGATCCGGGATCCTGCGAATACTTCTTGGCTAGTTCTTCAAACTTCTGGGGATTTTTTTGGGTCTCGGCCAGCACTGATTGTGCCTTGTCCAATGTGGATCTTTTGGAGGCCGGGTCAGTTTTTCCACCGAACCCTATCAGAATATGGCTGGCACGCCGTTGCTCATCCCCTTGGAACTTGGATGCATTCTCGTTGTAATACTTCTTTGCGTCCTCATCCGACACCTGCATGGAAGGAATCAGGTTATTGGCGGAGAGCATGACATATTCGACCTTGACCTGCTCCGGCACACGGAACTTGTCCTGATGTTTTTGGTAGTAGTCCTTGACCTGCGCATCATCAACCTTGGTCTGATCGATAAACGCATCCGCTTTGATTTCAGCCACGCTCACTTCACGCTGCTGCCGCTCAATCCTCATTACGCCATCAACCAGAGATCGTGGCGCAAATGCTGCTGCTGCCACACCTTCGCGGGCCTGCTGAACTAGCAGATCGCCGCGCATGCGGCTTTCAAACTGGGTGGGCGACAGATTGTTCCGAACCAGAATGCTGTCGTAAAGCTCTTGCGAAAATTTGCCGTCTGCCTGAAATTCCGGAAGGCTAAGGATGTGCTTGCTGAGCGATTCGTCAGACAAGGCAAAATTGGTGTCGCGAACTTCGGCATTCAGCAGTTTCGACGAAACCAGCCTATCCAGCACAGCCTTCTTGACGGCCGGATCTTCCAGCAATGCTGGATCTACCTTGCCAGCCGCTTGCATCTGATTGCGCACATTCTGCAGGGCGTTGGAATATTCCTGCACTGTAATACTCTGTTTTCCCACCTTTGCAATGGCAACATTTGAGCCTGCTCCCTGCAAATAGGAATCTATCCCCCACAAGGCAAACGGGACTGTAATCAAGGCCAGGATAAGTTTGGCCAGCCAGCCTTTGGAATGTTCACGAAATGTTTCCAGCATAACGACTCTCTCTTGGGAACAAATGCCCGATCGACTATAGAGACCAGGCAATTTTAAAAACCAGTGACTATATCACAGCAGCGGCGAGTCTGGCGTCACGCATAAGTTGCAGAAAATAAAACGGCGAACCAAAAGGTTCGCCGTTTTATTTATTGGCGGAGTGGACGGGACTCGAACCCGCGACCCCCGGCGTGACAGGCCGGTATTCTAACCAACTGAACTACCACTCCAAAACTAGACACACTATGAATCCAATGGCATTTTACTGGTGGGTGCTGACGGGATCGAACCGCCGACATTCGCCTTGTAAGGGCGACGCTCTACCAGCTGAGCTAAGCACCCTTATGCCGAAAAAACGCTAGTTTACAGCATCCTTGAGTGCTTTTCCAGCCCTGAATTTCGGAGAATTTGCAGCTTTGATCTTGATGGTGGCGCCGGTGCGTGGATTGCGTCCACTACGAGCAGCACGTTTGCCAACGTAAAAAGTACCAAATCCAATCAGTGTTACGAGGTCACCTTTTTTAAGGGCTTTAGCAACTGCAGCGGTCGCCGCATCCAAAGCACGGCCAGCGGCAGCTTTGGAGATATCAGCTTCCTTGGCAATTTGATCAATCAGTTCAGATTTGTTCACGAGCAATCCCCTTTCGACATTATTAGAGATAAGTAACAGGCCAACCCTGCACACGCTTTATAACAAGCGGGAAAAGCCTGTGTCAAGCCTTTCTCCGCCCTTTCCAACAATTTACTGGGCCCTCAATGGGTCATGACGGCAGAAGGCTCCGTCAAACTGGCATCGGGGGCGATTTCCGTCCCAGAAATAAGCTCTTTGGCAGGTGTCGGCATACGCTCCAAGGCAATCTCCAGCACCTGATCAATCCATTTGACAGGATGAATGTCCAGTTGATTCTTGATATTGTCCGGGATCTCTACCAAATCCTTGACGTTCTGCTCCGGGATCATCACCGTCTTGATGCCACCCCGGTGTGCCGCAAGCAGCTTTTCCTTCAGCCCACCGATCGGCAACACCTCGCCGCGCAGGGTAATTTCGCCCGTCATGGCAACATCCGCGCGTACCGGGATATTACAGAGCACCGAAACCAACGCCGTGCACATGGCAATGCCGGCACTCGGGCCATCCTTGGGCGTGGCACCTTCCGGAAGGTGGATGTGAATGTCATTTTTCTCGTAAAAATCCTCGGGAATGCCCAGCCGCTTGGCGCGGCTGCGCACCACGCTCATCGCGGCCTGGATGGATTCCTGCATCACTTCGCCCAGTGTGCCGGTGGTAATGGTCTTGCCTTTGCCAGGCAACAGTACGGTTTCGATGGTCAACAGTTCACCGCCCACTTCCGTCCAGGCCAGACCAGTCACCTGCCCAACCTGATTTACCTTGCTGGCGAGCCCAAAATCGTAACGTTGAACGCCCAGGTATTTGTCCAGATTTCGAGGCGTGATAGTTACTTTCCTGGTGACTCCGGATTTAGGCTTCGCTTTAGTTGTCAGCAACTCTTTCACAACTTTACGGCAAATTTTGGAAATTTCCCGATCCAGGCTGCGTACGCCTGCTTCGCGTGTGTAATAACGTACGATATCGCGCACCGTATTTTCCGAAATGCCGATTTCGGAATCTTTCAGGCCATGTGTCTTGAGCTGCTTCGGCAACAAGTATCTCATGGCAATATTGACCTTCTCGTCCTCGGTATAACCGGCGAGGCGAATCACTTCCATGCGGTCCAGTAGCGCCGGCGGGATATTGAGCGAGTTGGACGTCGCCACGAACATGACGTCGGACAAGTCATACTCGACCTCGACATAATGATCGACGAAGGTATGGTTCTGCTCCGGATCCAGCACTTCAAGCAAGGCCGAGGATGGGTCGCCGCGAAAATCCATACCCATCTTGTCCACTTCATCCAACAGGAACAACGGGTTGCGCACGCCGATCTTGGTCATGCTTTGCAGCACCTTGCCCGGCATGGAACCGATATAGGTGCGACGATGGCCACGAATCTCGGATTCGTCGCGCACCCCACCCAGCGCCATGCGCACGAACTTGCGGTTCACCGCCCTAGCGATGCTCTGACCGAGCGAAGTCTTGCCCACGCCGGGCGGCCCGACCAGGCAGAGAATAGGCGCCTTGAGCTTGTCCACGCGCTGCTGCACGGCAAGATACTCAACGATGCGCTCCTTGACCTTTTCCAGGCCGTAATGATCCGCATCGAGAATCTTTTCCGCAGCAGCCAAGTCTTTGCTTATTTTCGTCTTTTTCTTCCATGGCAACCCGACAAGCGTTTCGACGTAGTTGCGCACCACCGTGGCTTCGGCCGACATGGGTGACATCATCTTGAGCTTTTTCATCTCAGCCTGCACCTTTGTCAGCGCCTCCTTCGGCATGTGCGCGGACTTGATGCGTTGTTCCAGTTCATCGATGTCGGCATTTTCGTCCTGCTCGCCCAGTTCTTTCTGAATCGCCTTCACCTGCTCGTTCAAATAGTATTCGCGCTGACTCTTCTCCATCTGGCGCTTGACGCGGCCACGGATGCGTTTTTCCACCTGCAGGATATCGATTTCGGCCTCCAGCAGGGCAAGTAAATGCTCAAGCCGCTTGCCAATATCGAACATTTCGAGAATCTGTTGCTTCTCCTCAAGCTTGAGTGAAAGATGGGCAGTAATGGTATCGGCAAGCCGCCCCCCATCATCGATAGTAGCAAGCGAGGTCAATATCTCGGGCGGTATTTTCTTGTGCAGTTTGACGTACTGGTCGAACTGCGTGAATACCGTGCGCATCAATGCCTGGATTTCGCTATCGTTATCGGATGCGGGATCAATGCGCTCGATTCTTGCGGCGAAACAACCAGCAGTTTCGGCAAACTCGATTACTCTGGCACGATGCACACCCTCCACCAGCACCTTGACGGTACCATCGGGAAGTTTAAGCATCTGCAGCACCGTGGCAATCGTGCCGACGTCATAGAGATCAGCGGCTTCAGGTTCGTCCTTGTTCGGCGATTTCTGGGCAACCAGCAGGATTTGCTTGTCCTGTTCGGAGGCGATTTCCAGAGCTTTCACCGACTTTTCCCGGCCGACGAACAGAGGAATGACGAGGTGTGGATAAACCACCACATCACGTAATGGCAATAGCGGAATCATGCCGGAATCCTGGGTAATAGCAGGTAGGACGTCTTTTGTCATATGAGAACCTTACAAAATCAGATAAGCCGGCAATACACCGGGGGCTAGTATTTAAATGGGGGCATCCTTGCGCCCTTCAAGCCCGGACATGCTGGGTTGACACTAGCTGGCAGATTCAGCAATGCGTGGCTGATCAGAATAAATCAGCAGTGGCGGAGTTTCGCGGCGAATCACGCCTTCATCGACTACCACTTTATTCAGGTTCTGAATCGATGGAAGATCGAACATGACGTCGATCAAGGAATGTTCCAGGATGGAGCGTAGTCCGCGCGCACCGGTTTTGCGTTCCAGAGCTTTCTTGGCCACCAGCTTTAGAGCGGATTCGCGAAACTCGAGTTCGACGCCTTCCATCTTGAACAATTTAATATACTGCTTGGTGAGAGCATTCCTGGGTTCCACTAGGATCCTCATCAATGCATCCTCATCCAGAGATTCCAGCGTGGCAACCGCCGGCAAACGCCCGACAAATTCCGGAATCAATCCAAACTTGATCAGATCTTCGGGTTCTACTTCGCGCAAAATCTCACCCACGGCGCGTGCATCATCCTTGCTTTTCACTTCGGCACCGAAACCAATGCCACCTTTTTCTGATCGGCGTTGAATAACCTTGTCCAATCCATCAAATGCTCCGCCACAGATGAAGAGGATGTTGGTAGTGTCGAGCTGGACGAAGTCCTGGTTAGGGTGCTTACGCCCGCCCTGCGGTGGAACCGAGGCGACAGTGCCTTCGATCAGCTTGAGCAGCGCTTGTTGTACGCCCTCACCTGATACATCGCGCGTGATGGACGGATTGTCCGACTTGCGCGAAATCTTGTCGATTTCGTCAATGTATACAATGCCGCGCTGCGCTTTTTCTACTTCGTAATCACATTTCTGCAGCAACTTCTGCATGATGTTTTCAACATCTTCACCGACATAACCGGCTTCAGTCAGCGTCGTGGCGTCAGCGATGACGAACGGCACGTCCAGCAAGCGCGCCAATGTCTGTGCAAGTAGTGTCTTGCCTGAACCCGTGGGTCCGATGAGCAGAATATTGGTCTTGGCAATTTCTACATCGTCTTTTTGGCCGCTCTGTTCGAGTCGCTTGTAGTGATTGTAGACAGCGACTGAAAGGATTTTCTTGGCTGGTGTCTGACCAATCACATATTGGTCGAGAATGTCGCAGATTTCCTTGGGCGTGGGCAAACTGTTGTTACGCGGCTTGAGGCCACTTTCACCCTGCACTTCCTCACGGATAATGTCGTTGCACAGGTCGACACATTCATCACAAATAAACACGGAAGGGCCTGCAATCAGTTTCTTGACCTCATGCTGACTCTTTCCACAGAAAGAACAATAGAGCAGCTTTTCGCCTTCCGATTTACTTGTCATGACAGAGTCCAAACATTCCTAGAATAGCTATGTTATGCGGCATCGGTACGACTGGCAATCATCTTGTCTACCAAACCATAGCTGACCGACTGTCCTGCGCTCATGAAATTATCGCGATCGGTGTCGCGCTCAATCGCCTCGATCGACTGGCCGGTATGGAATGCCAGAATCTCGTTCAAGCGGCTACGCAGATAGAGAATTTCCTTGGCATGGATCTCGATATCGGATGCCTGCCCCTGATATCCGCCCAAAGGCTGGTGAATCATGACGCGTGAATTGGGCAGGCAATAGCGTTTATCCTTGGCCCCAGCAGTCAGTAACAGAGCGCCCATACTGGCCGCTTGGCCGATGCACAACGTGCTGACATCCGGCTTGATGAACTGCATGGTGTCGTAGATCGCCATGCCAGCCGTCACCGATCCGCCGGGGGAATTGATATAGAGCGAAATATCCTTGTCCGGATTTTCCGCTTCCAGGAACAGCAACTGCGCCACCACCAGATTGGCGGTCATGTCATTGACTGGCCCGACCAGAAAAATCACCCGTTCCTTGAGCAGGCGCGAGTAAATGTCGTAGGCCCGTTCGCCACGCCCACTCTGCTCGATCACCATCGGAATGTAACCGAGTCCTTGAGGCTCCCAACTGCTGTGCATGCTCATCAGGCTTTGTTCCCCATCAGTTCATCGAACGCCATTTTCTTGTCCTTCACCTTGGCTCGTTCAAGCACCCAAGCCACCACATTTTCTTCTGTTGCAAGCCCTGCTGGCTCATCTAGGCGCTTCGGGTCTGCGTAGTACCAGCGTACTACTTCATCCGGTTGCTCGAAGCTCTTGGAAAACTCGTCCACCATGGCGCGTACCTGCTCCGCCTTGGCGTGCAACTCGTTTTTGTTCACCAATTCCGCAAGGATCAGGCGCAAGCTGACGTTGCGTCTAGCCTGATCAGTGAACATGGCCGGATCCAGATTGACCTTACTCATATCGTTGCCACGACGCTCTAGGTCAGCACGTACGGCTTCCATGAGGCGGCCGGTTTCCATCGTGACCAGCGCGCGCGGCAGCTCCGTCGTAACCGCGCCCAGAAGCGCCTGGAATACCTGCTCCTTGAGCATGGAACGCACCCGTTTGGTCACTTCCTGCTCCAAACTTTCCTTGATATCTGCACGCATCTTGTCGACGTCGCCATTAGCAACACCCAGCGCCGCAGTGAAATCGGCATCCACTTCAGGCAGCTTGATCTGGGCGACACTATTGACCGTGACCTCATAGGAAACCGTCTTGCCCGCCAGTTGCGGGTTGGGGTTGTCTTCGGCATAGGTGATATCAAACTTTTTGGTGGCACCAGCTTTGGCGCTGACCAGGTTGTCGTCAAAATCAGCAATGCGGCCATCCTCGCCCAGAACCAAGTCAATACCCTGTCCATTGGTGCTTTCCACCTCTTTGCCTTCGATTTCAGCACGGAAAGCCACATTCACCTTGTCACCCTTTTTGGCGGCACGTTGTACCGGCTCATAGGTGGCGCGCTGCTTACGCAAGACATCCACGGTCTTTTCCACATCCTTGTCACTTACTTCAAGCTTGGGGCGCTCAAGGACTACCGTGGACAAGTCGCCGATCACGATTTCCGGAAAAACCTCGAATGTAGCCACATATTCAAAGCTTTCAGCCGCATCGGAAAGCGGCTTAGGCTCGATGCTTGGATATCCTGCCACACGCAACTTGTTATCGCTCACGGCATCGGAAAAACTGGTCTCAACAGCACCGGAAAGCACTTCATCACGCACCTGCGGGCCATAGTTTTTCTGTACCAAGCTAAGCGGCACCTTGCCCGGACGGAAACCTGCCATCTTCACGGTGCGTGCCATACGTGCCAGACGCTGGCTGATTTCCTCTTCAATCGACTTTATCGGCAGCGCTACCGTCATGCGGCGTTCGAGGTTGCTGATAGTTTCAACGGTTGCTTGCATAAGTTTTGATCCTTCATTAAAAATCTGTTCTGGTGCGAAAGGAGAGATTTGAACTCTCACGCCTTGCGGCGCTGGAACCTAAATCCAGTGCGTCTACCAATTCCGCCACTTTCGCATGGTGCCCTGAAAACGGGGTACCCCTTCGGGAAATTCGTATATTGTAACCGACTCAAGGATGCTGTAAAACCTTCATTCAGGACGAATTGACAAAGACTGTCAGGCAATAGCAAGATGGATCAACTGATCCGAGGAGAATGCCATGCACCACAATATCAATGCTGAAGAAACCGCCCTGCTTAGTACGGAGATCGAACTGCTGATGAGGGAGCGTCAGTCCCTGCTCAAGGTTGCGGGTGCGGCAGCGAGCCTGATCGCAGAACTTCACAGCGGCGACCTGCCGACCACTACGGTGGAGGTGGCTGACCTGTTGGCTGAAAGTGTCAACGCCTTGGCCGAGGAGACCTTGCAGGATGCACTAACCTCGATTCAGGCAAGAATATCCTTGTAAGACGGTCTAGGTCAGATACCGATCCAGATATTCGTTTATAGACCGCTCAATGCGGCCCTTGGCTGGAATCAGCAGCCAGGACAAAGTGGCTGTTACACATACCTCACCCGGCGTCACAATGATCCATCCATGCGCCCCAGGGCAATCAAACTTGAGGCGGTCGCCCTGCCATTGATGCTTGGCTTGCAAATCAGTTTCCAGTTGTTTTGCTACGGCTTGCACCGCCATTCTAGCCTGCTCTTGCCCAAGCGTATGCGTCCGTTCGATTTTAATGTCTGACATCTGTCACCTCACGCGCCAGCAGAGCAAATTGCCCCATACGGGCCCAGCCTGTACACTTGCGATTCGCTAAAGAATCGCACGAGAATTGAACCGCAGAACCTTACCGTTGGCTTTGTATACCGCATGTTTGCTCAGTGCCTGCGCCACGCAAACTTACGATGCAAAACCTATCGAGTCAGCCAGTCTGGAATCGAGCTTCGCTGCCCGTAATCTGGAAGATGCTGGTTTGCGCAATTACATGCTCGCGCAAGGATACCCGCAGAATGCCCTGCCCATCAAGCAATGGGGGCTGCGTGAATTGACGCTTGCCGCCTACTATTTTCACCCCGATCTTAATGTGGCGCGAGCACAGTGGCAAGCAGCACAGGCGGCGGAAATTACCGCCGGCCAGAGGCCCAATCCTGGCGTTTCCGGCGCTCTAGAGCACCACAGCAAAACTGACGGCGGCATTTCACCCTGGACTTACGGCATCAGCCTCGCCGTTCCGGTCGAAACCGCTGGCAAGCGCCAGGAGCGCATGGACCAGGTCACCAGCCTCAGTGAAGCTGCGCGCATCGAAATCGGTCAAAGCGCCTGGCAAGTGCGCAGCCATCTGCGCGACAGCCTGCTGGAATATCAGGCCGCATTACGCCGGATCAGCCTGTTGCAGCAGGAAGTCATCCTGCATGCGGAAATCCTGCAAATGCTGGAAAACCGACTGCAGGCCGGCCTCGCTTCCAGCATGGAGGTGAGCAACACGCGTCTTCAGCTGCAAAAAGCGCAGCACGGCGTGGAAGCAGAAAAAGGCCGCGCGGCGGGTTTGCGCAGCAGCGTGGCCGCGGCTGCCGGTCTTCCTTCCAGCGCGTTGGACGGGGTGCAGTTCGATAATGTGCTGCCGGATCGCGGCACCGTCGGTGACAATCTTTCCGCGCAAAATATCCAGCGTACCGGGCTGCTCAACCGCCTCGACATGCGCAGTGCGCTGGCGCGGTACGAAGCTACCGAGGCCAACCTCCGGCTGGAAATCGCCCGGCAATACCCGGACATCACGCTTTCCCCCGGCTACCTCTGGGACCAGGGAGACGTCCAGTGGTCGCTGGGACTATCCACCATCCTTGCTCTGATGAACAAGAACGAAGGGCCGATTGCAGAGGCGCGTGCCGCACGCGAGTTGCAAGCCAGCCAGTTCAACGCTCTGCAAACCCGTATCATCGGAGAACTGGAGCAATCACTTATTAATTACCAAGCCGGCACGGAAAGAGTCATCAAGGCGGAACATTTACTGGCCGCGCAACAACTGCGCACTGCGCAGACCGAGCACCAGTTTGGGGCCGGCTACGCGGATCGTCTGGAACTGGCACAAGCCCGTCTGCAGGCGCTAGCGGTGGAACAAGGCGTGCTGGACGCGAAGATCAACGCACAACAGGCATTGAACGCCCTCGAAGATGCCGTGCAGCGCCCGCTGGATGGCTCAGCGCCGTTACCGGAAATACCGCAGGAGGTTATCCCCAATGAATAAGAAAACCCTCACTATCCTCGCCCTGCAAACTCTTATCATCGTGATGCTGTTCTGGATGCTGGTGTTCTACGGCAAGGATGAGTATGAAGCCGGCAAGGAAGAAAACGAGGAGGTGATCAGCACTCCCTCTCACATCACCACGGAAAGTGGTGCGATCGCCATTACCCTTTCACCTGCATCACAGAAGTTAAGCGGGATTGCCGTCACCGTGCTGCAGGGCTCCTCGTATCAGGCGCAAATCTCGTCTTTTGGCACGGTGATCGGCATCGAAACGCTGCTTGAGTTGCGCACACGCTACCTAGCTGCCCACGCCGAGGCCGGCGTGGTGCAGGCCTCGCTTGCCAACAGCAGGCGGGACTACGAGCGCATGGAGCAATTGAACCGCGACGACCGCAATGTTTCGGACCGTGCCGTCGCCGGCGCCGAGGCAGCCTGGAAAGCAGATGAATCCAGGCTTGCGGCCATTGATACCGCCACCGCCAGCCTGCGCGACGCCATGCGCCAGCAATGGGGCGATACTCTGGCCAGTTGGGCAACCCAGCAGCAGCCCGGCGATGCGATGCAGCGCCTGCTGCTGCATCAGGATGTTCTATTACAGGTTTCCTTACCACATGATGCCCCGATCCCGGACAAGGACAAACCTTTGCTGGTCTCCCCTGCCGGTGCTGCCAGCCAGCCGGTGAAAGCGACTTTTGTTTCTGCCTCGCCTCAAACCGATACCGTCCTCCAGGGCAAGACTTATTATTACTGCGCTTCTGCCGATAACCTGCGCACGGGCATGCGCGTAACGATTACACTCGCTGGGCAGTCAGCAAACCGGCCGGGGGTGGTCGTCCCGGCCTCGGCGGTGGTCTGGTACGCCAATCAGCCGTGGGTATACCAAAAGCAAGGAGAGGATAAATTCGTCCGCCACCGCATCAATACCGACATCGAAACCGACAGCGGCTGGTTCAATACTGCCGGTATTCAGGCCGGTGACAAAGTGGTCACTACCGGCGCTCAACTGTTGCTGTCGGAAGAATTCAAATACCAGATCAAGAACGAGAATGAGGATTGACTGGCATGCCTGCGCTGCCTAACGGTGAGGCCATCCTGCCATGATGTCGGCACTGGTTCGTTTCTCCATCCGCTTCCACGGTGTCGTCATCGGGCTGGCCAGCCTGGTGATCGTGTATGGCCTGTACAGCCTGACGCGTGCCAACCTGGATGTTTTCCCGGAATTTTCGCCTACGCAGGTGGTGATCCAGACTGAAGCGCCAGGGCTTTCAGCCGAACTGGTGGAAACCCTGGTGTCGCAGCCTATCGAAAGCGCCGTGTCGGGCACGGTGGGGATCGATTCCATGCGCTCCCAGTCCATACCCGGACTGTCGGTGGTAACCATCATTTTCACGGAAGGCACCGATGTTTACCGCAACCGGCAGGTGGTGGCGGAACGCCTCTCCACAGTGACCAGCCAGTTGCCGCGCAACGTCATCCCCAACATCACGCCACTCGCCTCCTCTGCCAGTACCGTGCTGGGGCTGGGCCTGACGTCGGACACGCGCTCAATGATGGAGTTGCGCACCCTGGTGGACTGGACCATACGTCCGCACCTGATGGCAGTTCCCGGAGTGGCGGATGTCAACGTATTCGGCGGCGAGGTGCGCCAGTTCCAGATCCAGGTCGATCCGGCAAAACTGCTCCGCTACAACCTGTCGCTGCAAGAGGTGTTGGCAGCCGCAGCCAAGACCACCGGGGTACGCGGTGCCGGTTTTATCGAAGGCAGCAACCAGCGCATCCTCATCAACAGCGAAGGCCAGGCGCTCACCACGGCGCAACTGGCACGCATGCCGATGCTGCACCGCGACGGGCAAACCATACGCATGGGTGACATCGGGCAGGTAGTCGAGGGCCCTGCCCCCTCAATCAGCGCTGCGGCCATCAACGGCAAGACTGGCGTTTACCTCTCCGTGCAGGGTCAACTGGGCGCCAATACCAAGGCGGTGACCGATGCGCTGGAAAAAGCCATCCACGAACTGGAGCCCTCGTTGCATAGCGAGCAGGTCACGCTCTATCCCCAGTTGTTCCGCCCGGCCAACTTTATCGAAACCGCCATCGACGGCGTCAAGACAGACATCCTGATCGGTTCGGTGCTGGTAATCGCGGTACTGTTCCTGTTCCTGTTCAACGTGCGCACGGCCTTCATCTCGGCGACCGCCATCCCGCTTTCGCTGCTGACCGCCGTCATCGTGCTGGCGTATTTCGGCATCGGCCTCAACATCATGGTCTTGGGCGGACTAGCCATCGCGCTGGGCGAGGTGGTGGACGATGCGATCATTGACACGGAAAACATTTTCCGTCGCCTGCGTGAAAATCGCTTGCTGGAAAATCCCAGACCGGCGCACCTGGTAGTATTCGACGCCTCCATGGAAGTGCGCAGTTCGGTGGTCTATGCCACCATCATCGTCGCCATGGTGTTCATGCCCCTGCTCACCTTGTCCGGCGTCGCCGGCAAGCTGTTCGCCCCGCTCGGCTATGCTTACATCAGCGCCATCCTGGCCTCGCTGGTGGTGGCGCTGACCGTCACCCCGGCGCTGTGCTACCTGATGTTCACTCACGGCAAACTGGACAGCGAGGATCCGCCGCAGATCCGCTTCATCAAGCGTGGCTATACTGGCTTGTTGCGCCGCATCGAGCGGCATCATCGAGCCACGCTCAGCCTTTCCATGGTACTCATCCTGCTCGGCCTGGGCATCCTGCCGCTGTTCAAGAGCCAGTTCATCCCCAACCTGCACGAAGGGCATTACATCCTTCACATGACTGCCGTGCCCGGCACCTCCGAACACGAAAGTCTGCGTATCGGGGAGAAGGTCGCACAGGCAGTGAGCCGGATCAATGGCATCCAATCCGTGGCGCAATGGGTGGGGCGCGCGCAGAATGGCGCCGACACTTTCGGCACCCATTACAGCGAATTCGAGGTCGAACTCGGCAAACTTTCCGGCGAGGAACAAAACCGCATTCTGCGCGAAATACGCGAGACTCTGGCCGGCGAAAATGGCGCAAGCTTCGCCGGCGTCAACTTTGCCATCAATACCTTCCTGACGGAACGCATCGAAGAGACTATCTCAGGCTATACCGCTGCCGTGGTCATCAATATACACGGCCAGGACCTCGATGCGCTGGACCACGATGCACGCAGCGTTGCCGCCCTGCTGAGCAGCATTCCGGGCGCGGCCGACGTACAGATACAATCGCCCCCCGGCACGCCGCAACTGTCCATCCGTCTGCGCCCGGAACGTCTGGCGCAATGGGGCATGGCGCCGCTGGACGTGCTGGAAAGCATCCAGGTCGCGTTTGAGGGGGTGCAGGCGGCACAGGTCTACCAAGGCAACCACGTCATCGGCGTTAACGTCATGTTTACGCCGCAATTGCGCGACGACCTGCGCGAAATCGGCGATCTGCCGCTGAAAAACCCAGACGGCAAGATTATCCGCCTGCGCGAAATGGCCGATATTGCCCAGGAGAACGGCCGTTCCAAGATATTGCATGCTGGCGCCAAGCGTATCCAGACCATCACCTGCAACGTGGCCAACCACGACATCGAGAGCTTCTCGCGCGAAATGAAAAAACGCGTGACGAGTGAACTGCGGCTCTCTCCCGGCAACTTTGCCACCTTTACCGGCGAGGCCGAAGCCAACGCGCAATCGCGCGAGGATTTGATCGTACACTCCCTGCTGGCCGGCGTTGGCGTCTTCCTCATGCTGTATGTCGCCTTCGGCCGACTACGCAACCTGCTGCTCACCTTCGCGAACCTTCCTTTTGCACTGATCGGTGGCGTGCTGGCCGCGCTGTTCACCGGCGGCTGGATTTCGCTCGGCTCGCTGGTTGGCTTCGTCACCTTGTTTGGCATCACCCTGCGTAATTCCATCATGCTGGTGTCGCACTATCAGCATCTGGTGGATAAGGAGAATATGGTGTGGGGGCTGGAAACCGCCATTCGCGGCGCATCCGAGCGCCTGCCCTCGATCCTGATGACGGCACTGGTCACTGCGCTCGGATTGTTACCGTTAGCCGTCGGCAGCGGTCAGCCGGGGCGTGAAATCGAAGGCCCCATGGCCACCATCATCGTCGGCGGCCTGGTAACCTCGACTATGCTCAACTTGCTGATCCTGCCCTCCATCATGCTGCATTTCGGGCATTTCGAAAAAAGGGAATTCTGATTAATCGTCGTACTTCAAGTACTTAAAACGCACATCATCGTTGGGCGTACCCTCCAGCGCACCATCTTCTCTGCCCGGCTGCCACTGGATCACTTCTTCTATTTTTTTCGCCAGCGCGAAGTCCTTGTCGGTCACGCCTTTGGCGGTATGCGTTACCAGCTTAACGATGACAAAGGCATAGGAAACCGTCAGGTCCGGATGGTGCCAAGCCGCCTCGGCCAAATGGCCAACGGTGTTCACCACCATCAACGTAGACTTCCAGCCGCTGGTCTTGTATTTGCGCCGGATCCAGCCATCCTCGTAACACCAATGCGGCAATTCGGTACCCAGTTTTTCCTGAATCTCCTGCTCAGTATAAACATGCTCCACGGGCTGTTTTGTCATGACAATACTCCTATTTCTCAAAAGGCCAGCGCGGGAATGGTCCCAGCTGTCAAAGCCGTCGCAAAAGCAGCGTAATCTGCTTTGCCAACGACATGGATTGGACAGATCAGGCGTGCCGAGAATGCCGGAAAGGCAGCATCCAGCACACCCTCCTCAATCAAACGTTCGATGGGCGCAGGCTGACCGGCATTGGCCGCATGCTTCACCAACACCAGCCGGTCCGCGCCTATCTTGCCACAGAGCCAGGCAGCGAGGCTGTCGGAGGTCACATCCCAGTTCATGGGGATGGCATCATCTGCCAGCACCATGCGGCTTGGCATCCACACCATGGCGCGATGCTGCCAGGAGCGCTCGGCAATTTCCAATTCAGAGGAGGCCATTACCAAGTCAGTTTGCAACGACTTCATGATCAAGCCATATTGCTCCATAGCCAGCAGCGCCATGCGGTGCGCCGTGGCATCGTCGTAACCCCCGCGCGCCTGGGCGGAGCGCACGAGATCGGCAAACACGCCGCCTCCCGGCACGATCACGATGCGGCCATCGCTCCGGCGCACCAGCATCTCCAGCCACTTCTTCAATTCAGGCGAACCGAGCAGACTCCCTCCGAGCTTAACCACCCACATCATCAGCTCCAAAATATGCCATCAGTTGCAGCATGCAGGATGCCTTGTCCAGAGTTTCGCGATATTCATTTTCAAGCTCGGAGTCTGCGACTATCCCGCCGCCGGCCCAGAACCGTATCGTGTTTCCAGAAAAAACCGCAGTACGGATGGCAATGCTGGTGTCCATGTTGCCATTGAAGCCAATGTAGCCGATGGCACCGCAATATACGCCACGACGATTTGGTTCGAGCTCCTCGATGATTTCCATGGCTCGCAGTTTTGGCGCGCCGGTAATCGATCCACCGGGGAAACAGCCTCGCAGCAGATCGATGGCATGCCGACCTGACGCTAAAGTACCGGTCACGGTGCTGACCAGATGATGCACATTGGAGAAACTTTCGAGCTCGAACAAGCGGTCTGCCTTCACCGAACCGATTGCACAGTTTTTCCCAATGTCGTTGCGCAGCAGGTCGACAATCATCAGATTTTCTGCACGATCCTTCAGACTGGCGCGCAGGTCTTCGGCATTAGCCATATCTTGTGCCACATCCGGCGAACGAGGCCGGGTGCCCTTGATCGGCCTGGTTTCCACCTCCCCGTCGCGAACACTCAGAAATCGCTCCGGGGAAGCCGAAAGTATCTGGGCCGACGGCGTGTTGAAGTAAGCGGAATATGGTGCAGGACTGATACGACGCAGTTGTTGATAGGCAATCCATGGTTCGCCTTCCGCGTGTGCTGCAAAACGCTGCGCCAAATTGACCTGGTAGCAGTCGCCAGCCTGGATATAGTCCTGAACCCTGCGAAAAGCGGTGCCATAACGCTTTTCATCCATGTTGGAAAGCACGGGGGAATTTACGCAGAAAGACGCGGTGGAGGCCTCTCCTCGTTCACTGAATAGCTCCAGCAACTGCTGCCAGTTTTGCTGTGTACGCACGTCATTCCCAAGCCCCACCAACCAGGCCTTGCGAATTTGATGATCGATCACAACGGCCCGGTCATAAATGCCAACAGCCATTTCCGGCATCGACTCGGTGTCAACCGCGGTCGCGGGGAGCTTCTCCAGTCGCCTGGCCAGATCATAGCCAAAGTAACCAATGGCACCGCCACTGAAAGGTAGGAAGTCCACCGCTTTCGAGTTCGCATTCGGAAATCGCAGCAAGATACTCTTCAGCAGAACAAACGGATCTTCCTGCGACACATGCGCCCCATTCCGTTCCAGAATTTCCGTGCTTCTGCCACATGTGGTCAGGGTAATGAATGGATCGGCAGCCAGAATATCGTAGCGGCCATAACTGCTGCCAGGATGACCACTGTCAAGATAGACGGCCCACGGTCGATGCGCGATGCGCTCAAACAATACTGCACCATCTTCATGGTAGGGCAGTTCGGCAATCAGGGATGACATTCCGCCTCCCTGGCCAACCAGGCCACTGCAAATGCCGGCAAACAGACGCCTGCCCAATCGGCGGCCTCCGGCGTGGCAGACAGCAGCGCCGACGCATCAAGATATTCTCGCCCTGAACGGCATGCCAGTTCGCGTATCAGAAAGCGGCCGACGCCAGCGCCGAGCAAAGGGGCATCATCATCCAGCATGCCGCGTGAAAAAGCCCGTTCCGTTGCCGACTGCAGCAGACTCATTTGTTGCGACTTAATCGTGTTTGCCAGGCCGCGCCACTGCCCCATTGTGGCATCAGCCAGATCCCGCCCCACCATGCGCGCCAGCCGACGCGCGCTATCTTCAGGCGTTTTGCCCGCACCATCCGCGGTTTCCGCCATGTCATAGCTTTCTGGCAGATCCTCGGTCAGCCGATACACGTCCGCCATGGTAGCAAAATGCTCGGCGGCCACGCCCTGCCATTCGCCGCCGAAAGGTATACGCTGCGCCACAGCCATCACCGGTGTGCGCACGACACCGGTATAGACCAGCTCATCGAAGCGCAAACGCGCGGCATCGGTGTAACCGCGTGCAGCAGGCTTGCCATGATGCAGGGGGATCAGATCGGCAGTCGTGCTGCCGATGTCGATGAACAATCCGTTTTCCACTTGCATGGCAAGAAATGCAGCGCTGGCATGCCAATTGGCTGAGGCAATATCGGCAGCATGCGTTCCGGCAGCCGAAGGTACAATAAAACCTTTACGGCCCGCATAAAGTTTTACCTCGTTCGAGCCCAGTCGAGCCGTCATGCATTGTGCCAACTGCATGACCCCGTCGTCGCGGCTTGGAAAAATATCGGCCAGTTCTCCTGTCATGGTCACGGCATGACTCATCCTGGTTTCGCCAAGAGCAGACATCACGCTCACAATCGCACGTTCAAGAGGTTCTAGCCCTCGCCACAATGGGCATGGCCGCTGGAACGCCTGCAGCGCACTGCCATCCGCACCGACCAGCACCGCCTTCAGATGCGCACCACCCACATCCCAACCAAGGGTGGGTAGAAAATCATTCATCAAGGGAGACTTCCACAATGTTGCGTGCAACGACCGGGGGCGAAGGGAGGCTTCCATTATAGAGCAACTCCAGCACCAGCCGCGCCGGGTTGGAATCAGTTGCACGGCTTAAGCCGGCATACGACGTCGTCAGGCGCGGGTTGACTTCCAGTACCGTGACCTGGCCACGATTAACCAAAACATCGACCCCGACGTAACCCGCCAAGCCATCGATTGCACTCGCCACATCACGACCTATGCAGGAAAAATCCTCCCAGTAGCGTGCCATGTCATTGAGTACGCTGCCGCGGTATATGAATCTCCCTTCCTCCAGAAAAACGCGCTGGCGGTTGCAACTGAGCAGCCAGCTTTCACCATTGCGGCAGATCATGGACAGGCTGGCGGGCGTCCCGGGCAGGAAAGGCTGTACGACGTGGCTGCGCATACGCCCCTCCAACGCCAGCCAGGCCATGAGAGTGTTGCAATCAGGGAAGTAGCGAGTATCCTCGCAGCCGATGCCATCATCCGGTTTGGCTACAAATGGCCCGTCCATCCCGGGGGGGATTTCCTCAGGCATGAAGGTCGAGATGCTTTGAATCCCGGATTGCTGCAAAGTGCTTGCAGTCTCGTGCTTGCTTGCCGCCAAAATTATCGCCTGGGGCAGGCACCCCAGCAGGAGCTTGCCATTGGATAAGGCCAGGCTGCTGAGACGCTCCAGCACACCGCCACTCTCCGGTGCAATTGGCCATACCGCATCAGACATCCGAATGCAGCGCTCCCACTGCCGCCACGCATCTTCATCCTCGGCAATCCAGATCTGCTCGACCGGCAAGTCCAGCGGCGGCAACCTCTGGTCACGGCTAGTCAGTACTTCAACCTCGGGAATCACCATCAGATCTTCAAGCAAGGCCTGAAGCATCAGACCTCCCTCGCGCACAAGCGAAAACGGCATCGGCTCGCGGTATAATCCGCCGCCAGTCACGAACTCACAGACGAAAATCTTCACGTGGAAATTATTCCGGTCATTGATTTGCTTCGCGGCCAAGTCGTTCGGGCGGTGCGTGGTGAACGCAGCCGTTACCAGCCAGCCCGTTCGCAGTTGTGCGACTCCAGCGATCCACTGGAAAATGCGCGCGCGCTGCTGGGATTATACCCATTCAAGACGATCTACATCGCCGATCTGGACGCCATTCAGGGAGTGGGCAACAACCTGGCCCAAGTTGCCATGTTGCACGAACATTTTCCGGACGTGGACGTCTGGCTGGATGCCGGAATTCGCCACCATGAGCAGTTGCTTGCAACCAGTCACCAAGGGCTGAACTCTATCATCGGCAGCGAAAATCTCGAATCGCTTCCCCAATACAAAGCCCTGGCGGCCACCCAATCCGAAAGCGAGATGATCCTCTCTTTGGATTTTAACGCCGACGGGTTCATGGGGCCGCAGGAACTGCTGCACAATCCCGACATTTGGCCGAGCAGGCTGATTTGCATGGCGCTATCCAGAGTGGGTAGCTACCTGGGGCCGGACTTGGGAACACTGTCGACCTTGTCAAAAACAATCGGGCAACATCGACTGTATGCTGCCGGCGGCATCCGCAATATTCACGACCTGCAAGCTACCAAGCAATTGGGCGTGAAGGGAGTGCTGCTCGCCAGCGCCTTGCACGACAACAGGATCAGTGCCGCACAACTTGCCGCTTTGATGGCCTAAAAACTTAGGCGGGAATGCCTGGGTATTGGTAAAACCGATCTGGAATCACTTCGCCTGGAATGGGTGGACGTTGATTGGATCCTTGTACTTCCTGACCAGATCGGCGACCCCGGGTTCACGGGCAACGGCGTTCTTGATCGCCTGCTTGGTCGCCCGATAGTTCCATTCCTGAATGCGCTCGTCGATGTCGGCACGATGGCTAACGAACACGCCCACGCAAATGAACACGTCGTCAGCCTCGTCCATCGGAATGGTACCGTCAGCCACGCAATCCATCACCGCCATGGAAACGCCGCGCTGGGCCGGCCCGAACATCTGGACGGCCTGCT
>Ga0316617_100000059_pt1 | contig 21831 bp, 15 predicted proteins | sample OWC_Aug_M1_C1_D2_FD_207801 | JGI IMG/M metagenome (GOLD analysis project Ga0316617, IMG submission 207801) | Wetland soil microbial communities from Old Woman Creek delta, Ohio, United States - OWC_Aug_M1_C1_D2_B | ecosystem: Environmental > Terrestrial > Soil > Wetlands | place: USA: Ohio... | reverse complement strand
GTTGTCGCTGTTCGCGATGAGCTTCACGGAAGGGTATCGGGTCCTCACCACCTCGGCCGTCCCGTCCGTCGAGGCATTGTCGACGAGAAAGACCTCCCGGCTCGCGCTGCCTGCCGATTCGATGGAATCGAGGCAGGAGCCGATCACGTCGGCCGAGCGGTACGTGACGATGACGATGGAGACCTCCGGGGGGAGATCTTCGGAAAGGGCATCCTTCTTGCCCGAATCAGGATTCATGGGTCTTTTTCATGATGCTGCTTGGCCCCCTCATGCGCTGACTTCGGCCCGCGGCGTCGCCTTGCGCTCATCGCGCTTCATATTCCACAGAATCGTGATCATGGCCAGTTGGACGTAAAACACAATGGCCGCCGGGCCGCTGTGAACGTTTTCAAACATGCCCTGGATCAAAAAGGCTACAAGGGCACAAAAAAGAGTGAATCCCCAATTTCGAATGTTTCGGTCCGCCTTTTCCATGGACAGCTTGATGATCATCATCATGGCCTTGTAAAGGGCATACAGATAAAGCGCCAGGCCGATGATGCCCAACCGGACCAGGATGTCGATGAAAAAGTTGTGAGGGGCCGTGATAATGTCTGCGGTCCTCTTCGCCGGGTCGACCCGGTCATGATATTTTTTCAGAAAATTGGCCTCTGCGTAGGACTGCAGCCCGAAGCCGATGCCGTGAACCGGGAATTCTTTGATGACTTCGATGTAGGTATATGAGATGCTTATTCGGGGATCCTTTCCGAGTTTATCAAGAATGGCTGAGGGGGTCAGGCGGTTCTTGATGGGTAGAATAGAGATCAACATGACGATCGCGACGATGACAATTAGCATGCGCCTGTTCCGAAGAGAAAGGATGACCAGCACGCAGAACAAGGCGAGAAAGGTACTCCGCGTCTGTGTCAAGAGCGTCGCCAGCACCATCAAGGCAAGCATGAAAATGATGGCAATTTTGTGTTGTGTCCGACTTTCCAGGCTGAGCATTTGCAGGGACAAAAGGATTCCGAACACGGTCACGATCCCGATGATATTGGTCGGGATCTCCTTGAAGACCTCGACACCCAATTGGTGTCCGATGGGATGACCCAGGAAGAGATAAAAATAAGATACGCCCCAGATGCAGAAGCTCGCCGTGGACAGAATGATGGTCCATGCGAGTGCGTTCAGCCTGACCCTGGAATCGAAAATATTCACGATCAGATAATACATCGCTACATATTTGATGAAATGCGCGTATAGGTCGTGTATCGTGTTCGCCTTGTCTACGGCGAAAAAGATACCGATCGATGCCCAGAGGAAAATGAGCAGGAAAGGGAAGGTTAAAGGAGCAGTGAACCGGAAAGAAGTCCTTTTCAAGGCGATAGAACCGCAGATCAACCCCACCGCGGCGTAAAAGCTGATTTCCTTCAGGGCCGTAACATGGGGAAAGGGATTGAGAAAGATAAATCCCGCGATCAGGGCGAGGATCCATGAAGTGATGCCACGATTTTTCAAGAGTATCGGAATTCTATTCATTGTTTCACAAGGCTTTTCGGCCTGTCAAATGGCAGCCGGGCATCTGATGCTGCCAATCTCTTGGTCTGAAGATTCATCATCATTGCAGGGATGCTTGACCGTGACAGTCTTCGAAAGAAAGGCATGGGAGCGTTGCTGCCTGCTGGCCGTCATGATGACGGATAAACGAATGGGCAGAGAGGTTATGTCTGGGGCTCGTATTCCGGGATGAGCGATTTAATCTCCTCTTTCAACCTATCGCCGTGAGACGCTCGGGCAATTTCCTTCAACTCGTCAATCCGCGTATTCAGGGCCTGCCTGTCACTAATCGTTCCTCTGAGGACTAGGACTTTGCTGTGTCCCGTGGGCACGATCCCCTCGCCGACGGTGATGAGCTCCTCGTAGAGCTTCTCCCCCGGTCTGAGCCCGATGAACTCGATGGCGATATCCTGATCCGGCTCCAGTCCATTGAGCCGGATGAGATCCTTGGCCATATCCGCGATCCGGACGGGCTCGCCCATGTCGAGGATGAAGATCTCCCCGCCCTCGCCCATGGCGCCTGCCTGAAGGATCAGCTGGGCCGCCTCGGGGATCGACATGAAATACCGTGTGATTTCAGGGTGAGTCACCGTGACGGGGCCTCCCTGCGCAATCTGCTGCTGGAACAGCGGGATGACGGAGCCGGAGCTTCCGATGACATTTCCGAAGCGGACGGCCATGAACCGCGTTTGTCCGGCGCCATTGAGACTTTGGATGATCATCTCGGCCAGACGCTTCGTGGCGCCCATCACGTTGGTGGGCCGGACGGCCTTGTCTGTCGAGACAAAAACGAGATGCTCGACACCGCTCTTCATGGCAGCCTCGGCCACGTTTCTCGTGCCCAGGACATTCGCCTTGAACGCCTCGCCAGGGTGATGCTCCTGCATCGGCACATGCTTGTAGGCCGCGGCGTGGAACACGACGTGCGGATTGAACCTCGCAAAGGTCTGCATCATCAGGTCCCTGTCCCGGATGTCGGCAAGGCAGGCATGGAGGGTCGTCTTGACCTTTCGCCGCTGGCAGTCCATTTCGATCCGGTAGAGGTTGAATTCGCTGAAATCCATCAGGACCAGGGCCTCGGGACGATACCGGCTTACCTGGCGGACCAGCTCCGATCCGATCGAGCCGCCCGCTCCCGTGATGAGAACGCGCTTCTGATTTAAAAACGCCGATATCTTGTCCTCGTCCAGCTCGACCTTTTCGCGACCTATGAGGTCCTCCATCGAAACTTCCCGGATGGTGTTGACGGTAATCCTTCCCTCGATCAGCTCCCCGATCTTGGGGATGGTTTGGCACCGTTTTCCCGTCCTCTCGCAGATCTCGACGACCCGCCGCATCACGTCTCCCCTCGCGGAAGGGATCGCGATGAGGATCTCGTCGTACGGGATCGGAATCTCCCCGATGTCGCCGATGGCGCCGAGAACGGGCACCCCGTGAATCGCTTTGCCCTGCTTTCGGGGGTCATCGTCAAGAAACCCGACAGGCGAATAGTGAACGCGGGGGTTGTCGAGAATCTCCCGGAGGAATTTCTCCCCCGCGTCACCGGCTCCGATGACGAGAAGCTTTTTCTGTGGAGTTTTAGATAGGCGTTTGGACCTGATGAAAGAAAATAAATCGTTGATGTGATTGGTCGTGAAGACTCGGATGGCGACCCGGATCCCGCCGACCAGGAAAATGGTCAATCCCCAGTCCAGGATAAAGACCGAGCGGGAAAAACCCTGAAAGCGATAAAGAAAAAGGATCGCCAGGGCCACAACCACCGATGCCAAGGATGCAGCCTTCAGGACGTTTTGGAGGTCAACGATGCTCGTATATCTCCACATTCCGCGATACAGGTTGAAATAATAGAATGCGGACAGCTTCACGGCGAGGATGAAGGGCAGAGTCGTTTCGATGTTGTCCCATTGCCACAGGGGGATGTCGCCTTCGAACCGCAAGGCATACGCCGAAAGGTAGGCCAGGGCTACAAGAAGCGCATCGAGGCCGACCATCAGGTAAAAATGACTGCTTCTGATCAGGTTTTTCAAGTGACGACCCACTCCAATTCAGGGTCCCGGGTCATCCCGAGGCCGACTCCATAACCTCTGTCAAGACCTGGCAGGTCTTCTCGAGTTCATTCCTGTTCAACGTCGGGTGAACCAGCAGCATCAGGCTCGTTTCCCCCAACTCTTTCGCTGTTGCCAGTCGCTCCCGGGGACGGAAATCGACGTTCTCGAAGGCCTTCTCCAGGTACACCTCGGGGCAGATCCCGGAATAGCAGGGCACGCCCTTCCGATTGATTTCCTCCAGGATGCGATCCCGGTTCCAGCCGGTCTTCAACCTTTCGGGCCGCACAAACACATAGCACTTGTACCAGGCGTGAACGGTGCTATCGGGCAACTCGGGAACCCTCAGCGCGGGCAGCGCCCGGGCCGCCGCCCGTATTGCCTCGGCGTGACGTGTCCGGGCTGCGTGCCATTCCGGCATTCGGCCCAGCTGGATACGCCCGATTGCGGCCTGCATCTCCGTGAGCCTCCAGTTCGTGCCGAAGGTTTCATGGAGCCAGCGAAATCCAGGTGGGTGCTGCCGGCGATACACGGCATCCCACGACTTGCCGTGATCCTTGAACGACCAAGCCTTTTCCCACCACTCCCGGCGGTTCGTAGTCAGCATCCCCCCTTCGCCGCCCGTGGTGATGATCTTGTCCTGGCAGAACGACCAGGCGCCGAGATCGCCGATGGCCCCCACCGGCTGGCCCTTGTAACGAGCGCCGTGAGCCTGGGCACAGTCCTCGATGATGAAAACGCCCTTTTCCGTTGCCAGGGCCATGATCGGGTCCATGTCGCAGGGCATCCCCGCCAGGTGGACGCAGATCACGGCCCGGGTCCGGGGCGTGAGAACGGCGTGGATCGACTCGGCGGTGATGTTCTGGCTGTCCCGGTCCACGTCGGCAAAGACGGGCCTCGCCCCGGCATTCACCACACAGGAAACCGATGCGATGAATGTCCGTGGCGCCACCACCACGTCGTCCCCGGGCCCGATGCCCAGCACGTGGAGCGCCAGATCCATTGCCACCGTGCCGTTTGCCAGGGCGACGGCGTGCTCGCATTCCGTCCAGGCGGCAAACTCCCGCTCGAATGCCCGGCACTCACCCCCCGTCCAGTAGTTCACCCGGTTGGAGAGCAGCACCCGGGAGACGGCATCCGCCTCCTCATGCGTGAAATCCGGCCAGGGCGAGAAAGGGGTGTCCAGCATGGCCTGCCTCGATCAGGAATTCTTTGCGTTCAGCGGACGGGCGGGCACACCCGCCACGGTCTGCCAGTCTTCCACGGGATCCACGACGGCGGAGCCGGCGCCGATCAGGACCCCGCGACCGACCCTGAGGCCTTGACACAAGGTGCTCCCGATGCCGACCCAGGTGCCTCTGCCGATCTGTACGTCGCCTGCCAGATGCGCCCCGGGGCAGACGTGCACGCCCTCGGCAAGAATGCAATCGTGGTCCACCGTAGCGCCAGTATTGACGATGCAGCCCAGGCCGAGAAAGGCGCCGATGTTCACGACCGCCCCTGCCACCACCAAGCAACCGGCTTCCACGGTTGCTCTGGCGCTCACGACAGCCGATGGGTGGATGATTGTCGCGATCTCGAGCCCGGCCGAAGCCATGCGCTGCAGCAGGTTGAGTCGCGTCTCCGCGTGGCCTATCGCCACGAAGGCCTGGTCCCCCGGTCGGGCCTGGCTCAGCAGGGACTCGCCCGTACCGGCCACAGGCCAGGGGCCGCACGCTTTCAATTCCGGACACCGGTCATCGAAGAAGACGAGTTCGGACCAGAGACCCGCAGCCTCCGCGCAATCCCCCGCGACCTTTCCGTGACCGCTGGCGCCCAGGATCAGCAACCTTCCCTTTTTCATCTATCGCTGCCCCGCTTGTGTGTTTCCCTTGAATCTCTCCATGGTGGCGCTGTCCTGATGGCTGATGCCTTTCCGGTGTAGCACGATCCCGAGCGTCATCCAAATGATTTTCAGGTCCAGCAGGAGGGATCGGTTTTCCACGTACCAGACATCGCGCTCGAACCGGTCTTCCCAGGTCAGGGCGTTTCGCCCGTTCACCTGCGCCCACCCGGTCAACCCCGGCTTCACCTCATGCCGGCGCGCCTGTCGTGCGTTATAAAGAGGCAGGTATTCCATAAGCAGTGGGCGCGGGCCCACCAGGCTCATGTCGCCTGTCAGGACATTCCAGAGCTCGGGCAATTCATCCAGGCTCGTGGAGCGCAGAAATTTCCCGAAACGGGTCAGCCGGTCCGCGTCTGGCAACAGGCCGCCTCCGCTATCCTTCTCATCGGTCATGGTGCGGAACTTAACCAGTTGAAACGGCCGACCCTTCATCCCGGGGCGCTCCTGGCGGAACAGCACCGGGGAACCGAGAAAAAGGCGGACCAAGACCACGATGACCAGAAGAAACGGAAAGAGTGCGATCAACGCGGCACTGCTCACAACGACATCAAATATTCGCTTTGCAACCGGGCTCATTCGTTCGGACAGAAGGCACAGGAGAATAGAATAGAAATCATCGTGTGGAATCCTTCCCAATGGCATGCACACCTGTCTCGACCTGACTTTGCGCGAGCAGGCAAACCATGATGAACTGCGGAATGGAGAAGAGGGTGTCTCCCGAGATCAGGGAATAGGGCAGCACGGCCAGAACCATTGCGCTGGAGCCGGACGTCCAGCCTTCCCTCCTAGAGCGCCAGATGGACTGAAAAAGAAAAAAATAGATAAAATAGATCGCAACGGCCACGAATGCCCCGGCGATCCCGCTTACCAGCCATTCCGACAGAATCGGGAAATGAGGATAATCAATGAACGAGCAGTCCACAAATCGGCAAGAATAGATTTCATGATAGGAGAATCCCATTCCTAATAACCATGTATGATTAGTGAGGAGATTCATGCCTAATTGCCACTTTTCGATTCGTGACTCCAACCCGTAAGACTGGTTTGCCCCCAATGTGCCAAACAACCGGAAGATCATTCCCAGATCTGTTTTTCGTACAGTGAGGTTAGGGTCTGCGGGCTTGTTTTCCTGCGCAGTCGATGATGTGTCGCTTTTCACAGCTACACTGCCTTGCGATGTGCCTGGGATATGTAATACTTTGCCCGTTTCGACAGGAACTGGACTGTAAATAGCCCAGAACAGAATCCCTATGGCACAGACCAGACCGACAATCGGGAGCAGAACACTTTTTTTGAGATCGCTTCCCGGGGTCGCTGTCAATCTGCGTATCAGCCAAACACTTGGGATCAGTACGGATAGGACAAGAAAACGTCTTGACTCCGTCACCATGCCACACGCCATGATCAGCGCCAGTGCAATTACCTGACAGAAAATCCTGAAACGGGTTGTCTTCTTTTCAAGGCTGTTGACTACCACTTCCAAGCCAGCAACAAGCATGGACAACCCGAAAAGGCTCGTGTCACCTCTCAGGCTGGAACCCGGGGGACTCATTCGGGTAAAGCGAAAGGATGGCGCCCAGGAGAATCCCGTGTTGCAACAACGCCGCTTTGATCAGACCAACCGTCGCCGTCACAACCGCAAAGGGCACCAGTGCGGTAAAAAACCCCTCATCATGTCGGACGGGCCCTTTTTCCCACTTTGACCCAGCAGAAAGACACCGAGGCCTGCAGCAACAATTCCCATATCCAAAAGAACACGTATCTGGAATGGGGTTGGGCCTCGCCAGAGACCATAAACGTGAAGCAGACCGAGAAGAAGAACCAGCCATACGATCGCAGAGATGCTCCCGAACTTGGGAAAACGAATGCCTTTGCGCACAAGATGCACAACAAAAGGGATCGCGATGATCAAAGACAGCAGCAGCCAGGGAAACGGCAGCGTTGCCGCTGCGAATGGCGTCGCCAGGGCCATGCCGCAATAGTACGACCGTCTATTCGTGTCAGGATGCAGTGGAGGTTCCTTCAGGATCGAAAAGGGGACCCTGTACCCAATAATCGCCGAAGATCCTTGTCTCTGTCAGGGCTTGCCCCCCTCAGCGTTGAAATGTCGCAAAGTACCCGGTATTTTGAATTGAATGATCTTCATTGCCCTTTGCTCCGTTGGGAAATCGATTCATGGCTCACGGTTAAACGCCGGACTCCTTCTCAGTGAAGGAAAGAACCCAAAGAAGAAGGAGTGCTGAGGCCGTTCCGTGGGATAGCAAGGTTGTTCCGAAATCGCTTATCATGAAATTAACGCTTCCAACGGCTAATAGGCCTATACCGGCTGCACGGAGGGCGCTGCCAAGACGCACCAGAATACAGCAGGAGATGAGATCGAAGATGAGTATGGCGGCCAGGGAAAGGCCAATCCCGGCAAGTCCAAGATAGGCCGGATAAGCCAGAAGAAAACTGGTTGGAGCTGTGCCCGTCGATGTCCTGTCACCGCCTGAGTATACGTGATAATATGTCTCATGAATTTGAATCGGCATGACGACTCGTCGGCCGAACAGGATCGAAGATAGCGGCAAAGCATACACACCGGGTGATCCGTGCTCGGCGGAATAGAGATGATACCAACTCGCAACCTGCACGGGAACGACACCCGTGCGATAGAGAATCCCCATAGCATATTGGCCCATCCGATAGGCAACATCATCTTTGCCTGTTCGGGATGCTTTGGGACCCTTTCCTTTGCTTGTGATCGTCTGTCTGCTGCTGCAACGTTGCGACTCATAGAATGGTTGTTCCGGCGAACACGCGGCATGGAGGTCTTGCTCGATTTCGGTCAGTGTGTGGCTGGTCAGCCCAAGAGACATGTCGCGATATTGGAGAGATTGGATCAGTGCGCTTGCTTCTGGACATGCATTGTGCTGCCGCACACACGCACCGAAATCGTAGCATCCTCCGGAAAATACCTGCCGCTCCCGAAGCACCTCGATTGTCGACAGCATGAGAAAGCCTGAGCCAAAGACGCAGGCAACAATGGCGATCCGACTCATCCACGTCCCCCGTGTAGCTACAAAGCCGACACTTACAACGATAACCATTGGGATGAGGCCGCCCTTGGCACCGGGTAACAAAACCACCAGCAGTGCGCATATCCCCGTCGTCACCCATGCGAGAACTTTACTATACTGCCGCGTCGTCAATGCTGCATTGGCCCCGCACAAGGCCGTGTGCATGACGAGAGGGCAGATGACGTTTGCCAGCACACCATACCAGTACGGCGCCAGTCCATCACGCACCAGTTTTCCGCTGGTTTCCCGGGCGAGCAAAGCCAGCTCAGGATCAAAAAGAATTGCATATAAACCCGTGCACTTCCAACCTACACGACTCAGGTACAGGCCGATGAGCCCTGCGAAGAGAGCCAACAGGATTGTTCGACTTCCGAGAGAAATGTGTTGAATGCGACGCTCAGATGGCTCACCTGACCGCATGACATGCTCGGTCAGTCTTTTCGTGGCCGCGAGCCAGAAAAGGCATGCCACGATCGGGGTGTGCACCGATACTGCAAAAAACCAATACCCCGACAATGACCTCTCGAAGATCGGCGAAAAGATTGCAAGGGGCCATTGAAAGATCAGATGCATGAGCGCCGCGACCATGAAGGCGGGACGAGCGAGTTGGTGCGGATTGCGCCATCCGGTGAAGCCGACACCGAGTGAGCAAAGGCCTGCCAGCGCGATATTGAGCACCCAGTATGTGGACCAATGGAATCCCTCCAGCGTGAAAGTCAGAAGCAGTTCTTTGGCGAGTGCCGTTTCCATTGCTCAGTTCGTCCCGCTTATCAACGCTCCACTGAAACCAGAGCTGCCTTGAGAATTTGTATCGACGCATTTCCGTGGTGCCCTACTCCAATTCGTACCGAGGAGGCATCTGGATGTGCGATAAAACGCCGAAGGAACTGCCTGATGGGATCCTGCCGTCCCAGTATGATTTCCCCGATCAACCCCTGATTCAATAGCCGCCCGCTGGTATCGTATTGCATCAGATAAACCTGGGCGAAAGCAGGTCCCTCCAGCTGCAGATCCACGAGGTACTCGTGCCCTCCCGTTACCGCAATGATCTCCGGCTTGGCTATGCTATCCCGAATGTCTCCGCTTCCACTCAGCAGCAATGTTGCGCGCTCACGCAAGAAGAATGGCAAAGTATGGTCAGAATGGGAAACCTCGCCGGGTCGGATCGTTTTCGTCGACAGCGTCAGTTTGAATAGACTCTTCCTGCCACCCCAAACGATTTCGTTTATTCGAGTCCAAGGGATCGTACCGGGACTGATGTCCATTGGGTTTCCGAAGGAGGCCTTTCCGGCCCTGCTAAGTGCGTATATCTGGTATCCGCCCGACGAATAAACAAGCCGGGAGAGATCATGGTGCCCCATGATCTCCTGCAGTGCAGAGTTGTATAGTGGGGGCAGAGCGTAGACGGGAATATGCAAGTGACTTACGCCCAAATCGCTTAACCGCTGCCATGCGAGTACGGCATCGAGTTCACCATAAAAAGGGATCAAGCGCGGATCGAGATAGCTGATCATACGCTTGCCAGAGTAGTACATGTCGGCAGGTTTTAATGAAAACACAGTTGCCTCAGCTGAAACTTTTTTTTGCAGATAGTCGACCGCACGATAAGCCGGCACTTCTTGTAGCATGGCCTCCTGGTAGGATCCAGCCTTTGCAGCAGGAACACCAATCGTGTTCCATCGGTACGCTGCCAAAGCAACCAGCTGAGCGGAGAGGATAACAATGATTGCCGTCCTTATCAGTATGCTGAAATGAGCATTCATTCCATAGTTGTCAACGGGTTGTGTCTCAGGGGCCCCCGTCGTTCGTTTCAACATCCGGCTGAGACCGCCAGCGGCAAGCAATGCAACACAGGGCATTAACATAAGCAGATAACGCTCATTACGGATCATCAGGTCGATCCCTATGAGCATGGAAAGTGCTGTACCGCAGAGATAGACGACCACAACGCCAGATGCCGTGAGCATCAAACGATCGAAAATACCCGGGGCATTCTCGTGATGCAGATGCGTCCCACTCAATCGGAGATTCATCTGTCGCCAATAAAGAACCGCCCCAAGTGTCATGAGCCAAAATGACAGTGAGTATGCCTCCAGTGCAAACCAACCCTTGAAAAGGCCATACTGAATTTTTTCGGGCCATGATTCTAGCCCTCGAGCCATGGAAAAGTACTCCGGCCAGTTTAATTTCTGCAAGGCAAACACTGCAGGATTGTCACTGATGAACGACCCAAACAATTCGAGATTGCGGCAGTATGGCCATGCGGCCACGAGCCCCGCGACGCCCAGCAGGACAGGTATTTGGTGCATGAAAGTTCGCAGACCGTGCCAGCCCGCATTGACGACGATGGCGACCACGGCCAGAGGCACGAACAGCACTGCCAGTGAATGCGTCCATAAAGCAAGGCCAAGAGTCAGACCCTGCACTGCTCCCCGACGGGCAGGGCTTCCCTCTACCATCGTCGCCGTGCAGAGAACCAGGGTCATCCCCAGGACGGGCAAAGGGTCAATCAGTGCAGACCCGGCACCGAGGAACAACAGTGGCGTAGACAAGAAAACAAGCGCTGACAGCAAACCGGTTGTTCGGTTTATAAGGCAGCCCATGCTGTACACGACCGCTGTGGCAGCCAGTGCACACCAGGGGGAGATCAGCCGCATCAGCCCGGGGGCGTCGGCGTGCCCTTGAAACACATTGGCGATGTAGCTCAGCGCAATATAGAGCGGCGGATGTGTCCAGGGGCCGTAAAAACCGGACGCGCCGACGGTAGGATCCAGTGCAGGATATGCAAGCAAGTCGCGCAATTCGAACAGAAGCCGACCCACGGTAGCATATTCGAGGGCGTCATTCTGCATCAGTGGCATAAAAAGAGTATCGAGAATCAATAATACTACCCAGGCCGCCAACAACCCGCTAAATACCCGCTCCCAGCGATCTATGGGAAGGGGCTTGCCCGGACGCTCGAATCTTGGGAGGGGACGGGTAAGGACGACGGTTGCACACAGCAGGAGCAGCCCGGCAAAAACCACGCCGAGGTGAAAGGCATGACTCGCCCCGCGAAAAACCCCGAGGGCGAGCACCGCCAGAATACCGAGCAGAAAGGGGGCGATCGCACAGGCGAATGCGCGCGGGATGCCGGCTTGCCTGGCTGTGTCCGACCAGGGGACAAACCGCACCAGCGCAAAACCCGCCCCACTTGAGGCGAGCATGGCCGCCAGCATCCAAATCCAGGCGGTGATCGATGTTTCAATCATGGCATTGAAAGGCTCTTCATCGGATCATTTCCGGACAAGGGCTTCCGGTATTGCTGCGGGCCTTCTCAGGATGGCTTTCGAACCTGGTTGCTCAGAAAGTTCCAGCCAAGCGTTCTACGCGCGAGATAAAACAGGGCTGCGATACCGCAGATATAGCTGAGAGCCGTGGCCATCGCCGCCCCCTTGATGCCCAGCAGCGGTATCATGGCGAGGTTCAGGATGATATTGCTCAGCACCAGCGTCATATGCTGCAGGGTCTGAAGCCCCGGATGCCCGCTGACGAGCATCAGATTGTCAAACGGGATGAATGCGGCGATCACGGTCAGGCCCGCCAGCAGAATACATAAGGGAACCAGACCTTGACCCAACCCCTTTCCGGGGACAAAAACATCCGTCAGGACCCAGAAAACTGCGACGATGAAAAACGACACCGCAGCCGCCCCGGGGTATACATACTTCTTTGTCTGCCGCAGAAGTTTCCGCGCGCCATCCCAGTCGCGGTCGCGGAGACTGCCGACGAGAACCGGATTGTAGTTGATGCGCACAAAGGCCAGTACATGGTAAAGCCCATCGAAGAGCATTGCGGCGAAGCTGTAGATGCCCACCTCGCGGTCCGAAAGGAAGAAACCGACCAGCAGAACGTCGACGCGCGAATTCAGCTCCACAAAGATTCCGGCCAGCAGACTCTTGCCGCCGAACACGAAATGCCGCTTCGTCCAGGCAGGGTCGAATCTCATGGGCGGCAGCATCTTTCGGCTCACCAGGTAGAGATACACTCCCGCGGAGGTGGCCAGCTCCGCGACGAAAAACCCGAGGGTGGCAAGCTCGAAAGGATGCGCAGAGGCGGACAGTGCAGTGACCCACAGCATGACCAGAATGTAGCGCCCGGACTGCAGCACGGAAAACGCTTTCATGCATCGCAGGCCGTTGAGATACCCCAGCAGCACCTTGTTGAGCGGAAACAGGAGCAGGCCCGGCGCCGCGTATCGGATGGCTGCTTCCACGGAGGGACTTTCCAGGAGGCGGCCAAGAAGCGGGGCGGTCCAGTACACGAGCACAGCCGCGCAAGCTCCCAGCAGAAGCGAAAATGCCCCCGCATTGGCCAGCAGGCGACCTCGCTCAACGGCATCCGTGTCGTACAGGGCCGCATGGCGCAGCACCGAGTAATGAAGGCCGAAGACGGCAATCTGCGAAGCCACGATATAGACCGCATAGGCCTGGTTGAAGGCACCCAATGCGGCCGCGTCGCGGAAAGCCGCGATGATGAGGTTGATCAGGATGCCGCTGGCGGCAAGGATAACCAGGCTGCCCATGGACCAGGCAATGTCAGTGGTAAGTTTGTGCTGCAGGAATTTCATGCTTCCGCCATCAGGCTCGGATCAGGTTGATGAGACCTTCGTAGAGATCGACCGAAAAAAAGGTGCTCGCCAGCAAGGCGGCGAATTCATGGTGGACCTGCCGATAGACGGTGTGCCAGGCGATCGGGGGATCGCTGTGCTGGAGGTCGTAAGCTGTCGCATCGAAGAATACTGCGTTGTCGGTGTGGGATGTCAGCCCTTTCAACCTGGGCAGGTGAATCGGGGAACTGACCACGACGGCCCGCGACAAATGCATCCTCTGCAGGATGTTCCGTGTTTCGGTCAGGTTCGCGAGGGTGTGATTCGAACGGTTCTCCTCGATGACACGGGCCTCTTCGGTTCCTCGCTCGACGAGAAACCGTTTCATGAAGGCCGAGCCGTGAAGGTTTTGCGACGGCCTTGCTCCTCCCGAACAGATGATGAACGGGGCGTGCCCGCTCCGGTGAAGGTCGAGTACAAAATTAAGTCTCCGCAGGGATTCATCGTCCAGGCCCCCGTACGGCCCGAAATCCGAGAACAGGACAACCCCCGCCTCCCATGGGGAGGTTGAGTGGTCCGGTACCATGGAAACACCTACCCGAACGAAAAGGAAGGTTGCCGCCAGGTCGCAAAGGGCAAGCAGAACGGCAATCAGGACGGCGTTTCGGAAGAATCTTTTGAGTGAAAGGGCCTTTTCCTCGCGTGTCGATGCCATTCAACGGTGACCAGCCGATTATCGATGCAGACCCATGATGTCGAGCTCGTTGATCCGTGAAATCGTGTCGTTGAAATCGAGCCCGATCGTCTCCAGGTACCAGACCAGGGACTGGTACCGGGGGCGGTTCTCCTCGAGCACCGCTTCCAGGGCCGCCTCCCGGTCCATCATACCCTCGCGGATCTGGTTGCTGCGGAACGTTTCGAATTCGCTGAACCCACGGGCCGTCATGTAAATGTAATTGTAGAACGGCGCTGTCCCGTCTCCGATGCGCCAGGTGGTCTTCGTATCCGGTGAAATCTCCCAATCGTATTCGTTGAGCAGGACTTTTTCCACCTCGCGCTCATCCCACCGGATGTAATCGAAGATGAAGAAGAAGTCCCGCCTCGGTTCGAGATAGTACGAAAAGAAAGCGGTCGCTGTATCCACCAGGGATCCGTTGATATACGCGACATTGGCGAGGAATTCCTTGGCGTAATAGCCTGCCAGCCGGACCTTGCGGCTGTTGGACAGGTAATCGATGCGCGCCTTGCCGAAGTCCGGAGGCACCCCGCAGAACCCGGCCTTGAAATCGGTGTTCTCCAGGGGGTTGGCGCACCAGAGATCCAGCCGCATCCCCGTCTGTCGCTTGATGATGTTGGACTGCCGGAAGAAATATTTGTCTCCTGCCATGAACAGAGGGACGATTCCCAGTGACGGCCTGCGGAGCCATGCGGCTACGTTCTTCCGGATATTTTCCCGCTTCTGCTTGATGTCGGCGGAGACCAGGATGTTCTGAATGCCAAGTTTGCCGCACATCCGGGCGACGTTGCGCCGCGCCAGGTCCGTCACCATTCCCCAGTCGTAGGTGAATGTGATCGGAGACAGGCCGAATTCCTTCTTGATCAGGTGCAGGCCGTAGCTGCTGTCCCTGCCGCCGCTGAACGCCACAAGGGCGTCCGGCGCACCGTCTTTTGAGCGGTATTGCTGCAGTTGCTCGATAAAGCCTTGTTTGCGGTCGATCTCATAGCGGGGCCTGTAATGCCGGCAATAGTTGCACACCCCCCGCTCGTCATACTCGATGTACGGGAAGGTATCGGGCAGGATGCAGCGTGTGCAGCGGCGCAGAGCCCGGATGCGCGTTTCGTTGTACTTCAGGAGGGCTTCATTCGCATGGGTGACGTGAACAAACGGTGCCTCGGGCTGGGCGACTGCTTGACTTTTGTGGGCGAGCGGTTCTGCCAGCGGTTCCGGCAGGGGCGGCACCGGGATGTCCTCTGACCGGGCCAGCGAGAACTCGTGTTCTTTGAAACCCGGCAGGTCCACCACCATACCGAAGCCCGGCCTGACCCAGGCGATTCTCGAAGGGTCGGCCCTGAATGCTTTCTCGAGGCCCGCAACGACCCGCGACAGGATGAAACGCTCCGAGGCAAAAAGGATGAATCCATTCTCTTCGTCCATGTACCGGTAAAGATCTCCCGTATTGGTCGCCAGCATGAGCCATTGACCCCGGTCGTGAACCAGCGCGACGGAAGCTGCGCCCTTCATCTCGCTGAACACCTGCCTAATCGCCGAGACGGGATGCGTATTTCGCTCGAGCTGCTTGCCAGCTAGGGCGGCCAGGACCTCGGTATCCACCTCGGCCGTTCGGCTCAACTCCCCGTGGGCGGCCCAGAGGTCGCCCACGTTGACCACGATCCCGTTGTGTATCATGGTGACGCCGTTGGCGAAAACCGGCTGGTTGTTTTCGTACCGTTCCGCCGCGCCGTTCGTGACAAGGCGCGTGTGGCCGAGCAAGGCAATGGGACCGAGCGGTCCCTGTCCGTTTTGCTTGAAGGAAGGCCGAATAATTTCCCGCATCATATCCCGATACGGCGGGGATTGGACCAACTCCGTCCCCCGATTGGCGGACTTGATCGTACAGGATGCCGGAGGCACTGTGGCATGGACGTGCAGCCCCGCGGACTCCTTGCCCCGGCTCTCGGAAAACCTGTACAGGTTATCCAGCGTCGATGCTGTGTCCCGCAGAGAGAAGCGCGCCCCTTCCCGAATGACAATTCCAAAAATTCCGCACATTTCGTTTCACTCCCATGGCAGAAGATCGGAGGCCGAATCGAAGAGGAGCACTCTTCGAAAGTCGGTCTGCAGAAATCAGCCTTGCTGCCGTAAATGGTTACTGATCACCCGATACGCGATCATGGCATTCCTGTAGCCGGGCTGCGAATCGACGCGAAGGTTCTTGATGGCCTGACTTTGACTGATAGGGGGTCTCTTGTCAGCGCCGGCCAGATAAGGTAGGAGAAAAAGCTCCAGCCCGCTCCGCTCGACGGCGGAGGCAAAATACGACAGCACGGAATCGTCAACGAACGTCTCGAATCTTTCGTTCGCACACAATACGGCGATCGCGTCAAAGGTCCGGTACCGGGGCAGAGCCACATTGTTTCCGTCTCCCCGCCACACCGGCGTATGCAAGGAAATCCCTTCACCCCCATCCCACCCGGCCTTTGCCTTTCCCCACCAATAGTACCACAGGAAATAGTCATCCGATTCCGCAAACCTGCGATCGTGCTTCGAAGGATTCCCCCGGAATCCTTCCAACTTCAGAAAAAGGTCGGCGATATCCCGGGCAGCGTTCAGCGTTGCCCTTGGCACAGAATATAGATCCGCTTTGTACAGAACGCCTGCTGCCCAGCAGTTTTGGTGATTGTAAGGAATACCCACTCCGTCAAAAGGGAAGGGTGTACCCTTCGGCCACATCAAATAGTGCTGTCCCGCTGCCAGATAGGGATCCCCCGGCGGCGACTGGGCCAGCACTTCCCGGTGGCCCCGCAACTGAATCGTATCTTTCGAAAATGTGTTGAAACTTTTCAGCGTGACGCGGTCCTGCGTTATCGTCCGATACCGTTTCAACAAAAGCAGAATTTTTCCAGTTTGCACCGCGTATAGGGATGGCTCGCGATTGGTCGAGAACACTTTGCAAAGAAGTCCCGGACCGTCCCTTAACAGGGCGTCCAGCAGCCCTATTTCGAAATCGAGACGCCTGGCGATTTGATCTCTCAACCGAGTGAGGGTGTAATCAGAAAAATCATATAGAGAGGGGTCGAAAAAGTCGACAAACCCATTCAGATAGTATGACTGAGACCATACAACTTCGCCTTCATAGTTATTCAGGCCGGCGCTCATGAGCCCGGACGAAGCACTATTTTTCAAATCCAGCAGGAAAAGGGCTTCAAGATCAGCAGGCGTCCTGACAAGCTTGGCCGACAGATCCCCCGGGTCATCGTTTAGATGAAACGGGATCTGGTCTCCGCGAAATGTCCGTTCGACCTTGTTTGCTTTCACGTTGAAAATGCAGAATCGCCTGCCTTCCTCGGGCGTTTGAAAGAGCACACCGACATTGCCCGTAGATACGTAAAGCTCCAGGGCGCGCCAATCCTCGCTGAAGAACAGTCGCGAGAGCACCAGCCGACCCGATCCCCGATTTGGATACACACTGTATATTGATGGACCGCTGGCGATGAATAGGGTTTCATTCTGAACGGCAGCCAAAATGTGCGGTTGCTGCTCGTAGCCCAACTCGGCCGAGAGCAAGAGAACCTGCTTGTCGGAATTTTTTATGGAAAATCGCTTTTCCTGCTCCAAAAAGGATAAGTCAAAGAGGAGATTTTGATTACGGGTGCTGTCATAGGCAATGACGACAAGGCGGTTTTCGTATGCTATGGCCTGCCGGAAAAGCAAGCTGCCGAGATCATCCGGAAGAAGAATGGTTTCCAGTTCCGTTTTGCCATCATGGATCGCATGGCACAGCAACCTGCCTGACCATAGTTCTCTGGAAATAAGCATCCCGTAACCCGGCTTCCACTCGACCAGCTTCACGGGCAGTGTCCGGGAAGGCAGTGCCACTTTGTGTTTTCCATTGACGAGGAAGAACCCGGTCATGCGATCGGGATGGAAAAACAATTCGGCCCGAAGGGTCTGTGTTTCATAAAAGGTGAGCGGGACGGACTTAAACCCTCCTTCGATTGCGGCGGTTGCGGCAGTCAATCGGTTTTCCGGCGCCTTATTGGGAAAAAGGTAATAACTGAGACCCATGAGCAGATAGGCTTCGTATTCCTGGACGGAGAGGTTTCCGCTCGATGTTCGACCCAACTTCGAGGAAAGGGGCCATTTGAGGTAATGCCCGCTATCCGATCCATAGGACCAAATGGTCGAGGCCAGGGACTTTGCCCTTTCAGGAAGGGCATCGCACCGGGAAAGCAAGTACAATGCCATGCCCAGATCGTAGAGCCTGGGAGGGCGATCCTTGTCGATACCGTTGAACACCGGGAATGCATACCATCGGGAATAATCCTTCGACGAGAAGGATTGGAGATGTCCGTAGACTGCCTCCCAGTCAAAGGATTGAGAGCGAGTACCGCCGAACGCCATATAGTTCCGGATGCCTTCAATGATATAGGCTGCGTGCGGCAGATCATTTGGGACGGTGGCTTCCTGCACGGAGTAAGACCAGTACCACGCGCCATTGGGATCGGTCTTTTTATGCGTCAGAAGGACGCTCATCACGCGGTCCGAGGCGTGCCGCATCTTCGTCTGCAGCTTCCTGTCGGCCACGTAATGACTGACGCGCTGCATCTGGCCGGCCAGATAGACCGCCGGGTTGAAGCAATCGTAACGGAGATCGTTCGCGTCGAGCGAGTATGAGAACAAACCGGAAGGCGAGGTGAACCGACCGTTCAGGTATGGGACGAGGGCGCGGCTGACCGTCGCTACGATTCTTTCCCGGGGTGCAGCAAAATCATAGTCCACCCAGTCGAGCAGGGCATTGATGACAATTCCGGTGGTGATCGTGTATGACCTGTTCGCCGGGTTTGTGGTGCCGTCCCCGTAGGCATCCCACGCGAATGGAAGTCCCCAGCCGATCACGCCGTCCCGGTCTTCGTCGCAATGATCCAACAGCCAGTCGCCTGCAGTCTTGATGAACGCTTTGTCGCGCTCCGGGAGTTCGCCGGCTCGCAGTCGATTGAGTTCGGCCGCAAGGACCATCGCGTAAGATTTCGGGATGTCGGCGACGGGGTTTCCGGGGTAATCGCTGTGCCCTCTCCCGGGATGAGTGGCAGGGATCTGCTCGAGCAGTTTCGAATACGTCTGCGCCGATGGGGTGCAGGCGAGTCGATACCAATTCCAAGCCGACCAACTGAGAACTGCGACCGCAATTGCAGCGACAGCTATGATCAGAACGTTTTTCTTGCTGCTCATCCGATCATCGCTCCGGAGGTGATTCTGGAATGACGCACCTTTCAGATATCCCGGGCAGTTCTGCCTCTCAGGAATTTATTTGTTTCCATATCAAACCACATGGCAAAAAAGCAGGACATGAATCCCATCGAAAAGGAGAAAATCCAGATCAAGAGGGTGATTTCTGGGATGTGACCACGCGTGATCCAGAGCGTCAGCAGCCGGATGGAAAACAGGAGGTTAATGAAAAACATGAAAAAACTCAATAGGTAGAAGAACACGAGAGGGTGAAAATCACGGATCACGTATTTCTCTTTCATTCGCCAGAAGAATAGCTTGATCAACAGCCAACTGATGGTGAAGAGGACCTTTCTTATTTTGATCCCCGATTTTTCGCCCACGTTGTAGACGGGCTCGATTTCCACGTCGCGGACGTGAAAATTATACACGTTCAACTTGACGAGCAGGTCGTTGGGCTGGCCGTATCGCTTGTACATTTGATCCCAGTCGATGGTTTGCAACGCCTTCTTGCTGATGGCCGTATAGCCCGTCTGGGAATCGGCGATATGCCAGTACCCCGATGCGATTTTGGTCAGCAGGGAGAGAATGGAATTGCCGAAATACCTGATCCTGGGTATCTTCTTGAACGCTTCCCCCGAAATCAGGCGATTGCCCTTTGAATAATCCACCTCGCCGCTCACGACGGGGTCGAGCAGGTTAGGCAGATCTTCCGGAGCCATCTGGCCGTCCCCGGCCATGACGACGGCAACGTCGACCCCATGGTCCCGGGCCCATTTATAGCCCGTTGCGATCGCGCCGCCGACGCCCTGGTTGAGCTCGTGATTGATCAGCACGACCCGGGCGTTACTCTTCTGATATGCCTCGACGACATCGGTCGTCCGGTCCCCGCTGGCATCGTTGACGATGACGATATAATCCACAAAGGAGGGCATCGTCTCGATCACTTTCCCGATCTGGGATTCTTCATTGTAGCTGGGCACGACCACAGCCAGCGATTTGCTGAGATACATGACGATTGTTCCTTTCCTTCCTGGTCAGCTCCTTATGCTTCGGTAAGACCGATTTTTCCCTTAACGTATCTTTTCCCGCAGGCCTTGCATGCAAGGCGCTTCGGCAATATCTCACCACACCGGCAGGCCCAGCCGATCTGGCTGGCAGGGTTACCGACGAAGAGCGCGTGGTCCGGGACGTCCTTCGTCACGACCGCTCCGGCACCGATGAAGGCGTAGGTCCCGATAGTGACCCCGCAGACGATCGTCGCGTTAGCGCCGATCGTGGCCCCTTTTTTCACCAATGTAGGTCGGACTTGATCCATCTTGGAAATCTCCGCCCGGGGATTGTAGATGTTGGTGAAGACCATGGAAGGCCCGCAGAAAACACCGTCCTCGAGGGTGACGCCCCTGTATACGCTCACGTTGTTCTGGATTTTGCAGCTTTTTCCGACCGTCACATCGGGCCCGATGACCACGTTCTGGCCGACGTTGCAGTTCTCGCCGATGCGGCTTCCCCTCAAAACGTGGGAGAAGTGCCAGATCTTCGTGCCCGCCCCGATATCGCAGCCCTCGTCGACGACAGCCGTCTCGTGGGTATAATGGGCAACTTGCGCCTCGGCCCGCGCGTCCTCTCCGGCCGCGGAAACCCTGACACGGATTCTCGCGCCGTGCTGATTCATCGACTGCTGGCTTGCATTGAGGACCCGAAGTACGCGCAGCCCTTCCCGGCCGTCCGTGACCGGCTGTGTCCCCGTGGCGATGCAGTTCAGGAAATGCTCGCACTCCAGCTTCAGGGGTTCCTGCTCGGGGATGTCGGTAACTTTCTCGGGCTCGCCCTTGGCGGGGACGGGCACGTTGTTTTTCCACACGATCTCGTGGTGGTAGAGCAGGAGTTTTTCAGGCCAGGGCATCGTGTCGTCGAAGACGGCCATCTTGCGGTCGCCGACGACAACAAGCTTCTGATCCTTGAAGGGATGCAGCCACGAGACGAAGACGTGCGCCTTGATCCCCGAGGGGAATTCAAGGTGTGTTGTGGTCACGTCGGCGATCTTCCGGTGCAGGTAGTTTCCGCCTGTTGCCTGGACGTGATCCGGTTCTTCACCGGTCAGCCCGAGGATCATGGAGATGTCGTGCGGGGCGAAGGACCAGAGGGCGTTCTCCTCGCGGCGGATCTTGCCGAGGTTCAGTCGGTGTGAATAGATATAGTTGATGCGTCCCAGGCAGCCGGAAGCGGCCAGCTCCTTGAGCCTCACGAACACGGGATGGTACTGCAGGAGATGACCGACCATGAGGATCTGATTCTTTTCCCGTGCAATACAGATGAGTTCCTCCCCCTCCATATCGCTGAGCGCAAGCGGTTTTTCGACATAGACGTGAGTGCCTGCAAGCAGGCACTCACGGGCCAGGGAGAAATGGGTTTCCGCGGGCGTCGCGATCACGACCCCCTGAATATCTCGGGCGGAAAAAACATCGGCCGGGGACAGACACGTTTCGATTTGAGGATGCTGCTTCTTCAACTGCGCCAGGACCTGCTCGTTTGAATCACATACCAGCTTCAGCGCGCCCAGTTCGGCATGGTTGCGCACGAGGTTCCTGCCCCATGCTCCTGCGCCGATCACGGCGACTTTCGGCATCTTGTCTTGGTTCATAGGAGTATCTCCGGATATGTTTTTTTCGGGTTCAAACGATCAGGCCCCCGCCGCTTCGAGCAACGCCGTCGCGATTCGATCCTGATCCCCCTCGGTGAGATAGGGGTGCATGGGGAGGCTGAATATC
>Ga0316617_100000057_pt1 | contig 22023 bp, 21 predicted proteins | sample OWC_Aug_M1_C1_D2_FD_207801 | JGI IMG/M metagenome (GOLD analysis project Ga0316617, IMG submission 207801) | Wetland soil microbial communities from Old Woman Creek delta, Ohio, United States - OWC_Aug_M1_C1_D2_B | ecosystem: Environmental > Terrestrial > Soil > Wetlands | place: USA: Ohio... | reverse complement strand
TTTTTAATTTCTGTTTATCGCGAAGAAATCTTATAATACACTGTCCATTAAATCCCTCAACTAGAGGGTGTGGAATTATTAAATGTCCCCCTCTGTCCAATTTAGGTTAACACGCTAAATGTTCCCAAAGAAATGGTGGCAATTGCTGCTGCTTTCCCTGATTGCAATGGGCATTGCACTGTCGGCGCTGGTAGCACTTGCCGTTGTTCTTACCTATCCTGAGCTCCCTTCGCTGGAAGCGCTTACTGACTACAACCCCAAGATGCCATTGCGCGTCTATTCCGAAGATGGCTATCTCATAGCAGAATTCGGTGAGGAGCGACGCGCCTTGGTGAAATTCAATGACGTACCCAAGGATCTCAAACAGGCGATTCTTGCGGCCGAGGATGAACGGTTTTATCAGCACGGGGGAATAGACACGCTGGGAATATTGCGTGCCGCCATGGCCAACCTCAGCGCTGGTGGCGCCAAGGAGGGTGCCAGTACCATTACCATGCAGGTGGCCCGCAATTTTTTCCTTTCCGGCGAGAAAACCTTCAAAAGAAAACTGAGCGAGGCTTTGCTTGCCATCAAGATTGAACACAGCCTTAGCAAAGAGCAGATATTTGAGCTTTATATCAACCAGATTTATCTGGGGCAGCGCTCTTATGGTTTCGCTGCCGCAGCACATGTTTACTATGGCAAGCCGCTTAACAAGTTGAATACGGCGGAAATTGCGATGCTGGCGGGGCTCCCGAAAGCACCTTCACGCTACAATCCTTTTGCCAATCTTAAGCGTGCCACGGAGCGTCAGCATTATGTACTACGGCGCATGCACGATATTCATTTCATCAACGACAAGCAGTATGAACTGGCGCTCGAACAGCCCTTGCGCTTGCGCCAGGCCCACCGTCAGACGAATGATCTTTCTGCTGACTATGTGGCCGAAATTGTGCGCCAGACACTATATGACCGCTATCAGGATGATATCTACAAGAGCGGACTCAAGGTTTACACCACCATCCGCAAAAGTTCCCAAGAGGCGGCCAACAATGCCATTTTGCAGGGCATATTGGATTACGATCGCCGCCACGGCTATCGCGGACCGGAAGGTTTCATCGAGATTGATAGCGCAGGGACGCAGCCGCTGAACGCATTTCTGGACGATGCGCTGGATGGCATAGATGTGTTTCGTGATTTGATTCCGGCTGTAGTGCTGGAGGCCAGCCCCAAATCAGTCAGGGTTTACCGCAAGGATGGGGGTTTTACGCAAATTGGCGGTGAAGGCCTGAAATTGGCATTGAATGCCTTCAATGAAAAAACACCCGCCAAGCAGAAGCTGCGCCCTGGATCCCTGATCAGGGTCAGGGAATCCCAAGGCCAATGGCATATTGCTCAGGCACCCCAGGTAGAAGCTGCTTTTGTCGCCATGGACCCCCACAATGGCGCGGTACGTGCGTTGGTGGGAGGTTTTGACTTCAACCGCAACAAGTTCAACCATGTGACCCAGGCCTGGCGCCAGCCGGGCTCGAGTTTCAAGCCATTCATCTACTCGGCGGCCCTCGAAAAGGGTATTACTGCAGGCAGCGTGATCAATGACGAGCCGCTTCTGGTCTCTGCGCTTGAAACAGGGAGTGGTTCGGCTTGGGAACCACATAATTTTGACGGCAAGTTCGAAGGGCCGATACGCATGCGCACGGCGCTGACTAAGTCCAAGAACATGGTTTCCATACGTATCCTGCAATCCATTGGCGTTGGTTATGCGCAGGATTATATTACCCGTTTCGGCTTTGCCGCCAAGGATCACCCCCCTTATCTTGCCATGGCGCTGGGGGCGGGTTCCGTGACTCCATGGCAGATGGCCAGGGCTTATGCTGTCTTTGCAAACGGCGGTTATCGTGTTGCCCCTTACCTGATTGATAAAATTGTCGACAGTAACGGCAAGGTCATCGAGCAGGCCAAGTCACTGAGTGCGGGCGGTGATGCTCCGCGTGTGATCGACCCGCGCAATGCTTTCATTATGACCTCCATGATGCAGGACGTGGTACGTGTCGGCACAGCTGCAAGGGCGAGCGAATTGGGACGTTACGATCTGGCTGGCAAGACTGGCACTACCAACAACTTCATGGATGCCTGGTTTGCTGGATACAGTCCCAGGCAGGTTGCCGTTGCCTGGATCGGCTTTGACCAGCCGCGTTCGCTCGGCAAGCAGGAAACAGGGGGGCACGCTGCCTTGCCAATGTGGATAAGTTACATGTCTAAGGCTTTGCATGGCGTGCCGGATGAGCCTTACCCGATTCCTGAAGGCGTCATCTCGATCAAGATCAACCCGCTAACTGGCGCGCGGGCTGATGAAGAAGGAAGCGGGCTGAACGAATTCTTCTACCACGAGTATACGCCTCCGGTATTGGAGACAGCTGATACAACAGAGGCAAAAGAAGCGCCATCGGCCAAGGTGGGAGAAGAGTCTCAAGTCGACCAGTTGTTCTGAGCTTTCGATGGGGTGCTATGAAGGAATCCAGTTCGAAACATCTGCGCCAGTTGATTGCCCAGCATGCCGCCCGGATGATGGCAGAGGGGGGGGGTGCTGACTACGCCCGGGCCAAGCGCAAGGCGGCCAGACAACTGGGTGCGACCGATGATCGTTGTATGCCTAGCAACGCGGAGGTGGCGCAAGAGCTCAGGCTGCATCATGAAATATTCCACGGTGATGCACAGCCGCAACTGCTGCATCAGCTGCGCATTGAAGCGCTCGCCGTCATGAAACTCCTGGAGCGATTTAACCCTCACCTTGCAGGGGGGGTGTTGGATGGTACGGCCGGACGCTACGCCGATACTGAAATTCACCTCTTCGTGGATAGCGTGAAGGACGTCGAACTATTCCTGCTCAACAATAACATCCAATATCGTATGGATGAAAAAGTCTATCGCTTCGGCAACGAAAAGCAAAAAATGCCGGCCTTCCTGCTGGGGGGGGAGTTCGGCTCGGTCTGCCTGGTTGTGTTTGCTACCGATGATTTGCGCGTCACACCGAAGAACTCCCAGCACGGCAACACCCCCACGCGCGCTTCCACGGCATCGGTTGCTGCCCTGCTACAGCAGCAGGGCAGCGGTTAGGCGCATTAATCCTTCAGCCAGCGCGCGACATCCAGTGCGCTGTACGTCAGAATCCCGTCTGCCCCGGCGCGTTTGAAACACAGCATCGCTTCCAGCACACAGCTTTTTTCATCCAGCCAGCCGTTTTGGGCTGCCGCCTTGAGCATCGCATATTCGCCGCTGACATGGTAGGCAAAAGTCGGTACGCCAAACTCCTGCTTCACCCGGCGCACGATGTCGAGATAGGGCATCCCGGGCTTCACCATGACCATGTCGGCGCCTTCTTCCAGGTCAAGCGCGACCTCTTTCAGTGCCTCGTCCGAATTGGCCGGGTCCATCTGGTAGGTGTATTTGTTGCCTTTGCCCAGATTGGCAGCCGACCCGACGGCATCGCGGAACGGTCCGTAGAAGGCTGAGGCGTATTTGGCGGAGTAGGCAAGAATGCGGGTGTGGATATAACCCTCGAACTCCAAGGCCTGGCGCACCGCGCCGATGCGGCCATCCATCATGTCTGATGGCGCTACCACATCAGCGCCGGCTTCGGCATGACAGAGCGCCTGCCTTACCAGCACCGCGACCGTTGCGTCGTTCAGCACATAGCCGCTGTCATCAATCAAACCGTCCTGACCGTGGTTGGTGTAGGGGTCGAGTGCGATATCGGTAATGATGCCCAAATCAGGGAACGCCGCCTTGAGCGCCTTGACGGTGCGCGGCACTAGGCCCTTCGGATTGCAGGCTTCAGCAGCGGCATCCAGTGACTTCAGGGATTGGTCGATTACTGGGAACAGCGCCAGCGCAGGAATGCCGTACTTGACGCATTCCTCCGCCGTTTTCAGCAGCACATCGATGCTCTGGCGTCGCACGCCGGGCATCGAGGCCACCTTCTCTACTCGGTTTTCGCCATCCAGCACGAACACCGGGTAGATCAGGTCGTTGGCCGTCAGCACGTTCTCGCGCATCAAACGCCGTGAGAAATCGTCGCGGCGCATGCGGCGGGGGCGGGTCGAGGGGAATTTGCCGTAAGCGTTGTTCATGGATGGCTCCTTATGCGAAAACTCTGGCCAGTTCTAGTCCGGGATCGGGTTGGCGCATGAACGCTTCGCCTACCAGGAAGGTATGGACGTTGTTGTTGCGCATCAGCGCCACGTCTTCCGGGGTAAAGATGCCGCTTTCGGTGACCACAATGTGGTTTTGCGGAATGCGGCCCAGCAAGCCCAGCGTCGTATCCAGCGTGACTTCAAATGTGCGCAGGTTGCGATTATTGATGCCAATCAGCGGGGTGTCGAGTTGCAGCGCCAGATCAAGTTCTTCGCCGTCATGCACCTCCACCAGCACAGCCATGCCGAGGTCATGCGCCAGCGCTTCCAGTTCCTTCATCCGGGCCAGATCGAGCGCTGCGACTATCAGTAAAATGCAGTCCGCGCCCATCGCGCGTGCTTCGTAGACCTGGTAAGGGGAAATCATGAAATCCTTGCGTAACACCGGGATATTGCAGGCGGCGCGCGCTTGCTCCAGGTATTCCGGGTTGCCCTGGAAATAAAGGGCATCGGTCAGCACCGACAAACACGCGGCGCCGTGGGCAGCATAAGTTGCGGCAATCTCGGCGGGGCGAAAGTCTTCGCGGATCACACCCTTGGAGGGGCTGGCTTTCTTGATTTCGGCGATCACTGCGGGTTTTCCAGCGGCAATCTTTATGCGGATAGCCCCTACGAAATCGCGCGGAGCATCGGCATGCTCTGATTCGCCACGCATCATGATCAGCGGTTTTTGCGCTATCGCCGCGGCAACTTCGGCATGTTTGGTATCGAGGATTTTTTTAAGGATATCTGACATGAGTAAGTTCTATGCTGATTTACCGTTGGGGAAAAAGTCGCGGATATCCGCAACGACGGGCTTGGTCTTGCCTGCCAAAAGATGATAGGCCTTCATCAGGGCATGGATGTCGGGCCGGGGAATGGCGGCTTCAGGGTTGTTCCAGTTCTCGTGCAGGCACCAGAAATTGTCGATGTCGAAATTGAGATGCATGCGGCAGGTGAGGGGGCGGTATTCATAAATCGAACACTCACCGTCCGTGAGAAATGGGCATGGCGTCCTGCCAGAAAATTCGCTGCGGTCATGCGGAATGCTTTGCTTGAGGGGCTGGGCGACTGCGCCAATGTGGTGGCTGATGTACTGCGCCTCGAAATCGGCGATCGGCACGTGTACATGGCAGCAGTGGCCGCAGCCCCGCGTACAGGCTGCGAACTGCCCGGCATGAGCAAAAACCTGGTCTGCAGTGCGCAGCGCTTCCTGAAGCTTGACCGGTGTTCGTGCATTCATCTGCGCGATGCGCTTGGGCAAAGACTGGACATGCTGTTTGAGCTCGGGCGAAACGGAGCTGAAAAAGCAGTCGAGATTTTCAGCCGCCAGTTGACGCCGTTGCTGTGGAGTTATATCCGGGGTCATGGGGATATTCATGACGTTGCCGACAACGCAATGAGCTGGCGCAGCTTCATCATCGCAGAGCCGTCACCGATCACCAGCCCGGCTTTAGCGATGCCTTCCTGCAGATTTGCCGCAAGCCCGGCAACATAGATGGCTGCTCCCGCGTTAAGCACGACGATATCTCGCGCAGGGCCAGATTGGCCCTCCAGAACCGCCAGCATCATGGCTTTTGATTCCTCAGCATTCTGCACGCGAATGCTTTCCGCTTGGTGCAAATTCATACCGAACTGGCGCGGATTGAGTAGATACTCACTTACCCTGCTGCCCTTCAGCTCTGCGACGTAAGTGTCGCCGGAGAAGGAAATTTCGTCCATGCCGTCCGCACCGTGAACGACCAGAACATGGCGGCTCCCTAGTTGCTGCAGCACATGGGCGAGCTTGCCGGTCAACGCCCTGTCGAACACCCCCATGACCTGGTTGTTCGCGCCGGCTGGATTGGTAAGTGGCCCCAGCAGGTTGAACAGGGTGCGCACGCCCAGTTCGCGTCGCACTGGCGCGGCGTGCCTCATCGCGCTGTGGTGGTTGGGGGCAAACATGAAGCCGATGCCGATTTCATTCACGCAACGCGCCACCTGCTCCGGGGTCAGGCTGACGTTGACGCCCAAGGCCTCCAGCACATCGGCGCTGCCACATGTGGACGACACGGAGCGTCCGCCGTGCTTGGCAACCTTGGCACCCGCTGCCGCTGCAACGATGGCGGAAACGGTGGACACGTTGAACGTCTGGATGCCATCGCCCCCCGTCCCGCACGTGTCGACCAGATGTTCGTCATCGGCGACTTGCACTTTGGTGGAAAGCGAGCGCATTACCTCGGCGGCGGCGGCAATCTCGTCCACGGTCTCGCCCTTCATGCGCAGCGCGACAAGCACCCCGGCGATTTGCGCGGGGGTATATTCTCCGCGCATGATCTGGTGCATCACATCCAGCATCTCGTTGTGCGCCAAGTCAACGCGATCGAGCAGCTTATGCAGGACTTGAGGGGCCGTCAGAGCCATCAGTAGGCCTTCAGGAAATTATCCAGTAATTCGTGACCGTATTCGGTGAGAATGGATTCCGGATGGAACTGCACACCTTCGATGGGCATCGTTTTGTGGCGAACACCCATGATTTCGCCGTCTTCCGTCCAGGCAGTGATCTCCAGGCAATCCGGGCAGGTTTCGCGCTCGATTACCAGCGAGTGGTAGCGCGTGGCGGTGAACGGATTCGGCAACCCCTTGAACACGCCGGCATCCTTGTGGAAAACCGGCGAGGTCTTGCCGTGCATCAGTTGCTTCGCGTGCACGATTTTGCCGCCGAAAGCCTGGCCGATGCTCTGGTGGCCGAGGCAAACGCCGAGGATGGGAATCCTGCCGGCGAATTCTTGGATTAGCGGTACCGAGATACCCGCTTCGTTCGGCGTGCATGGCCCCGGCGAAATCACGATGTGGCACGGGTTGAGTTGGCCGACTTCTTCCACGGTGATTTCGTCGTTGCGAAATACACGTACGTCCTGCCCCAATTCGCCTAGGTATTGCACCAGGTTGTAGGTGAAGGAGTCGTAATTGTCGAGCATCAGCAGCATAAACTGTCCTACAGGCCTCTCCTGGAGAAGGTCAGCGTGGCATTGGTACCGCCGAAGCCGAAGCTGTTTGACACCGCCGTCTGGATGTCGGCATTATCGATACGTTGGCGCACGATGTTGAGGCCTTCCGCCGCCGGATCCAGCGTTTCGATGTTGGCTGAAGCGGCGATGAAGTTGTTTTCCATCATCAGTAGTGAGTATACGGCCTCGTTTACACCGGCTGCGCCCAGTGCGTGGCCGGACAGCGACTTGGTGGACGCAATGGCCGGTCCGCCGGCGCCAAACACGGCGCGGATGGCTTCCAGTTCCTTGACGTCGCCTACTGGAGTACTGGTGCCATGAGTGTTGATGTAATCCACCGGCCCTTCCACGCCTTGCAGCGCCATCTGCATGCAGCGTAACGCGCCTTCGCCGGAGGGGGCCACCATGTCGTAGCCATCGGAAGTGGCGCCGTAGCCGACCACCTCGGCATAAATCTTCGCGCCGCGCTTCTTGGCGTGTTCGTATTCCTCCAGCACCAGAATGCCGCCGCCACCGGAGATGACGAAACCATCGCGGTTGGCGTCGTATGTGCGCGAGGCCTTGTCCGGCGTATCGTTGTACTTGCTGGACAGTGCGCCCATGGCGTCGAACATGAAGGACAGGGTCCAGTGCTCCTCTTCGGCGCCGCCGGCGAACACGATGTCCTGCTTGCCCATCTGGATTTGCTCCACGCCGTTGCCGATGCAGTGTGCACTTGTAGCGCAGGCCGAGCTGATGGAATAGTTGACGCCCTTGATCTGCGCGCCCGTAGCAAGACAGGCGGACACGCCGCTGGCCATGGCCTTGGTCACCATGTAGGGGCCGACGCGGCGTATGCCCTTTTCGCGCAGCGTGTCGATACCTTCCAGGATACTTTCGTGCGAAGCGCCACCCGCACCGACGATAAGGCCGGTGCGGATATTGGAGACAAGTTCCGGCGGCAGGCCAGCATCGGCGATGGCTTCCTGCATGGCGATCCAGGCGTAGGCGTGGCCGCTGGCCATAAAGCGCATCAGCTTGCGGTCGATCAGTTCCTGCACATTCAGCTTGACAGAGCCGGCCACATGGGAGCGCAGCCCGCGATCCGCATATTCCTGCTGAAAGGTGATGCCGGAGCGCCCCTCGCGCAGACTATCGAGCACTTCGGTCTTGTTGTTGCCGAGACTGGACACAATGCCCATCCCGGTGACGACGACGCGACGCATAATCGTATCCTCCTAGAAATTATCCGTACGGGTAAATAGTCCAACGCGTAGATTGTGTGCGACGTAAATTTCGCGGCCGTCCACTTCCATACGCGCGTCGGCGATACCCATCACCAGCTTGCGCATCATGACGCGCTTCATGTTGATGTGGTAGGTCAGCACCTTGGCGCTCGGCAGCACCTGGCCGCTGAATTTGACTTCACCCGCGCCCAGCGCCCGGCCGCGACCGGGGCCACCCATCCAGCCGAGGAAAAATCCGACCAGCTGCCACATGGCATCCAGGCCGAGGCACCCCGGCATCACCGGATCGCCCTCGAAGTGGCAGCCAAAAAACCACAGGTCAGGCCGGATATCGAGTTCGGCGATGATTTGGCCATTGCCATACTCACCACCGTCCTCGGTAATTGACACAATGCGGTCAACCATCAGCATGGGCGGTAGTGGCAATTGCGCGTTGCCTTCGCCAAACATTTCACCACGCCCGCAGGTGAGGAGTTCCTCGTAAGTAAAGCTGTTTTGTTTTTGCATTGTAATCACCATTTGTTTGAATATTATTTCAGCTATTCTCGCTGCAATCGCCGTCAGGCGAAAGCCCCCCGATACTATTCGCTATCCAGCCCGGCCAGCACCATTTCCGCCGCACGCAGTATGGCGCGCGCTTTATTTTGTGTTTCCGTCCACTCACTTTGCGGTACTGAATCGGCCACGATACCGGCACCGGCCTGCACGTACAGCGTACCGTCCTTGATCACAGCGGTGCGGATGGCGATGGCCAGATCCATGTCGCCGTTGAAGCCGAGATAGCCCACTGCGCCGGCGTAAATGCCGCGCTTGGTTGGCTCCAGCTCGTCGATGATCTCCATCGCCCGCACCTTGGGGGCGCCGGACACGGTACCGGCAGGAAAGGTGGCCTTGAGCACGTCAACGGCGTCCATGCCGGGCTTGAGCTTGCCTTCCACGTTGGAGACGATGTGCATGACGTGAGAATAGCGTTCGATCACCATGTTGTCGGTCACTTTGACCGAACCGGTTACTGCCACGCGGCCAACGTCGTTGCGCCCCAAATCCATCAACTGTACATGCTCGGCGCGCTCCTTGGGGTCGGCCAGCAGCTCCTCGCCCAGCGCCGTGTCCTCCTCGCGCGTCTTGCCGCGTGGGCGGGTGCCGGCGATAGGGCGGGCGGTGACGGTATCGTCCTCCAGCCGCACCAGGATTTCCGGCGAGGAGCCGACCACGTGGTGGTCACCCATGTCGTAATAGAACATGTACGGCGAAGGATTCAGGCTGCGCAGGGCGCGGTATAGCGACAGCGGTGGCGCCGGGAAATCCTGCGTCATGCGCTGGCTCAACACCACCTGCATGATGTCACCATCGAAAATGTAGCGCTTCGCCTGTTCCACCGCCGCCTTGAAACCGGCCTCGCCGAATTCGGAAACGGCAGTGACTGATGCCATGGCTGGCGCAATAGGTATCTGAGCTGGCTGGCGTAGGCTACGGATCAGGTCATCCAGGCGTTCAAGCGCTTTGGCGTATGCGTCCGGTTGGGCAGGATCGGCATAAACGATGAAAGTCAGTCTCGACGCCAGATTGTCCACCACTGCAAGTTCTTCGGTCAGTAGCAGCAGGATGTCCGGCGCGCCTAGCACGTCAGGTTTTTGCGTGGCGGCCAGGCGGCGCTCGATGTAGCGCACCGTGTCGTAGCCGAAATAGCCGGCCAGGCCACCGGTATAGCGCGGCAGACCGCTGAGTGGGGCGGGCTTGAAGCGCGCCTGGTAATTTTTCACGAAATCCAGTGGATTGGTGTTGGCAACCGATTCCACCGTCACACCATCGCATTCCACGCGGACATCGCGACCATGAGCCTCGATGCGTGTTCTGGCGGGCAGGCCGATGAAGGAGTAGCGGCCGAAGCGTTCGCCGCCCTGCACTGACTCTAGCAGGTAGGAGTAAGGTTTGTTGGCCAACTTGAGGTAGAGCGACAGCGGCGTGTCGAGATCAGCATAGGTTTCGGCCACTAGCGGGATGCGGTTGTAGCCCTGGCGGGCGAGGTCGTTGAATTCCTTTTCGGCAATGGTGTGCGGCATGAAAATCTCCAAAAATCTGTCGAAATAATGGGCGCCCATTATCATGGCGCCGGACGCTAGTAGTTCAGCGCCACCATCGCCAGAGCGCACCTGACAGGTTGAAGAGTTTCGTAATCATGCTTTTCTGATTAACCTGGTTGCGTGCAGCAGGCTATCCACCACTGCATCCAGGTCCAGTTCACTCACGTGGCGGCCGCGGTTATAGCCATAGGGTACGCAGAACACATGGCAGCCGGCAGCGCGCGCGGCCTGAGTGTCGTTGATCGAATCGCCAATCAGCAACATCCGGTCAGGCGTGATGCCGAAGCGTTCACAGGCATGCAGCAACGGCAATGGGTCGGGCTTGCGTTTGGGCAGCGAATCGCCCGACAGGATCAGCTCGAAATAGTCGTAGAGCCCGGTATCCTTCAACAAGGGTACCGTGAATTTTTCCGCCTTGTTGGTAATGCAGGCCAAACGATAACCGGCTTTTTTAAGTACTTCCAGCCCTTCCACCACATCCGGGAAAGGCCGGCTGTGCAGGCTCACCACCTCGGCGTAATGCTTCTCATAAACCGGCTTGGCGCGGGCGAATAGCCCCTCGTCAGGTTCGCCATCCATGCTGCCAGTAAGGATGCGCTTGATTAGGCGCGCCACGCCGTTGCCGATGTAGGTCTTGACGCTTTCTTCCGGCACTGGCGGCAAGCCCAGGTCGAGCATCATGCGCTTGCCCGCCTCGGCCAAGTCGGGTGCGGTGTGCAACAGGGTGCCGTCAAGGTCGATGACGACAGCCGAGATTGCCAGCGGCGCTGAAGTTTCGAAGGTGATGCCCAAGAAGCGTTACACCTTGTCCAGTTCGGCGCGTAGCGCAGCGACGATGGAGTTGTAGCGGTTCGGATCGGTGTCCTTGGGCGCGCCGAACAAGGCGGAGCCGGCCACAAAGGTATCGGCACCGGCACGGGCGATCTCAGCGATGTTGGCGGTGTTGACGCCACCGTCGATTTCCAGCCAGATTTCCTTGCCGGTCTTCTCGGTGTAGGCGTCGATCCTGGCGCGCGCCTGCTTCAGTTTTTCCAGCGCCTGCGGGATGAACTTCTGGCCGCCAAAACCGGGGTTGACCGACATCAGCAGAATCATGTCGATCTTGTCCATGACATGATCCATGTAATCCAGCGGCGTGGCCGGGTTGAACACCAGGCCGGCCTTGCAGCCTTGATCCTTGATCAGCGCCAGCGAGCGGTCGATATGCTCGGAGCCTTCCGGGTGGAAGGTGATGATGTTGGCGCCGGCCTTGGCAAAATCGGGGATGATGCGGTCGACTGGCTTCACCATCAAGTGCACGTCGATGATGGCATCGGTGAGCGGGCGAATCGCGCTGCACACCAGCGGGCCGATGGTCAGGTTGGGCACGTAATGGTTGTCCATCACGTCGAAGTGAATGATGTCGGCGCCGGAGGCGATGACGTCGGTGATTTCCTGGCCCAGTTTGGCGAAGTCGGCGGAAAGAATGCTGGGGGCGATGCGGAATTGCTTGCTCATGATTACTCCATCGAAAAAGTCGCAAAAGCACATTCTAACCGCAATCGGTAGGCGCTAAAAGCCTGAAATTCTTGCTTAAGCTACGGCTATCCGCGAAAATCGCGCAATGCATCTGTTTGCCCTCGGTGTTAACCACACTACAGCCCCTCTCTCCATTCGTGAGCATGTCGCCTTCCACAGCGAGAGCTTGGGGCAGGCGCTGCATGACCTCATCACGCACCGGTCCGTGAAAGAAGCTGCGATTCTTTCCACCTGCAACCGCACCGAATTGTATTGCAACACCGACGAGCCGCAGGCCGCGCTGGATTGGCTGGCGCAATATCACCGCTTGCGGACGGACGTGATTCAGCCTTATTCCTATATCCTGCCCAGCAATGAGGCGGCCAGGCATGCCTTTCGGGTAGCTTCTGGTCTGGATTCCATGGTGCTGGGCGAGCCGCAAATCCTGGGCCAGATGAAGCAGGCTGTGAAAATCGCCGAGCACGCCGGCACGCTGGGCACGTTGCTGCACAAGCTTTTTCAGCGCACATTTGCCGTTGCCAAGGAAGTCCGCTCTACCACTGACATCGGCGCCAACTCGGTTTCCATGGCTGCCGCTTCGGTCAAGTTGGCCCAGCGCATTTTCGGTGATCTGCGCTCCCTTAAGGTACTCTTCATCGGCGCCGGCGAAATGATCGATCTATGCGCCGAGCATTTTGCCGCGCAGCGACCGGCTGCCATCACCATTGCCAACCGCACCCTGGAGCGCGGCGCAGCACTGGCCCAGCGTTTCGGCGGCAAGGCGATCATGCTGGCTGACTTGCCCGACCAACTCGCCGATTACGATATCGTCATCACCTGTACCGCCAGCCAATTGCCCATCGTGGGCCTGGGGATGGTGGAGCGGGCGGTCAAGGCGCGCAAGCACCGCCCGGTGTTCATGGTCGATCTGGCCGTGCCGCGTGACGTGGAAGCCGAAGTCGCCGAACTGGACGACGTGTTTCTCTACACGGTGGACGACCTCGCCAAGATCGTGCAGGAGGGCTTGGGTAACCGTCAGCTGGCTGCCGTTGAAGCCGAGACCATCATCGAAACGCGTGTCGAGAATTTCATGCACTGGCTGCGTACGCGCGAAGCAGTACCCACCATCCGCGCCTTGCGCGACCAGGCTGAACGCATGCGGCGCCACGAAGTGGAAAAAGCGTTGAAACTGCTGGCACGTGGCGATGACCCGCAACGCGTGCTGGAGCAGTTCAGCAATACGCTCACCAATAAATTCCTGCATGCACCCAGCCATGCGCTCAATACCACCACCGGCGATGACCGCGAAGCTCTTGAAACACTGCTTCGTCAGCTTTACCAGATCCTATGAAACCCTCCATCCAGAAAAAACTGGCGACGCTAAGCGATCGCCTGGAAGAACTTAATCACTTGCTGTCCAGCCAGAATGCGACAGCAGACATGGACAACTACCGCAAGTTGTCGCGCGAACACGCTGAACTGGGGCCCATCGTCGAGCAGTACCATGCTTACAAGCAGATCGAGGCCGATATTGCCGCCGCGCAGGACATGGCTGCCGACCCCGAGATGCGCGATTTTGCACAGGAAGAGATCGAGGCCGGCAAGCAGAAGCTGGAAGCCAACGCTCTGGAGCTGCAAAAGTTGCTGTTGCCCAAGGATCCTAACGACGAACGCAATATCTTCCTCGAAATTCGCGCTGGCACTGGCGGTGACGAATCTGCGCTGTTTGCTGGTGACCTGTTCCGAATGTACAGCCGCTACGCCGAGCGCCAGCGCTGGAAGGTGGAAGTGGTGTCCGCCAGTGAATCCGAAATTGGTGGCTACAAGGAAATCATCGCCCGGATCGACGGGCTGGGCGCCTACTCGAAGCTGAAATTCGAATCCGGTGGCCATCGCGTTCAAAGAGTCCCGGAAACTGAAACGCAGGGCCGCATCCATACTTCAGCCTGTACCGTGGCCATCATGCCCGAAGCCGACGAGATCGCCGACGTCAACATCAACCCGGCTGACCTGCGCATCGATACCTACAGAGCCAGCGGCGCCGGCGGCCAGCACATCAACAAGACTGATTCCGCAGTGCGCATCACCCATCTGCCTACCGGCATCGTGGTGGAATGCCAGGACGACCGCTCGCAGCACCGCAACAAGGCGCAGGCGATGAGCGTGCTGGCGGCGCGCATCAAGGATGCCCAGGTGCGCGAGCAGCAGTCGAAGGAGGCCGCCACGCGCAAGATCCTGGTCGGCAGCGGCGACCGTTCCGAGCGCATCCGCACCTACAACTTCCCGCAAGGCCGCGTCACCGACCACCGCATCAACCTTACGCTGTACAAGATCGACGCCATCATGCAGGGCGACATGGACGAACTGATCAACGCGCTGGTGGCCGAACACCAGGCCGAGCTGCTGGCTGCGCTGTCGGAAGATTCGCTGTAATCGTGGCAATCCGCGCGTTGCAGACGCAAGCTCAATCGCAGCTTGCCGATGTGCTTGGGTTGCCGGTCGACGAAGCGCGAATCGAGGCGCAAATACTGCTTCGCCATGCCTTGGGCGATGTTTCCCGCGCCTGGTTGATGGCGCGCACAGAGCAGGCACTCACAACGGAACAGCTGGCTCGGTTCGATGGCTTGTTGCAACGTCGGCTACAGGGCGAACCGGTGGCTTATATCATCGGCCGGCGCGAGTTCTTTGGTCTGGATTATGGCCTGACGGCGGATGTACTCATTCCCCGCCCGGATACTGAAACACTGGTTGAGGCTGCGCTGCAACGTATTCCCGCAAGCCAGTCTTGCCGGGTGCTCGACCTCGGCACCGGTAGTGGAGCCATTGCCATCGCCATCGCCGTGCATCGGCCCTTGGCGAATGTAACCGCGGTGGACCGCTCGGAAGCGGTGCTGGAAGTGGCGCGTGGCAATGCTGAAAGCTTGTCCGCCAGCAATGTGCGCCTGCTGCGCAGCGACTGGTTCAGCGCGTTGGAAGGCGAAGTCTTTGATGTGATTGTCAGCAACCCGCCCTATATTGCGGCAACGGACCCGCACCTGAGCCAGGGCGACTTGCGCTTCGAGCCATCAAGCGCGCTGGTGTCAGGGGAAGACGGGTTGGATGATATTCGTGCTATCGTCGCGCAAGTGCCTGCCCATATGGCTTCTGGAGGCTGGCTGCTGCTGGAGCACGGCTATGACCAGGCAGTGCAGGTGGCAGGTTTGCTGGAGGGCGCGGGATTCGAGGATGTTGGCCACGCGGCCGATCTGGCGGGAATAGCGCGGGTGACGCTGGGCAGGAAGGTGAAGCGTTAATGCAAGCGGTGCCGCCCCGGGGTTTGCGGCATCTGCAATGCGGAAAACACTTCGGGTTCTTCATCGACCGAGGACTTGGCTACGGTATTCTGCTCGCGGCGGAACAGATCGCCGACCAGCGCCAGCACTTCGTCCACGGCCTCCTGCTTGAAATGGCGCGACAGTAGCGCGGAAACATCTTCCATCATGTAGCGGCGCTGCGCGTCCAGAATGGCCTCTGGCGTGGGGCCGACGAACATCAGCTGGGTTTCGTCGCGGTCTTCGTCTTCGTGGTAGGTGATGATTTCGATGGCAGCGGCGTTTTCCACCAGCTTGCCGAGCGCCTGCATGGCCTGCTCCAGAGACGGCAGGAAATTACGGCCGACTTCCAGCGTGCAGCACATTTCCAGCGTGTAATTGCGGTCGTTGAAGGCGAAGCCGGGCTGGTCAGGCTCCAGGCTTTGCACTTCCTTCAGGTGTTCGACGTCGAGGTATTGCAGCAGGGGGCGCAATGCGCTTTCCACCTTGCGGTTGGTGATGCCTTCGACCAGTTCGAGGTAGCCGTGCACATGGACTTCGGTGCGCATGGGAATTCCTTCAATTGAGTTTCAAGTTGGGATTATACCCGATCAACCGTCAGACACGCCCAAGTAGTTGTTTTTGAGGCGGATGTAGTGTCTGGCGGAATAGGTGAAATGCGCCAGTTCCTGTTCGGTTAGCGGCCGTATCCGTCGTACCGGGCTGCCAAGGTAAAGATACCCGGATGCCAGCACCTTGCCTTCCGGCACTAGGCTGCCGGCGCCGATCAGAACGTGCGGTTCTACAATCACTTTGTCCATGATGATGGCGCCCATGCCGATCAGGCATTCGTCGCCGATGGTGCAGCCGTGCAGGATCACCTTGTGGCCGATGGTGACATTGCTGCCGATGATGAGCGGCGCGCCGTCGGAATCCCAGTTTGATTTGTGGCTGACGTGCAGTACCGACAAATCCTGCACGTTGCTGCCCGCGCCGATGCGGATGCTGTTCACGTCGCCGCGGATCACCGCGCCGGGCCACACGGAAACATCGTCGGCCAGTACCACGTCGCCGATGATCTGCACGGACGGATGCAAGTAAACCCTGCCGCCGAGTTGCGGGGCGATGCCGAGGTAGGTGGTGATGTTGGATGGATCGCTCATGCCTCTAGTATAATCCCGCCATGACTGATATTTCCTCTGTCGGCATCGTCGCTCCGCAGACCGCACATTTTGGCGAGCCTTTGCTTCTCAAGTCGGGTGCCGTATTGCCGGCTTTCGATCTGGTTTTTGAAACCTACGGCAAGCTCGACGCCGACAAATCCAACGCCATTCTGGTCTGCCACGCACTATCCGGCACACATCACGTTGCCGGCAAGTACAGCGAGGAAGACAAGCACCCCGGTTGGTGGGACAACATGATCGGACCGGGCAAGCCGCTCGATACCAACCGTTTCTTCGTCATCGGTGTCAACAATCTGTGTGGCTGCCACGGCTCCACCGGCCCCTCCAGCATCAACCCGGCAACCGGCAAGCCATGGGGTTCCGCTTTTCCCGTGGTGACGGTGGAGGACTGGGTGCAGGCGCAATCCCGTCTGGCGGATCATCTCGGCATCAGCAGTTTCGCCGCCATCATGGGCGGCAGCCTGGGCGGGATGCAGGCGCTGCAGTGGACGCTCACTTTCCCGGATCGGGTGAGAAATGCGCTGGTGATTGCTGCCGCGCCCAGCCTGACGGCACAGAACATGGCATTCAACGAAGTGGCGCGCCAGGCCATCATCACCGACCCGGAATTTCATGGCGGCGACTTCTACGAGCATGGCGTAGTGCCGCGCCGCGGCTTGCGTATTGCACGCATGCTGGGCCACATCACCTATTTGTCCGATGACGCCATGGGTGCAAAGTTCGGCCGCAGGCTCAAGCATGACGAGGTCAAATACAGCTTCGACGTCGAATTCGAGATGGAATCCTATCTACGCTACCAAGGCGACAAGTTCGCCGGTGAATTCGACGCCAATACCTATCTGCGCATGACGCGGGCGCTGGATTACTTCGACCCGGCGGCGGAATGCGGCGGCGACCTCAGCGCCGCCCTGGCCAAAGCCAAGGCAGATTTTCTGGTGATCTCCTTCACCAGCGATTGGCGTTTCTCTCCGGAGCGCTCGCGTGAAATCGTCAAGGCGCTGCTGGACAACGAACTTTCCGTCACCTATGCCGAACTGACAGCCGCGCACGGCCACGACGCCTTTCTCATGCCGGACAAGCACTATCACGATGTGGTGCGTGCCTATATGGAGAACATCGAATGAGGAAGCTTCCATGACACACGTTCCTGCGCAGGCGCATGTTCATTTTGCCGAGGCCGCCGCCGAACGCCGCGACTTCGCTGCTATCGCGCGCTGGATCGCCCCGGGCGCCAAGGTACTGGACCTTGGTTGTGGCGACGGCAGCCTGCTGGGTTATCTGCGGGATACCCGGGATGTGTGTGGCTATGGTGTCGAAAAGGATGACGCCAACGTGCTCGCGTGCCTTCAGAACGGCATCAACGTTATCCAGATGAACCTGGAGGATGGGTTGTCAGGATTCGAGGCGCAGTCGTTCGATGTCGTTATCCTGTCACAGACGCTGCAGGCGGTCCAAAATACGGAAGGCATCGTGCTGGAAATGCTTCGCGTGGGCAAGGATGTCATCGTCACCTTTCCCAATTTCGGCTACTGGAGGCACCGCGCCCAGATTTTCGCCGGTCGCATGCCTGTATCCCGCAACCTGCCTTATCAATGGTACGACACGCCGAATATTCACTTATGCACCATCGCCGATTTCGATGCTTTTTGTATCGAGCATGGCATTCACGTCAGCGAGCGCTTGGTGATGACCGATGGCAAGGCGGTAAGCCTGCTGCCAAATCTGCTGGGCAGTCTGGCGATGTACCGCTTCAGTCGCTAGTCTTTGCCCGCCCGCTTATTCCGGCGGCAGCAGGCAGGCGAGCTGCACCATTTCCAGATGCATCGCTTCCAGCCGCTTATCCAGCCAGGGATAAAAAATGCTGGGCTTGTTGCCTCCCAGCAGCGAAAGCGCGACATCGCGCCGGGCGAGCGATTCTTCCTTTCTTCCCAGATAGGCGGAAATCAGGCACAAATACAATTGGTTAGGCATGAATGTTTCGTTCAATGCCGCGCCACGCTTCCATGCGGCTTCCGCCAGATCGTATTCCCCGAGCACCAGATAGCACTGTCCAAGCGTAACCTGATGAAAGGGTGAGGGATGTGGGCTGAGGCGCATGGCCTTTTCGATGCAGAACATTGCTTCCTCCCCGCGCCCCACCGCCATGAGAGCGTTCGACAGGAACAGGTGCGCCTCGGCACTGTTGGGGTCGAGCGCCACACCGCGCCAACAGGCAGCAATTGCCTCTTCCCCTTGTCGGCGCCAGAGTTGTACCCAGCCCAACACAGAATGCGCATAGGAAAGGTTGGGTTCCAGTTCCACCGCCCGCCGGGCATGTATCAGCGCCTCTTCCAGGGCACGCTCGTCATCGGTAAGACGCATGATCCACTGGAAAGCGAGGGTACGTGCCAGCCAGGCATGCGCCGCCGCGTAGTCGGGATCGAGCTGCAAGGCGCGACTGAAGTATGCCACTGCATCGTTTGATGACAGGGGGGTGTATTTCCAGTGCCGCTCCATGCCGCGCAACAGGGCGTCATGTGCCGCAAAGTTGCTCGTGCGTTCATGACCATAAAGCTTGGTTTCTTCGGGCGTCAGCCGGACTTGCAGGGTGCCGGCAATCTGGTGGGCGACTTCATCCTGCAAATCAAACAGATCCTTCAGTTCGCGGTCATAGCGCTCTGCCCAGATATGGCTGTCCGTTGCGGCGTCAATCAGTTGGGCGGTAATCCTGACCCGGTTGCCGAGGCGCTGCACGCCACCTTCCAGCAAATAGCTCACGCCCAGTTCCGCGGCGATTTCACTGATGCGCTTTTCCGAGCGTTTATAAACGGAAGACGATTGGCGTGAAATGATGAAAAGCCCGGAAAGTTTGGAAAGCTCGGAAATCAGGCTGTCGGTAATGCCGTCAACGAAATAGTCCTGTTCCGGGTCGGCATTGATATTCACGAATGGCAGCACTGCCAAAGAAGGCTGGCTGTCAAAATGGCGCGATTTTTCGATGGAGGCTGAATTGTCGGAATCTGCGGGGGATTCCCGTGCGCTGATTCTGACCGCGTAGCTGCCTTTGGGAAAATCGAGAAGGATGGGGTCGGTGCGCCCCTCGTTCTCATAGTATTCGCGCAGTTTGTTGCGCAGGCGCGCTGCCTCGACCCGCACGATGGCATCCAGATTGGGGTCGAAATCCGCGCCGCGGTCGAAGACTTCCACGCCTATGGTATAACCCTTGAGACGGCTAGCATTGCCTTCCAGGGAATGGATGACCACGTATTGCAGAAATCTTTTCTGGCGCAGTGAAGAGGCGAACAGCGGGCTGAGCAGAATTTTTTCCAGACAGCCGCGAACCGCGGACTTCCGCGATTCCATCAATTCAGGCACCAGTTGGTCGGTCTGTTCCATGACTTCACTTAATCCCTGAAAGTAACAGTAAGAAACTGCATGGCAGCATCCTGACGAACGATACTGCAATCATAGGAAAAACTTGGCATCCATTCAATAACCATACATGTGAAATGGCTGCCATGACGGCTGGGCCAGGATGGATGTGATTTCAATCAGGAGCATGAACATGAATATGACCGCCATTCCCGTGGAAATCGACCCCGACACTGTCTCTCTTCCATGGGAGCAGCCTGCCGCCACGCACAGGGAGATGGACAACATCATCTCACGTCTGCGTCAGGGCGCGCAGAAATTCGCCTCGATATCCATCGAGCAGCGCATCGCCCTGGCGGAATCCATGCAACGGGGGTATTTGCGGGTGGCGGAGGCCATGGTGCGAGCCGGGTGCGAAGCCAAGGGGATCGTTCCGGGAACGCCGCTGGAAGCGGAGGAATGGGCAACCAGCCCGTGGGGCGTGGTGCGGCAGCTACGCCTGATCCGCGATTCCCTGCAGGCCATTCACAAGCATGGCAATACCCGCATCGGCCCGGTAAGCCGCATGGCGGATGGCAACCTGGCCGTGCGCGTTTTTCCTCATAACACCATCGACAGCCTGCTGTTCAAGGACGTGACGGTGGACGTCCACATGCAATCCGGCATCACGCCGGAGCGGCTGGATGCGGAGCGGGCAGGTTTTTACAAGCGGCCCGGCCATGACGGCCGGCTGGTATTGGTCCTGGGGGCTGGCAATATCGGCGCCATCGGCGTGATGGACGTCATCACCAAGATGTTCAACGAAGGCAAGGTTTGCCTGCTCAAGATGAATCCGGTCAATGCCTATCTGGGGCCGTTGATCGAGCAGGCCTTCGACGAGGCGATCAGTGCCGGTTTCTTTGCAGTTGCTTATGGAGGCGTGATGGAGGGGCGCCATCTGGTCTATCACCCGGGCATCGATGAAATCCATCTGACCGGTTCCGATAAAACCTACGATGAGATTGTCTGGGGCCCGCAGGGGGCCGGCCGGAGCAAGCGTCAGCGAGAAAACGCGCCGCTGCTGAAAAAGCCGATCACTTCCGAGCTGGGCAACATTTCGCCAGTCATCGTTGTGCCTGGGCCTTATACCGAAGCCGAGCTGCGCTTTCAGGCCGAAGCCGTTGCCAGCGCCATGACCATGAATGCCTCGTTCCTGTGCAATTCGGCAAAAATGCTGGTCATGCCTAAGGGTTGGGGCCATATCTTCACCCAAGCCCTTCACAAGGCCTGTGGAGGGATCGAGCCGCGCAATGCCTATTATCCGGACGCCCAGAATCGCTGGCGCAAACTGATTGCCGGCCGACCCATGGTCAGGCACCGCGGCAATCCGGGCAACGGCGCATTGCCTTGGACCTTCATCAGCGGCCTGAATGCTGATGACGATGACGAGGTACTGTTCCGCACCGAACCATTCTGTTCCATCATTTCCGAAGTTCAGGTTGGCAGCCCGGATCCTGTGGATTTCCTGGAGCAGGCGGTGGATTTCGCCAATAATCGACTGTGGGGGACGCTGTGCGCCACCCTGATCGTGCATCCAATGTCACTGCGGGATCGCCGAATCAAGGCGGCCGTGGAGCGCGCCATCTCGCGCCTGCAATACGGTACCGTAGCCATCAACGGATTTCCCGGGCTTTCGTTCGTATTCGCGTCGCCGCCGTGGGGCGCCTATCCCGGCGCGACGCAGGACAATATTCAGAGCGGCAGCGGGTTCGTCCATAACGCCGGAATGCTGGAAGGCATCGAAAAGGTGGTGATACGCTGCCCGTTGACGGCTTTCCCCAAGCCGGCCTACTTTCCCAGCCACCGCACTGCGCATCAGGTGATGCGTCGAATGGTGCAAATGGAGCAGAATGCAAGCTGGAAGAATGTGCCTGGCATCGTGCTGAGCGCGATGCTTGGCTGACATGCATTTCAGTGCAGAAAGGATGTTCGTATGGATACGCCAACTGTAGTGAAGAAATACTTTGACGCATGGACACGGCGCGATCCGGCTGCCATCGTCGACACTTTTGTCGAGGGTGGTACCTATACCGATCCTGTTTCCGGTGTAATCGCCGGCCAGGCAATCGCCGATTACGCCGCCGGTCTTTTCGCGGCCTTCCCGGACCTGTCATTTGAAGTCACCAGTCCGGGAACAATGGATGGTGGTACTTGGGCGGCCCAATGGCTCATGCGCGGCACAAACACCGGATCTTTAAAGGGTATGCCGCC
>Ga0316617_100000054_pt1 | contig 22405 bp, 24 predicted proteins | sample OWC_Aug_M1_C1_D2_FD_207801 | JGI IMG/M metagenome (GOLD analysis project Ga0316617, IMG submission 207801) | Wetland soil microbial communities from Old Woman Creek delta, Ohio, United States - OWC_Aug_M1_C1_D2_B | ecosystem: Environmental > Terrestrial > Soil > Wetlands | place: USA: Ohio... | reverse complement strand
CACCGGTATTTCGGCAAGAGAAATGGTGGCAGGGCTGGCTGTTTCGGTCACGTTGATCATGTGCGCCATCAGCTGGGCGATCCTGCGCGGCGGCAACCAGAGAAGAGACGAAATTCTGGCCGCCTATCTGAAGTTTGTACGCAAACTGGCGCGCGCCGGCATTGTTCGTGACCCGCATGACGGGCCGCTGGATTTCGGCTTGCGTGCCGCAAGCGCGCTACCGGACAGCGCGCACGACATTGCCGACATCTCATCCAGCTATGCCGACTTGCGCTATGGAGGCACACCCACGCTGGAGCAGATCGAAACGTTTAAACGGAAAATCAAAAAGTTCAGGGCCTGAGCCAAGCCTTGCGCGCCCGGCCAAGGACATCTATTTTTGATCAGGCTGTTGTGGATGGCCTGCTTCGTACGGCTCAAGTTTCACCCACGCCTCCAGCAGCATGTAGGCGACCGCCAGCGTCACCGGACCGATAAACAGTCCGATCAAGCCAAAAGCGAGAAGACCGCCCACCACGCCTGCGAAGATGAGCAAGAAGGGGAGATCCGCCCCTTTCTTGATAAGAATCGGGCGAATGACATTGTCTATACTGCCCACAAACACTGTCCATCCCAGTAGCGCCATCATCCAGCCGGTATCGCCTTTCGAGTACAACCAAAACAGTGCGCCAAGGAGCACGGGCACGGCACCGATCTGCGCCACTGCCAATAGAAACATCACAAATGTCAGGGCGGCCGCGAAAGGAACACCTGCCACGACGAGGCCGATACCGCCAAGCAGTGACTGAATCAACGCCGTTCCGACAACGCCCAGCATCACACCCCGAATTGCGCGGCCAGCGAGGATGACCGCCTGCTCGCCATCCATTCCTGAAAGCCGCCAGGCGAAGCGGCGTATGCCCATGGCTGCGACCTCTCCATAGAAAAAGAGAATTCCGGAAATCAGCACAATCAGCAGGAACTGTAGACCTATCATGCCGACGTCACCGATCATGGACAGAAGCCAGCGTGCAATATCGGCGCCATAGGGCGCAATTCTCTGCCTCCACTCTTCCACGCCGAGAACACTGAATTCCTGCCATCTCGCTGCAAGTCTCGAGCCGATCAGCGGCAGTTGCTCAATCCAGGCAGGGAGCGCGGGGAAATTCATTTCAGCAAGGGATTTAGCCAGTTCGGCAATTTTCGCGGCATTGGCGGCAAGCGCCCCAATCGCCCACGTCAACGGTAGCGCGAACACCAGCAACAGCGCCAGGCTCATCGCAACGGCAGCCGCCCAGCGGCGCCCCCACAACACCTGTTGCAACCGCAGCATGACCGGCCAGGTTGCCACGGTGATCATTGTGGCCCAGATGAACGCCGGCAGGAATGGGCGAAGAATCCACAACGAGGATGCGACTAGCACCCCGATGAACAGCACCGAAAACACCGTGCGGGCAAGATCACGCCTGACACTTGTCATCAAACCATTCCTCCGTTTTTGTAGTTCGCACGCGACACGGGGAAATAAATCACCGCAGTCCACGCGTGACTGAAGCCATCTAACTTGAACACTCCGAGCTAACCCGGATTGGTCGTAGCCAGTGCCTGCACATCCTGCGCGATATCGCGGCTGATGCGCCCCAGTGCGCGGCTGTGCGCCGCCACAAGCGCATCGTAGCCTTCCGTACCGGCGGATTCCTCTACCAGGACATGGCCGCTTTTTGTACCCCCGGCGGAGCGGCGCACCGTCCACGCCGCTTCAATGGCTACACCCTTACCCGGGATGGTATCGAAACGCTGGATATCTACCACCACCCGGTAGTCCGCATCGCCAGCGCCGCTCTGGGTGGAAGACAGCACCCTCGGAACGGCGAGCGCCTGCGCCATGTTCTCGGCAATGACACGCACCATATCCTGCTGGAGCGGGCCTGCCCAACGGTGGAATTCGTCGATCTCCACCCGGTTCGCATCTACCCGCACCACCAGCTGCGGCCGATCCAGCATCTCGGGCAGCGTCAACGGCCCCACCGCCACGCTATACAAGGTCTTGGCGTCGGCGGCCGCCGAAGGCGCGCCTTCGGTGCTCAGGTTATAGAAACTCGGCTTGGGTGAGCTGCTGCAGCCTGACAGCAAGGCAATCAGGATCAGTCCGGCAATCTTGGTTCCATTTTTCACGGTTAGTCCTCCTTCTTCTTGCCGCGGATCAGTGCCTCGGGATGGGTTTCCAGGTAATCGGTCAACACACGCATCGACTCGGCAGCGCGCGTCAGCTCCTGCAGCGCTGCGCGCATGTCTTCCTGCATCGGCGCATCCGCAGCCAACATCTTCTCCATGTTGTCTGCCGCATGCTTGGCCGAGGACATGGTGGCGACGGCCTCCGTGGCAACTTCGCTGTCCAGCCGCTGCGCCAGCTTGCCGAACTTGTTCAGTGTGTCGTCTAGCGTGGCCAGCGTCTTGCGCGCATCCTCGATGACTTCGCTGATCGGCATTTTTTCGATCTTGTCCAGAATCGTGTTGACCCGATCCCCAATCATCGCCAGTTGGCCCGGCACCGTCGGCAGCACGCCCACACCCTCGTTCCAGACTATCTTGGCGGGCGGCGCATCCGGGAAGAAATCCAGCTCGACAAAAAGCTGCCCGGTCAACAGGTTCCCGCTCTGCAACTGGGCACGCAAGCCATTTTTAACCAGCCCGTCCAGACCTGCGCGGAAAGCTTCCAGCGTCTGTATTGGCATTTTTGTTCCCTTGGCTGCCCTGGCGCGCAACTGCGTGGCATCAATGTCTATCGTCACCGGGAAGCGCAAAGTCCTCTTCTTTTGGTCATACTCGACATTGATTGCGCGCACCTTGCCTACATTGATGCCGCGGAAATCCAACGGCGCACCGGCAGAAAGCCCGCGCAGCGATTCCTTGAAATACAGCACCATTTCCCGCAACAGAACATCCTTCGCCGCCATCGCCTGCTCTCGATTTTGGAACAATTTGAACACTGACTTTGCAGGGACCACCGAGGTACTCGTGGAGTTATCCGGTGTCTCGAACGAAAGCCCACCAATCATCATGGACACCAGCGATTGCGTCTGCACCTGGATCCCGCTGGAATCCAGTTTGACATTAATGCCGCTGTCATTCCAGAAACGGGTATCCTCGGTAATCAGAAGATCGTGCGGCGCATCCACGAACACCCTGATAGAAACCCCCTTGCCATCCTTGTCGAGTTGGTGGCTCACCACATCCCCTACCTTGAACCCGCGATAATTGATGGGCGAACCTACCTCAAGCGAACCCAGCGTCGCTGCGTGCAGCACGAACTCCTTGCCATTGCGGTCAGCGACAATGTCGGGTGGACTTTCAAGGCCGATGAACTTGAGCTGTGACTTGGCGGACTTGGCGGACTTGCCGGGATCCATGCCAATGTAGGAGCCAGAAAGCAATGTACCGATCCCAGAAACCTGCCCGCCGGAAAAACGCGGGCGCACCACCCAGAACTTGGTGCCTTCCACCAAGAAAGGCTTCGCCTCCTTAACCAGTTGCGCGGTGACGACAAAATGACTGCGATCTTCCGACAGCACAACGTCCTTGACCACGCCGATATTGAAATCCTTGTACTTGATATTGGTCTTGCCCGCTTCCAGCCCGAACGCCTCCTCAAACTGGAGGGTAATGGTGGGCCCCTGCTCCATGATGGTCTTCACCACCAGCCAGCCGCCGATCAGCGCCGCCACGATGGGGATGATCCACACCAGCGACAGCGAGCGTTTGCCCACGGGGGTGGTTTTTACCTCGGGAATGTCGTATGCATCAGGGGTGGAGTCAGTCATGTTTATCCTCTTTTATACTTTATCGGGTCCCAGATAAGACGGGGATCAAACGACATCGCGGCGAGCATGGTCACTACCACCACACCGCCGAAGGCAATCGCGCCTGCGGCTGGTCGTATGGTGGCAAACCCACCAAATTGCACCAGCGTTACCAGCAGCGCGACCACGTAAATATCAATCATGGACCAGCGGCCGACGAACTCCGCCAGCCGGTATAACTGCGTGCGTTGCAATGGCATAAGTACCGAGCGACGCTGTACCGAGATGAGAAGGTAAGCCAATGCAAACAGCTTGGCAAGCGGCACCAAGATGCTGGCGAAAAAGATCAGCAGCGCGATCGGCGCCGAACCCGAATTCCATAGGTAGATCACGCCGCTGAGGATGGTGTCTTTCTGAGAGCCAAACATCGAGCCCGCTTCCATCACCGGTAGCAGGTTGGCTGGGATGTACAGGATAGTGGCGGTGAGGAGCAAAGCCCAGGTGCGTGTAATGCTATTGACCTTGCGCAGATGCAGGTGAGCGCCGCAGCGCGGGCACACGCCTGCCATATGCCCGCCCGCCGGCTTGATGAGCAGTCTGCAATCGTGGCAGGAAAGCAATCCCAATGAAGCGGCGGTGACAGCCGGTCTGTTCAAAGTGATGACTCCCTGGCGCCAGCTTCACCAGTGTGCCAGAAATCATGCGCGTCGAATGCGGAGACAGCAGCGGCCAGCACGAACACTAGCACCGCCAGCACCCACAACGACGGGCCGGGCTTGATGATGGCCAGATGGCCAAGCTTGACCAGCGCAGCCAGCACGCCAAGCAGATAAACCTCGACCATGCCCCAATGCTTGAGCTCATGCACTGCGCGCAGCACAAGCGGCATCATCGGCGGCCTTTTACCAAATTTATCGTGGACCAGCAGGTACAGCATTGCGGCAAAAAGCGCCGTGGGGACCAGTACGGTGGTGGCGAATACCAGCACTGCAACGCTGGTCATGCCCGCCTCGTGCAACGCCAACGCAGAACCTGGCAGGGTTGCCTTGGTAATAATGCCCTGGGCGTCAAGATCCACGATTGGGAACAAATTGACTAGAAAAAACAGGATGGCCGCGGCCAGCGTCAGTGCCAATGCGCGATTCAGACTGTCGACTGGATTGGCGTACAGTTCCGCCCCGCAGCGGGTACAACGCGCCACTCCGCCAGGCGGCAAAGCCGTCTTGCGATGCAGCAGGTCGCACTCATGGCAGGCAATGAGTGTCGAAACGGAGGAAGATTCGCTCATTTCAATCCAGCCCTGGCTTACGTCGCCAGTATACACAAAACAAAAACCCGTCCTTCTTCGGAAGGACGGGGAGTCTTACAGGATTACTTGACCAGCGGGATCTTGTCGGCGAGCTCGAACTTCACGAGCGCGCGCAGTTTGTTCTCGATCTGCATATAGCGCGCAGCTTTTTGACCCGGCAATGCCTTTTCCAGCTTGGGCACGAGACTCTTCTTCAAAGCCAGCTCGTCGGTTTCGATGGCCAGAAGTTGCTCAATTAGCTTGTCAGCCTTGTCATCGGTCATCGTATTATTACGATACAGATCGGCGTATTCCTGGATCATCCCGACCATGCGCTGGTTAATCTTATACAAACCATCCTGATACTCTTCGTATACCGGCCAGAAGGCCTTGGACTCGGCATCGGTCAACGTCATGTTCTGCGACACGATGTACTTCTTGTCTGCCTTGATTTTATCCAGTGCGGCCTGAGCCTGCTCATTGGTGGGCTGATCAGCAGCGTACACCGGTGCTGCAAGGATGATGCCCAACGCCAGGGAAGTGATTGCAAGTGCTTTTTTCATTCTTTATTGCTCCTTGTTGATGATAAAAAAACATTTGGTACTGTGAGAAAAGCTGGATTCCAAGCCTCTGCGGAATTTGTATTTCAATACCGGAACGTATAATAACAGAGCTAATTCGTAGCCAAAAGCAAGAACATGCATTATGGAAAAAAGTAAGGATAAAAGCATGACCGACCAGGAATACATGCAGATTGCACTGCAACTGGCGCAACAAGGCGCCGCGGCCGGTGAGGTACCGGTGGGCGCGCTGGTGGTCCGGGACGGGGAAATCGTCGGGCGCGGTTACAACGCGCCGATTTCCAGGCATGATCCGAGCGCGCATGCGGAAATCCAGGCCATGCGCGAGGCCGCGCTGACGCTCGGCAACTACCGGCTAGTCGGCTGCACGCTTTATGTCACGCTGGAACCCTGCGCCATGTGCGCCGGCGCTATCCAGCACGCGCGCATCGCACGGCTGGTGTTCGGCGCCAGCGACCCCAAGAGCGGCGCCTGCGGCAGTGTGGTGAATTTGATGGAAGAAACGCGCCTGAATCATCATGCCGAAGTCACCGCTGGTGTAATGGCGCAGGAATGTGGTGCATTGCTCAGCGCGTTTTTCGCCGCCAGACGCGGGAAATAGCCTGTCCCAAATAAAAAACCCGCCATGCGGCGGGTTTTTCGCAGCGAGAAGAATGCTTATTCGCGTTCGCCCATCAGCGCCATCAGCAGTTGCAGCAGATTGACGAACAGGTTGTAGATATCCAGATAGATCGCCAGCGTCGCCATCACGTAGTTGGTTTCGCCGCCATTTACGATACGGCTCACGTCATACAGGATGAAGCCGGAGAACAGCAGCACGGCGGCGCCGGACAGCGCCAGCGCCAGCGCCGGAATCTGGAAGAACATGTTGGCCAGCGAGGCGACGATCAGCAGGATGATGCCGACCATCAGGAAGTTGCCGAGGAAGCTGAAGTCCTTCTTGGTGGTAGTGGCGATGCCGGCCAGCGTCATAAAGATGATGCCGGTGCCGCCGGCCGCTAGCGTCACCAGTTGGCCGCCGTTCTTCAGATGCAGCGCCACTTGCAGGATCGGCCCCAGCATGACGCCCATGAGGCCGGTCAGCACCAGCAGCAGAACCACGCCCAGCGAGGAATTGCGGTTGGCCTGGATGCCGAAGAACAATCCGAACATCGCAGCCAGCGAACCCAGCATGAACATGATGGGATGCTGCGCCGCCCAAGCGAAATTCATGCTCAAGCCGGCGATGGCGCCAATCACTGTCGGCACCATGGTGAGGCCTAGCAGCATGTAGGTGTTGCGCAGCACCTTGTGGGTGCCGGTATCCAGCATAGTGGATGAAGCAGTCATTTGGTAATCGGGTTGCATGCTTGAAATTCCTTATCTAAATGGTAAAACTGCGGGTAAGACTAACGGAAACACGTAAAAGTTTCAACGCAATATTCAGGCCAGTTTCAAATCACCTTCCGTGACGCCGAGATTGGCCACCGCATGCACCGCACGCATGAATTCGGCATTCTCGTGCAGTTCTACCATGCTTGCCGCATGATGGCGGCCGTGCATGCGCGCAAGTCTTGCCATGCTCACGGCTGAAATTTGCCGTTTGAGATTCTGCAGCAGTTCATCGGCGAGATCGGGGCTATTACATACCAGCACCATGTCGCAACCGGCATCCAGCGCGGCTTCGGCTCGCTGGGTCACACTGCCGGCCACCACCGCGCCTTCCATGGCGAGATCGTCGCTAAAAATCACGCCGTTGAAACCCAGCTTCCCGCGCAGCACTTGCTGCAGCCAGATTTTCGAGAAGCCTGCGGGCTGACTATCCACTTTGGGGTAGATCACATGGGCGGGCATGATGGCAGCCAGGCCGTCATCGATCATGCGCCGGAACGGCACCAGGTCATCCTGGTTGATTTGCGCCGGCGTGCGTTCGTCCACCGGAATATCGACATGCGAGTCAGCCGCGACAAAACCATGCCCCGGAAAATGCTTGCCCACCGCCGCCATGCCGCCGTGCCTGAGGCCGACCACCAGGGCGCGCGCCAATTCTGTAATGGCTTGCGTGTTGCGGTGAAACGCCCGGTTGCCGATCACGGCACTGTTGCCAAAATCGATGTCCAGTACCGGGGTAAAGCTGAAATCCACGCCGTGCGCGCGCAGTTCGGCGGCAAGTATCCAGCCTGCCTCCTCTGCCAGTTGGCGCGCGCGCTTGGGGTTGGCATCCCAGACTCTTCCGAGTTCGCGCATCGCCGGGATACGCGTGAATCCTTCCTTGAAGCGCTGCACCCGCCCCCCTTCGTGATCGACGGAAATCAGCAGGGGCGGCTGGCGTACGGCGTGGATGGAAGCAGTCAGCGCCTTGAGCTGGGCCGGCGACTGATAGTTGCGCGCAAACAGGATAACGCCGCCCACCAGCGGATGCTGCAAGCGGCGGATATCGTCGGCATTGAGTTCGGTGCCTTCGATATCCAGCATGACTGGGCCAAGCGACATATGGGCTCCTCAAAAATCCATTTCTAGCGTTTCACATCCCAAGCATCGCGCAGTTTATCGCCTAGCAGATTAACCGCCAATACCAGCGACATCAGGCTCACGCCTACTGCCAGCACGTAATGCGGCGCCACCAGCAGGTAACGCACCCCGTCGCGCAACATGGAACCCCATGATGCATGCGGCGGCTGGATGCCAAGCCCGAGGAAGGACAGGCTGGCCTCGGCGATGATCAGGCTGGCAATTTTGTAGGTCGATTCCACCATCAGCGGCGCGGCCAGCAAAGGCAGCATGTGGCGATGCATGATGCGAAAAGTGGTGGCCCCCAGCGATTGTGCCGCCAGCACATGCTGGCGATGACGCAACGCCAGTGCCTGGGCACGTGCCAAGCGCGCATAGCCGACCCAGGCCGTAAGGCAAAGCGCCAGCACCAGATTGTCCACGCCGGGCCCAAGCACGGCGGCGAACGCAATCGCCAGCAGAATGCCGGGGAAAGCCAGAAACACATCGGTGACATGCATGAGGGCGCGATCCACCCATCCGCCGAAATAACCTGCAACCAACCCCAGCGTCGTGCCAAATACCATCGTGACTGCCGTCACGATGGCAGCCACTGATAGAGAAACCTGCGCACCCTCAAACAGCCGTGCAAGAATATCGCGGCCGAGATCGTCGTTTCCCAGCGAGGCGTGCGCATCAGGCGTAGACAGGATGCGTTCCAGGTGAATGGCATCAGGCTGCATGCCTAGCAGTGGCGACACCAGTGCAACGGCTATCCAGAACATCAGCACAGCGGATGACAGCGACTTCATTCCGAGAATCTCACCCTGGGGTCAATCCGTACATAAGCCAGGTCAGTCAGCAGGTTCACCACCACGTAGATCAGCGCAATCACCAGCACGCAGGCTTGCGTCACCGGATAATCGCGTTTCTCGATGGACTCGACCAGAAGGCGCCCCACCCCTTCCCAGCCGAACACGGTTTCGGTAATCACCGCGCCCGCGAGCAGAAAACCGAGCTGCAGGCCGACCACCGTCACTACCGGCAACAGCGCAGCACGCAGGGCGTGGCGCAGGATCACCGTTCTCTCGGGCAATCCCTTGGCACGGGCTGTGCGAACAAAATCCTCGTGCAGCACCTCCAGCAGGCTTGCACGGGTCATGCGGGTCAGGATGGCTGCCAGTCCGGAACCCAATGTCAGCGCCGGCAGTACGATGGAGGTCCAGCCCTCCATGCCGCTCACGGGGAACCAGGGCAACCACAGCGCAAACACTAGCATCAACAGCGGTCCCAGCCAGAAATGCGGCATGGCGGAAAGCGTCAGGCTGGTCAGTGTAGCCACGCGATCCGGCCAGCCGCGATGGTTCAAGGCAGCAATGATGCCCAATGGCAAGCCGATGCACAGCGCGATCAGCAGCGCCGATATTGCAAGCTTCGCCGTGGCCGGGAGGCGCTCTGCCAGAAGCGAGGCAATTTCATCCCGGCTATGGATGGAGCGGCCGAAATCACCGTGCGCGAGCCGGACCAGATAATCGGCAAACTGCACCGGCAACGGACGATCCAGCCCGAGGTCGGCGCGCAACTGGACGCGGTCGGCTGCTGCAGCGGATTCGCCCAGCATTACTTCGACAGGATCGCCCGGAACCAGATGAATCAGCAGAAATGTCAGCAACAGCACACCGAATACCACCGGCAGGACGGCAAGCAGGCGCTTCAGCAGCATTCAGGCAGCCGTTTCGCCAGTGATAAGAACCAGTGCGCCGGCCGGCACTCTCTCGAACAAATCAAGCACATCGGCATTGCGCATACGGATGCAGCCGTGCGAGCGCGGCACGCCCATCGGTTCGGTATCCGGCGTGCCGTGGATATAAATAAAGCGCTGCATGGTGTCGCAATCGCCCAGTCGGTTGAAGCCGGTCTCGCAGCCGGAAAGCCACAGGATGCGCGTCAATATCCAATCACGCGCGGGAAATTCTGCGGCCAGTTGCGGCGTCCAGATTTCCCCGGTGGGGCGGCGGCCGATGAACACTGTACCCGGCGGTTGGCCGGCGCCGATTTTGGCGCGCACGATGTGCCTGCCGCGCGGCGTGCAGCCACTGCCCTTGCTTTCGCCCGCCCCGTTGAGGGCCGTGGAAACAGGATATTCCGCCAGCACCCCCTCCTCACCTAGCAGACGCAATGACTGACGGGAAATGGATATCTCGATGTGCATCAAACCGCCGAAAACTCCAGTGCATTGCCGTCCGGGTCACGGCAGAACAACGCCGCACGGCCGGATTTGCTCATGCTGTAAGGGATCCCCGCCTTCTCCAGTTCGGCGCGCACCTGCTCGACATCGTCGACGGAAAATGCGATGTGGATGTCGCGCCCGCCATGCTCAGGGTGCACCACGTCGGTATAGGGGTTAGGCACCACCATCAGGTGCACCTGGTTGGCCCCGACGTCGTACCACACCCCCTCGAAGCCGAAATTCGGACGATCAGGGTTGGGCTTGAAACCGAGCAGGCCTTCGTAAAAAGCACGGGATTTTTCGAGGTTGGAAATTATCAGCCCGGCATGCATGAGACGATTGATCTTGATCATTTCGCTGTTCCTGTCAGTTGTTTCTTGATTGTCGCCAGCCCATCCCAATTGCCATCGGCAGCCGGTGCATAGCCAGACACTTCCTTGCGCATCGCGGCGAACTGGCCTTCATACCAAAGCGGCGCATAGGGCGTAAGCTCACGAATGCGCTCGGTCGCGCGCTTCCAGTCACGCCTCTCGATCAGATTGTCGAGTTCCGCGTCCATCAGATGTCCGCGATTGGCGCCGGTGGGCGGGACAGACTGGCTATGAAAGGCCAGCCGGTAGATCTCCGGGGTCTTGATGCCCACCCAGGTCAGGCCATACAACTGGAATTTACCATGCTTTACATCATCGAAGAACGTGCCCCAGTCGAGGCTGCGGATTTCCAGTTCGATCCCGGCGGTACGCATCTGCGCCTGCATGACGGTGGCAAGCCGCACGCGCTGGGCGTCGGTGGACGTCTTGTACACAAGCCTGAGCGGCAGCGGCACGCCGGCCTGCCGCAACAGGGCTAATGCCTGCTGTGGATCGTAGCGTTCATCGGGAAGGTCGGCATTCCCGGCCCAGTGTTCCGGCGGCAGGATGGCGGTAGCCGGACGGCTGCTGCCCACCAGCGCATGGCGGATGATGGATTCGCGGTCGATGGCCAGAGACACAGCGCGGCGCACCAGCGGATTTTGCAGCGCCGGATCCTGCAGGTTGAAACCGAGGTAAGAAAAATTAACGCCGGGCACTTCCCGCACCCGCACATCCGGCTGCCTCCTGAGATATGTCACCAGTTCGGGCGGCAGGTCACCTTGCAACAGGTCGGCCTCACCGCGCAGCAACTTGAGCACGCGCACCGTGGAATCCTTGACTTCTTCCAGCACAATGCGCTGGCCATCGGAAGTGCGCTCCAGCCTGAGCACACCATTCCACGAGGTGAAACGCAGCGGGCCACTGCCCACCGGCAGCCTGGCAAAATCATGTTTCCGGTCGATCAGGTGCCTGGGCATGATGCCGACAATGAGCCGAGACGGAAACTGGTCATCGGGGACGCGCAGGGTAAAATCCACCGTGTCGGCATCCACCACCGCAATGCTGGCGATATTGGCAAACTCGGCGCCATGCGGAATATCCTTTAACGCAAGCATGGAACCATACGTTGCCGCAACATCTTCCGCCGTGAGCGGCGTACCGTCATGGAAGCGCCGGCCGGACTGCCCCAGCGTAAAGCGGTAACGCAGTGCGTCCTGCTGGGTCCAGCGTGCCAGAGCGGAAACCGCCCTGAAATGGGCATCGAAATCCACCAGCGGACGGTAGATCAGGCGATTCACACGCTCCGATGCCGCATCCGTGGCATAGCGTGGGTCTAGATTGAGCGGCGACTGAGCCAGCGCCATACGGATTTCAGCCTTCCCTTCCGTCTGCCCGCAGCCGGCGAGCAGGCTGCCGATCAGGCAAACGAGAAGGGTGAAATACTTCATGCCGCCGGCTATATGCCGAGAATTTTCAGCAGGATCGCCGTCAGCGCAACCACCGCAAGATATTTGAGGATGGTCATCAGCCGCCCGGATTTTCTGCGGTCGCTCCCGCGGCGCTCGGCAACACGGCGATCCTGCCCTTCGTAAACATCTCTTTGCTTTCGTTCCTCTATGGCCATTACGCCTCCTTTCTATCGTTCAAACAAGGCCACCGACTCCACATGCGCGGTGTGCGGGAACATATTGATCACACCCGCGGCTTTCATTGTATATCCCTTGACCTTCACCAGCACCTCGGCATCGCGCGCCAGCGTGGCCGGATTGCAGGACACATAGACAATGCGCCGTGGAGCTGTTGCTTGTTCAATCGCCTTGACCAGCTCCATCGCGCCGTCCCTGGGCGGATCCACCAGCCACTTGTCGAAATGGCCGAGCGCAGCCAGGCTGTCGGCGGTTTTCTCGAACAGGTCGGCCTCGCGGAACTCCGTCGCCTGCGTTAGCCCGTTGCGCGCGGCGTTTTCGCGGGCGCGACGCACCAGCGCAGCTGAGCCTTCCATGCCCAGCACCATCGCGCCTTGTCTGGCAATCGGCAGGGTAAAGTTGCCCAAACCGCAGAAAAAATCGGCGACGCGCTCACCCGGACGTGGATCGAGCAGGTCCATGGCGCGGCGCACCAATACCCGGTTGATATGGGGATTGACCTGGGTGAACTCGGTGGGCATGAAAGGATAGACTAGATCGTACTCCGGCAGCGAATACGACAACTGCGGCGCATCCAGTGGATGGAACGGCGTAGCGGTTTCCGGGCCCTTGCTCTGCAGCCAGATCTGCACACCGTACATGTCGGCAAATTCGCGCAGAATCGGTTCGTCCGCCGCCTGCAACGGCTCCAGGATGCGCAGCACCAGCACCGAGGTGTGCTCTCCCACCGCCACCTCGATCTGTGGCATGCGATCCTTGATCGACAACTTTGCCAGCAACTGCTGCAACGGCACGATCAGGGCGGAAATTTGTGGCGGCAGTATCTCGCACTGCTGCATCACCGCCACATAGCTGCTGGCCTTCTCGTTGAAGCCGACCAGCACCCCACCTTTGCCCGCCACATAACGCGCCCGCAACCGCGCCTTGTGGCGGTAACCCCAGGCCGGCCCCTGGATCGGCGGCAGGATGGAGTCCGGCCTAAGCTTGGCGATGTGCCACAGGGTATCCTCCAGCATTCTTTGTTTGGCCGCAACCTGCGCCGAGATTTCCATGTGCTGCATGGCGCAGCCGCCACATACACCGAAATGCGGGCACTGCGGCTTCACCCGGCTGGACGACTCCTTCAGTATGCTTTCCAGGCGGGCGAATTCGTAGGAAGGTTTCTTGCGGTAGCTGGAATAAGTCACCTTCTCGCCGGGCAGCGCGCCTTCGATGAAAATGGCCTTGCCATCGACGTGGGTGACGCCGCGGCCTTCCTGGTCAAGCGATTCGATGATGGTGGGAAGATTGAAAGACATGTTGTTGAAACGGTCAGAATCAGAAAATGAAAGGCACCGGCGTTCGCTGCTCAAGCCCAGTTGGATAAAAACTCCTGCCAGTGCTTGCCCGGAGTGTCCTGCAGCGTCTCGCGCACCAGGGCGATTTCCCGCTGATAGGCCGCCGGAGTCAACGTCCCCCGCATCTGCTGGAAGCGCAGATACACCAGCCAGGTATTCACCACGTCGGTCTCGCAGTAGTTGCGGATGGCCTCGATTTCACCAGCCTGCCAGGCATCCCATACCTTGGAACCGTCCATACCCAGCTTGCCGGGGAAGCCGCACAGTTGCGCCAATTGATCCAGCGGCGCGTTGCCGCGTCCCTGATACATGGCCAGCAAATCCATCAGATCGGTATGGCGCATGTGGTAGCGGCTGATGTAGTTGTTCCACTTGAATTCGCGGTCGTCGTCACCCATGTCCCAGTAGCGCGGCGCCGTCACGTTGTGGATCATGCCGCGGTAGTGCAGTACCGGCAAGTCGAAGCCGCCACCGTTCCACGAGACTAAAATCGGCGTGTACTTCTCGATGCCGTCGAAGAAGCGCTGGATCAGCGCGCCCTCCCCCTCCTCCGGCCCGCCCAGCGACCACACGCGGAAATTGTCACACTCGCGCAGTGCACAGGAAATCGCCACCACGCGCTGCACGTGCAACGGCAGGAACTCCGACTGCCCGGCCTGACGGCGCTGGTGGAAAGCGACATTGGCAACATCCGCCGCCGGAGTGTCGGCCGGCAGGTCGAACAGCTTTTTCAGGCCGTCCGTGTCGGGGATGGTCTCGATGTCGAAAACGAGCGTCGGCGTCACTTCTTCGCCCAGCCGCCCGCATCCTGGTACCACCAGCCGCCCTGTGCCTTCTGCACCCATCGTTGGGCAAAAGTACCGCGGATTTCGGCTTCCCATTCCGGGTGGCCGTTGGCGTTGGCGATCTCCTTGTACAATGCATTGCGGTCGTAGTTCTCGGCGGCCACCAGCGCGTTGACGGCCTGCCTGTCCTTGAGCGGTACTGCGTTGGCGTCGCGCACCGCCACCAGGCCGTCGCGCGTGAGGCCGACGGCGCCGCTGGCGTAGTAAGTAGCCAACTGGTTGTAGCGCGCCTGCATGCTGGCGGTGAGGGACGAGATCGCCGGGGTATTGATTTCCAGGTTGGCGGCCGCCATCGCCAGCGGTGCTACCAGCACCATCAGCAATACAAAAACAGTCAGTAAACGTTTGTTCACGGTGGGCTCCTTAATTGGTTTCCGCCGGTTTTTCGGCAGGCTTCTGATCGTCCGGCTTGATCTGCCAGACTTCGTCGATGATCTTGTCGGCAGCTTTCTCTGCAGCGGCGGCCGGAAAGTAGATGTTGATCGTGACACAGGCAGGCAATATCAGCGTTGCCGGCAATAGCCAAATCCAGTTTTTCATAGCTGTAACCCTTTACTTGATGACAGGTTTGTTACCCTGTGTGATGCGCTGCACCCGCTCCAGCAACTCGCCCCAACTGACGCTGCGATTGTAACCCAACACCGTGATGGCCGGGATGCCGCTGCCCTTCACGATGACGAAGCCGGACTGCGTCGGTTCGATGCCGTCCATGGCACAGACGCCATTTTTCAGCTTGCATGACAGGCCGATTTTTGCGTAGTTAAACTCCTTGAAGAAGCGCAAAAAACTGCGCTGGATCGCTGCCGTCGCCCCTGCGCCACCCAGCGCAGTGATATTTTCCACCGCGCGTTGCGAAATTTTCATCGGATAGCTGCCGGGGCTGCTATGAAAGTCCGCATCGAAACGCACCGGTTTCCACTTCGACAGTTCCAGCCCTTTCACGTCGCCATCCAGCCGCCCCGTGATGGCGCCGAAGGAAAAGGTGCGCGTCAACTGGCCCAGATCGAGCTCGCGCATGCGGATGTCTGCATTCAAGCGCGGCGCAGCGCCCAACGGATCACGCAAAACCAGGTCGGTCAGCGCGACGGTGCCGTCGAACACGTTGAACAGCATCGCGCCTTCCACCGCCATGCGCCCCGCGGTATATGTCACTTTCGGGATCATGGCGGAGATCCTGCCCTCCATGCTCGGCCACCCCACCGCATGAGTAAATTCGGTCATGGAAACCGGCGTCAGGCTTGCGTTGAGATGCCAGTGCCACTGTTTCTGCACAAAAGCCGCCGATACATCCTTCAAGGTCAACACGCCATCCAGGACGGGAAGCGTCAATGCCGGACTGGTCAGCGAATAACCGTTAAGCGTGCCCTGCAGGCTGGTCTCACCCAGACGCATTTTCAGCACACGTCCCCCGGCATACTGCACGCTCGCCTGCGTCGGAGTATTCAACGCCCAGGGAATGTGCGCGTTGACCTTGTACAGGGCAAAGCGGCTGTCCCTGTCTTCCACATCGAAGCCGCGCAGCGTCACATCGAATGCAGCCAGCGCGCCTTCTCTCCAACTGACCGTCGCATCCATCCTGCCCGCCGCCTCGAGATTGGCAAGCACGGTTTTTTCCAGAAACGGCTTGAGCACTACGCCGTAAAAACCGGCGGTATCGACATCGCGCGCGACCACATCGAGCACATCGACGGCATTGTCCGTTCGACGCAGTCTGCCGGAAAGCGAAACCGCGCCAACCCCCGCCATAGCAACTCGGCCCTGCTCCAGCGCAGCGACGTCCTCGTCGAACCAGCCGCTCCCTTGCATGGCGATGCCGCCCCTGGCGATATACACCGGTTGCCAGAACACTTCCCCTTCGGTCCAGTCCAGGCTGCCCGTCCAGTTCCAGCGGTTTCTGCCGCGCCGCGCGTCCAGCAAGACTTTTCCGCCGACATTCTCGCCGGCCCTCATCCCCTCCGCGTCGCTAAATGCCGCATCGCGCAAGGAGAGATCGGCCTTGATCGCGTCCAGCGCAAGATTGTTGCCGGAAAACTCCGCCTTGCCCTGAACACCCCCCTTGCTTACGGTCACCGGCAAGGAATGGTCCCTAGCCAGTTGCGACAAATCGCCCCGCTTCAGCGTCGCCTTGCCATGCCAGCGGCCTTCCATGTCGAGCGTAGCGTTGAGATTTTCTATCTCGGCGGATAGGTGGCGGATTTCACCTACATGTATGTCAATGCGGCTCACGGCGAGCGCGGAACACGGCACCCAGATCAGGCAAATCAATGACAGCCGCAAGATGCGGCCGTAGGTCATTCCGGGAATACCCCGGTCGAAAGATAGCGGTCGCCACGATCACAGACGATGGAGACGATCACCGCATTTTCCACTTCTTTGCTCAATTGCAGCGCAGCGAACAGCGCACCGCCGGAGGAGATGCCGGCGAAGATGCCTTCTTCGCGCGCCAAGCGGCGGGTGGTTTCCTCGGCGTCTTTCTGCCCCACGTCGATCATGCGATCGATGCGCGAGAAATCGCAGAATTTCGGCAGGTATTTCTGCGGCCACTTGCGTATGCCGGGGATTTGCGCGCCTTCCTTCGGCTGCACGCCGACGATCTGGATGTTGGGGTTCATTTCCTTGAGAAAGCGCGAGGTGCCCATAATGGTGCCGGTGGTGCCCATGCTGGAGACGAAATGGGTGATCTTGCCCGCCGTGTCGCGCCAGATTTCCGGGCCGGTGCCCTCGTAATGCGCCTGCGGGTTGTCGGCATTGGCGAACTGGTCGAGGATGCGCCCCTCGCCTTCCGCCTGCATTTTCACCGCCACGTCGCGTGCCAGTTCCATGCTGCCATCCCTGGGCGTGAGCACCAGCTCGGCACCGAAGGCTTTCATCACCTGGCGGCGTTCCACGGATTGATTTTCCGGCATCACCAGCACCATCTTGTAGCCTTTGATCGCCGCCGCCATCGCCAGCGCGATACCGGTATTGCCGCTGGTGGCCTCGATCAGCGTATCGCCCGGCATAATGTCACCGCGCGCCTCGGCGCGCTGGATCATGGATAGCGCCGGCCTGTCCTTCACCGAACCAGCCGGGTTGTTGCCTTCCAGTTTGACCAAGATGGTGTTGCTGGTCTTGCCCGGCATCCTTTTCAGTTTGACCAGCGGTGTGTTGCCGACGAAATCCTCGATGGTTTTATACATGCCTATTTGCCTTTGAAACAAGCCAGGGCAACGGCATAGACCGCCAATGCGGTAAACGCGGCCAGCGACAGTTGCGGGATGGTGAAACCCAGCAGCGTCCAGTCCATGGCGGAACATTCGCCGGTGCCCTTGAATATCAATTCGACAGCCTTGCGGAAAGGAAATTGATCGAAAATATAATCGAAACCGGCGCCACATTCGGCCATCGCCTGCTCGGGGTGAGTCTGAATCCAGATATGGCGCAGGGCAATGCCGGCGCCGGAAGCCGCCGCCGCGAACTGCAGCAAGGCGTAGATACGGCGCCCCAGCATGGCAGCGTTATGCAAACCGGCAACCAGGAACAGTGTTCCCAGCACCATGAATGCGATGCGCTGCGAAATGCACAACGGGCAAGGTTCCAGATGATCGCGGGTCTGGATATAGAGGGCGAAAGCTACCAGCCCGAAACTGGCGGCAAAACCAATGAAATAGCCAATGCGTCCTTGAAATATCTTGCCGAGCATGTCCGAAGTCCTGAATGTAAAGGCCGTTAGTATACCGCCGGAATCGGCTGCAGGCGCCGCTAGGAAAGCCCGACCTGCGTCAGAGCCGATCTCAAGTCCGGCGCCGCACCCGCAGCATAAAGGCAACACGCCGCCTGAATCAGAATCGGCCGTGGTACCGTCACCTCGCCTGCCAGCGCCTGGCGCGTCCATTGAGCGGTCGTGGCTGCGTCAAAATCAGCGGCCAGCTCGGGAATATCCGTGTCACCAGCTTCCTGCTCTACCAGCACCTCGCCCAGCCCGTCATGGAAATACTCGATGCGCGGGCAGCGCCGCGGATTGGCGTAGGGTTCACCTTCGGCACCGCGCATCAGCAGCGCCCGCGCGCCGACAGCCTGCAGGAAGCCCGCCATGCGGATCATGTAAGGCGGATGGGTCACACTGACCACGCGCACCGATTCCCCGCCGAAAGGGTCCACCAGCTTGGCCAGAGTATGGGTGCTGCTACGCACGCCCAGCCGCCAGCGCAGATCGAGCTGAGCATCCATCGCAGGGGAAAGCCCGTGTGCCGTGAGGAATGCGATGCCTTTTTGCTCCAGTCGAGCCTCCGCTTCCCGGGCGGTCGTACTGATCGGCACATCCAGCAGCGCCAGCGTTTCCGCCGCCGTGACCCGCCGGGGATCCTGCGTGATGCCGTGCAGCAGCACCGGTACGCCATGCCGCTGCAGCAGCAGCGCCAGCAGCGGCAACAGATTGGCCAGCTTGCGGGCGCCGTTATAGGCGGGCAACAGCACCGGGAGAGGCTTGCCGGCAGGCCTGGCCATTTGATGAATGCGCCCGGCCAGCGCCTGATGGAAACCCAGCATCTCCTGTTCGGACTCGCCCTTGATGCGAAATGCAATCAGCAGCGCGCCCAGTTCCAGCTGCGGCACCTTGTCATCCAGCATCGCAGCATAAAGTTCGCGAGCAGTATGCTGATCCAGGTCGGTGGCGCCTTTGATGCCGCGTCCGACTTCCTTGATGATTGCGGTGTAATTCATTGCACCATTTTAGCTTCATAATGGCGATATGTCCGACAGCCTTTTCTCAGCGCCCGCCTCCGTCCTCTCGGTCAGCCAACTCAACCGCATGGCGCGAGAGGTACTGGAAGGCAGCTTTCCACTGTTCTGGGTGGCCGGCGAGGTTTCCAACCTGACGCGGGCAGCTTCCGGCCACTGGTATTTTTCGCTCAAGGACGACAAGGCGCAGGTGCGCTGCGTCATGTTCCGCAACAAGAACATGCACATGGACTGGCAGCCGCGCGAAGGCGACCATGTCGAAGCGCGTGCGCTGGTCACGCTGTACGAAGCACGCGGCGATTTCCAGCTCACCATCGAAGCGCTGCAACATGCCGGGCTGGGGGCGCTGTTCGAGGCTTTCGAGCGACTCAAGGCCAGGCTGGAGCGCGAAGGGCTGTTTGATGCCGCCAGGAAACGTCCGTTACCGGAACACCCCAGACAGATCGGTGTCGTCACCTCGCCTGACGCCGCCGCATTAAGGGATGTCCTGACCACGCTCAAGCGCCGCATGCCAGGCATCCCGATAGTGATTTATCCCACGCCGGTACAGGGAAAAGGGGCTGCCGAGTTGATCGGGCAGGCGATACGCACCGCCAGCGCACGCGCCGAATGCGATGTGCTGATCGTGTGCCGGGGCGGCGGCAGCATGGAAGACCTGTGGCAATTCAACGAGGAAGTCGTGGCGCGGGCAATTGCTGATTGCGCGATTCCGGTAGTCAGCGGCGTCGGCCATGAAACCGACTTCACCATCGCCGATTTTGTGGCCGACCGGCGCGCGCCGACACCAACCGGCGCAGCCGAGATGGTTTCACCGGATCGCATGGCATTACTGCATCGCAACACGCAGTTACAGTTGCAATTGCAGCGGCAAATTCGTTACACCCTGAACCAGCGTATGCAGCAACTGGATTATCTGGCACGCCGGCTCACGCATCCGGGCGACAGACTGCGCCAGCAGCAGGAACGCTTTGGTCACCTGCAGGTGCGGCTGAACGCGGCCATCCAACACTCACTGGTGCTTGCCGGGGCACGATGCCAGCCCCTTTCGCAACGCCTGATGACGAACCAGGCACGTTATCTCGACATGCGACGCGAAAGGTTGCGGCGGCTGGAACAGAACCTTCGCCACCTGGGTCCGCAGGCCGTACTGGATCGCGGCTACACCCTGGTTCAAACCGAGGGTGGCAAAATTGTGCGCAGCAGCGCCGAACTCCGCATTGAGCAGACCCTGCAACTGAGCTTTGCGCAGGGGCAGGCGGATGTGCGTGTGACCAAGACCAAATCCTGACGCCGCACGGCTAAAAAATTACAACCCGCAATCATTCGGACGTAAAATAATACGAAAGTTTCAGAGCTTACTTATGTCATCTGACCAGTCCACTGACAAATCACGCCTTGCTGCTCTTTCCCTCGCCGCCCTGGGGGTGGTATTTGGCGACATCGGCACCAGCCCGCTCTACACCATGAAGGAAGTTTTCGCCAGCCATCACCCGGTACCCGTTACGCCGGACAACGTGCTGGGTGTGCTCTCGCTGATCTTGTGGGCGCTCATCATGGTGGTAACGGTCAAGTACGTCGCTTTCGTCATGCGCGCCGACAACCACGGCGAAGGCGGCATCATGGCGCTGATCGCACTGGCCGGGCAGCAGGCGGGACAAGACCAGCGCAAGCAGCGTTTCATCATGTTCGCCGGCATTATCGGCGCCTGCATGTTCTTTGCCGACGGCATGATCACCCCGGCCATTTCGGTATTGTCAGCGGTCGAGGGGCTGGAGCTCGCCGCCCCGCAATTGCATTCCATGATCATTCCGATCACGCTGGGCGTGCTGTTTGGGCTATTCTGGATGCAGCGCCACGGGACAGCTACCGTGGGCAAACTGTTCGGCCCGGTGATGGTGCTATGGTTCGGCACGCTGGGGGCGCTGGGTATCCTCAACATCCTGCACGATCCGGAGGTGTTGCGCGCTGTCAATCCAATCTATGCCTTGCATTTTTTTACGGATAACCATTGGATCGCGTTTGTCGCGTTGGGTGCAGTAGTGCTGGCGGTGACGGGAGGCGAGGCGTTGTACGCCGACATGGGACACTTCGGGCGCACGCCGATCCGGGTCGCCTGGTTCGGGTTCGTGCTGCCCGCGCTGGTGCTCAATTATTTTGGCCAGGGTGCACTCATTCTGCACGACGCCGAGGCTGTCAAGAACCCTTTCTACCTCCTGGCGCCCGAATGGCTGCTGTACCCCATGGTGGCTTTGGCCACATTGTCCACCGTCATCGCTTCGCAGGCCGTGATTTCCGGCACTTTCTCCGTTTGCCGCCAGGCGCTTCAGCTTGGGTACATGCCGCGCACGCAAATCCAGCACACTTCGGAAAGCGAGGAAGGCCAGGTCTACCTGCCGCGCGTCAACTGGTGGCTGATGATCGCAGTCATGGCGCTGGTGGTCGGCTTCGGCTCCTCCTCCAACTTGGCGGCGGCCTATGGAATCGCGGTTACCGGCGACATGGTGATTACCACGCTGCTTGCCACGCTGGTGTTTCATGGCCTATGGCGCTGGAGCTGGGCAAAAACGCTCTCGCTTACTGCAATATTCCTGACCGTGGATCTCGCCTTCTTCGGCGCCAACATACTCAAGATTCCGGCTGGCGGCTGGTTCCCTCTCTTGATCGGGGTGGTGATCTTTACCGTGATGATCACCTGGAAAAGTGGCCGCGCGCTGCTCTACAAGCGGCTGGCGGAAGAAGCCATGTCGCTGGAACCATTCATCCACGCCTTGGGGGCGCATCCGCCCGCCCGTGTGCAGGGTACGGCAGTTTTCATGACACCGAACCCCAAGGGCGTACCGCATGCCATGCTGCACAACCTCAAGCACAACAAAGTGCTGCATGAGCAGGTGGTGCTGGCAACGGTAAAAATAGAGAATATTCCTCATGTACCTACACACGAGCGTCTGGTAGTAGAACATCTGCCGCACGGCTTCCACCGCGTGGAGGTAAGCTACGGCTTCAAGGACGATCCGGATCTGCCGCGCGAACTCGAGGCATGCAGCCGGTACGGGCTGAAGTTCGACATGATGGACACCTCGTTCTTTATCGGCAAGGAAACCCTGATCCCCAAAATGCATTCGGAAATGGCTTACTGGCGCGAGAGACTGTTCATTGCC
>Ga0316617_100000053_pt1 | contig 22514 bp, 23 predicted proteins | sample OWC_Aug_M1_C1_D2_FD_207801 | JGI IMG/M metagenome (GOLD analysis project Ga0316617, IMG submission 207801) | Wetland soil microbial communities from Old Woman Creek delta, Ohio, United States - OWC_Aug_M1_C1_D2_B | ecosystem: Environmental > Terrestrial > Soil > Wetlands | place: USA: Ohio... | reverse complement strand
CCCGCACGAATGGCGTAACGATGGCCACACTGTCTCCTCTCGGGACTCAGCGAAGTTGAAATGTTTGTGAAGATGCAATCTACCCGCGGCTAGACGGAAAGACCCCATGAACCTTTACTGTAGCTTTGCATTGGACTTTGACAAGATTTGTGTAGGATAGGTGGGAGGCATTGAAGCGGGGACGCCAGTTCTCGTGGAGCCAACCTTGAAATACCACCCTGATGTTGTTGAGGTTCTAACCTAGGTCCGTAATCCGGATCGGGGACCGTGCATGGTGGGCAGTTTGACTGGGGCGGTCTCCTCCCAAAGAGTAACGGAGGAGTGCGAAGGTTCTCTAGGTACGGTCGGAAATCGTACTGATAGTGCAATGGCATAAGAGAGCTTGACTGCGAGACGGACAGGTCGAGCAGGTGCGAAAGCAGGTCATAGTGATCCGGTGGTTCTGTATGGAAGGGCCATCGCTCAACGGATAAAAGGTACTCTGGGGATAACAGGCTGATTCCTCCCAAGAGTTCATATCGACGGGGGAGTTTGGCACCTCGATGTCGGCTCATCACATCCTGGGGCTGTAGCCGGTCCCAAGGGTATGGCTGTTCGCCATTTAAAGTGGTACGTGAGCTGGGTTTAAAACGTCGTGAGACAGTTTGGTCCCTATCTGCCGTGGGCGTTGGAAGTTTGAAGGGGGCTGCTCCTAGTACGAGAGGACCGGAGTGGACGCACCTCTGGTGGACCGGTTGTCACGCCAGTGGCATAGCCGGGTAGCTAAGTGCGGAAGAGATAAACGCTGAAAGCATCTAAGCGTGAAACTCGCCTTGAGATGAGACTTCCCGGAGACTTGATCTCCCTAAAGAGTCGTTCGAGACCAGGACGTTGATAGGTCGGATGTGGAAGCGCAGTAATGCGTTAAGCTGACCGATACTAATTGCTCGTGAGGCTTGATCCTATAACCTTGAAACTTGAGACACTCAAGTCAAGGCGTTCTAAAGCAATGCAATCGAATACCTAACCTTTACTTCTTCCAGTTTTGTTGGGCAGAGAACTCTGCCCGCACCAGTTATGCCTGGCGGCCATAGCGAGTTGGAACCACCCCTTCCCATTCCGAACAGGACCGTGAAACGACTCCGCGCCAATGATAGTAAGCACTCCGCTTGCGAAAGTAGGTCACCGCCAGGCTGTTATTATCAAGCCGTTATCAAAACGGTTTGCAAATCGCCCTCCCAGTGAGGGCTTTTTGCTTTGTAGTACCAATTCATTGAATTGGTTGATATAATGCAACTCTTTTCTGATGGGCCTTGAGCCCATTTTTTGTTTCTGGAATATTTATTGACGCATGCAGGATTTGCATACATTACTGGAGCAGGCGCTGACCCAGATTGGCTATGAAATGGTCGATCTAGAGATTTCCGGCCGCGGCAAGTTGCTGAGGCTGTTCATCGACAAGCCGGGCGGCGTGAATATTGATGACTGTGCTTTGGTGAGCGAGCACGTTTCACACCTGCTGGCAGTTGAACATGACGTAGATTATGACCGTCTCGAGGTGTCATCGCCGGGTTTGGACCGAGCCCTGAAAAAAGAGAGTGACTTCGAGCGGTTTGCGGGCAGCAAAGTGCAGATTAAGGTGCGTGTGCCAGTAGAGGGCAGAAAGAATTTCACAGGTGTGCTGCGCGGTATTGATGGCGGCGTAGTAAGGGTTGAGTGCGATGGTGTTGTGCAATGCTTTGCATTGGGCAGCATCGATAAAGCGCGTTTGAGCCCTGAATTTTAGGCGGAGGTGGATGATGAGTCGCGAAATTTTATTGCTGGTCGATGCGCTGGCACATGAAAAGAGTGTTGAAAAAGGCGTAATTTTTACGGCTCTTGAGCTGGCATTGGCATCTGCAACAAAGAAACGTTTCCATGAGGATGTCGACGTACGTGTCGACATCGACCGCAACAATGGTGAATATCAATCCTTCCGTCGTTGGCAGGTGGTGGCTGGTGATGGTGTGGAAAATCCAGCCGCCCAAATTCCCTTGAGCGAGGCTCAGTTGCGTGATGAAAGCCTGAACGAGGGGGACTTCGTCGAGGAGCCGCTGGAGTCGGTTGAGTTCGGCCGTATCGGTGCACAGGCAGCCAAGCAGGTGATTTTGCAGAAAGTGCGCGAAGCCGAGCGTGAGCAGATCCTGAACGATTTCCTGGCGCGCAAGGAGCATCTCGTTACCGGGATGATCAAGCGCATGGAAAAGGGCAATGCCATTATCGAAGTGGGCCGCATCGAAGCGCTGCTGCCGCGCGAGCAGATGATTCCGAAGGAAAACCTGCGCGTGGGTGATCGTGTGCGAGCCTACCTGATGCGTATTGAACGAGGTGTCCGCGGTCCTCAATTGATCCTGTCTCGTATTGTTCCAGAGTTTCTGGTCAAACTGTTCGAGCTGGAAGTGCCGGAAATCGAGGAAGGGCTATTGGAAATCCGGTCGGCTGCGCGTGATCCGGGCTTGCGTTCCAAGATTGCCGTCAAGTCGAATGATCAGCGTCTGGATCCTGTAGGCACCTGCGTTGGTATGCGAGGCTCTCGCGTGCAAGCAGTGACCGGTGAACTGGCTGGCGAGCGCGTGGATATTATCCTGTGGTCGATGGAGCCGGCACAGTTTGTCATTAATGCCATGGCGCCGGCGGAAGTTTCGAGCATCGTGGTGGATGAGGATGCGCACAGCATGAACGTGGTGGTGGACGAAGATCAGCTTGCGCAGGCCATCGGCAAGGGTGGGCAGAACGTACGCTTGGCTTCCGACCTGACGGGATGGACGCTCAACATCATGACTGAGGAAGAAGCAGCGCAAAAGAATGAGGCGGAATACTCAACAATTCGTGAGCTATTCATGAGTAAGCTCGATGTGGATGAAGAAGTCGCGGATATCCTGGTGCAGGAGGGCTTCAGCACCTTGGAAGAGGTTGCTTATGTGCCATTGTCGGAAATGAAAGAGATCGAAGCCTTTGACGAAGACACCATCGAAGAATTACGCAAGCGCGCACGCGACGCTCTGCTGACGGAGGCAATCGCTGAAGAAGAAAAGGTCGAGGGAGCTTCGGAAGAGTTGCTGACGATGGAGGGCATGGACGCAGATACTGCACACATGCTTGCAGCCAAGGGAATTGCCACAGTTGAGGATTTGGCAGATTTGGCAGTTGATGATCTGGTGGAGCTTACCGAGATGGACATTGAGCGTGCCAAGCAACTGATAATGACGGCGCGTGCGCCTTGGTTCGCCTGAACAGGCGTTACCAAAGAAAAAACTGGAGAGCGGTATGGGACAAACGAGCGTAGCACAATTGGCCAGTGAGCTTGGGGTGCAGATAGAACTGTTGCTCAATCAACTGAAGGCGGCAGGGGTGGATAAGGCCGCGTCAGAGGATAATTTGACCGAGAAGGACAAGACCGCGTTGCTGGACTATTTGCGCAAGGGTCATGGTGCCGACACTGCTCCTAAGACCAAGATTACGTTGACCCGCAAGCAGGTGACTGAAATCAAGAAGCCGGACAGCACCGGCAGAGCACGCACTATTCAGGTTGAAGTGCGCAAAAAACGGGTTTTGGTGCGGCGCGATGCCGTGGAGGAGCAGCCTGCAGAAGCGGTGCAGGCTACAGAAGCGGTGCAACCTGAACCTGTCGTGCCGGAGACGATAGTCACCGAAGTGCTGAATGCCGAGCAGATTAAACGTAAAGAGGAAGCGCGCCGCCAAGCGCAGTTGATCGCTCTGCAAAGCGAGGATCAGCGCAAGAAACAAGAATTGGCGCAAAAAAAGCTGGAAGAGGAAGAAGCCAAAAAGCCTAGCGAAGTCGTAGCGCCACATGCTAATTTGAGCGAAGGAACACTGCACAAGCCTGCCGCGAAAGAAAAGCCAAAAGGTGAAGAAAAGCCAGGGAAAAAAGGCAAGGCAGTTTCTGATTGGGACAGCGCAAACAAGAAACGTACCATCAAGACCCGTGGCGATGTCGGCGTAGGCCAAGGCTGGCGCGGTCATAAGGGGAAGTCAAAATCGCACGGAGATGCTGATCAGCATCATGCTTTTTCTGCGCCGACCGAGCCTGTGGTGCGCGAGGTGTTGGTGCCGGAAACCATATCTGTCGCGGATTTGGCGCACAAGATGGCGGTCAAGGCAGCTGAAGTTATTAAGGCGCTGATGAAAATGGGGATGATGGTCACCATTAATCAGGTGCTGGACCAGGAAACTGCGATCATTGCGGTGGAGGAAATGGGACACACAGCCAAGGCTGCCGAGGCTAATGACCCGGAAGCCTTCCTGGAAGAGGCCGAACATGCGGCGGCTGTTAACGAGCCGCGTCCGCCGGTAGTGACCGTCATGGGCCACGTCGACCACGGCAAGACCTCGCTGCTGGACTATATCCGTCGCACCCGCGTCGCCTCCGGCGAAGCAGGCGGCATTACTCAGCATATTGGCGCCTACCATGTGGAAACTCCGCGTGGGATGGTGACCTTCCTCGATACTCCCGGCCACGAAGCGTTTACCGCAATGCGTGCACGCGGCGCCAAGGCGACCGATGTGGTGATTCTGGTAGTCGCAGCCGACGACGGCGTAATGCCGCAGACCATTGAGGCAGTGCATCATGCCAAGGCGGCCAAGGTGCCCTTGGTGGTGGCAATCAACAAGATTGACAAGCCGGACGCCAATTCGGAGCGCGTCAAGCAGGAACTGGTGGCGCAGGAAGTAGTGCCAGAAGACTGGGGCGGTGACACCATGTTTGTCGAAGTTTCTGCCAAGACTGGCCAAGGGATCGACGACCTGCTGGAAGCTGTCCTGTTGCAAGCCGAAGTGCTTGAATTGACCGCGCCCAAGAACACACCGGCCAAAGGCTTGGTGATCGAAGGCCGCCTTGACAAGGGCCGCGGCCCGGTGGCGACTATCCTGGTGCAATCCGGCACACTGAAGCGCGGCGACATGCTTTTGGCTGGCAGCTCTTTCGGCCGCGTGCGCGCCATGCTGGATGAAAATGGCGCGGATGTTAAGGAAGTTGGCCCCTCTATTCCGGTCGAAATTCTCGGCCTGTCCGATGTGCCGAACGCCGGCGAAGAAACCATTGTGCTCAATGACGAGCGTAAGGCGCGTGAAATCGCGCTGTTCCGTCAGGGCAAGTTCCGCGACGTCAAGCTGGCTAAGCAGCAGGCAGCCAAGTTGGAGAACATGTTCGAACAAATGGGTGAAGGCGAAGTCAAGGCCCTGCAACTCATCATCAAGTCCGACGTTCAGGGCTCCTACGAAGCGCTCGCTACCTCGCTGCAAAAGCTGTCCACCGGCGAGGTCAAGGTCAATATCCTGCACACGGGCGTGGGTGCGATTACCGAGTCAGACATCAACCTGGCTGCCGCCTCCAAGGCAGTGGTCATTGGCTTCAACGTGCGCGCCGATGCAGGCGCGCGCAAGCTGGCTGAGTCGGTCGGTGTCGACATTCGCTACTACAACATCATTTACGAAGCGGTGGATGAAGTGAAGGCGGCGCTGGGCGGTATGCTGTCACCGGAGAAGAAGGAAAGCGCTATCGGTTTGGTTGAAATCAGAGAAGTGTTCCGCATCTCAAAGGTCGGCGCGGTGGCCGGTTGTTACGTGCTGGAAGGTTTGGTCAAGCGCGGTTCTTCGGTACGTGTGCTACGCGACCACGTGGTGGTGCATGAAGGCGTATTGGATTCGCTGAAGCGTTTCAAGGACGATGTTCGCGAGGTGAAAGCCGGTTTCGAGTGTGGCCTGTCACTCAAGAACTTCAACGACATCGAGGTGGGCGACCATCTGGAAGTGTTTGAAGTGGTGGAAGTGGCACGTACCCTGTAATGGCCAAGGAGTTCGCCCGCAGCCAGCGTGTTGCCGAACAGATCCAGCGCGAACTGGCTGATCTGCTGCAATTCGAGGTCAAGGATCCGCGCGTATCCATGGTCACTGTCACCGAAGTCGAGGTGAGCGGCGACTTGGCGCATGCCAAGGTCTTCTTCAGCGCGGCGGAAAATCCGCCAGAATTGCTGCAGGGGTTGCAAAAAGCCGCCGGCTTCCTGCGCAGTCAGTTGTCCGAGCGCATGCTGATGCGCAGCGTGCCGCAACTGCACTTTGTCTACGACGCCTCCATCGAGCGCGGCATGAAGCTATCACGCCTGATCGACGATGCAGTGGCGCAGGACAAAAGCCACTCGCAAGACTGATTTCCGCTGTGCAGCAAAAGCGCATCAAGCGTCCGGTAGACGGCATGCTATTGCTGGATAAGCCGGCCGGACTTTCCTCCAATCAGGCCTTGCAGCAGGCCAAGCGTTTATACCAGGCGGCCAAGGCCGGCCACACCGGCAGCCTGGATCCTTTCGCCACCGGTTTGTTGCCGATTTGCCTGGGAGAGGCGACCAAGTTTTCCCATTTCCTGCTGGATGCCGACAAGACCTACTGTGCCACCATGCAACTAGGTGCGACCACGACCACCGGTGATACCGAAGGCGAAATCGTTTCGCGCGCTGAAGTCGACGTGACACGCGAACAAATAGAAAACGCGCTGCGCTGTTTTACTGGCAGCATCAGCCAGGTGCCGCCCATGTATTCCGCGCTCAAGCACCAGGGCAAGGCCCTGTACGAATATGCCCGCGCCGGTGTGGAAATAGAGCGGCCAGCACGCGAGGTGACGATACATCGCATCGCGCTGAATTCCCTGGCTGATAGCAACGCCGAGATCACGGTGTCGTGCAGCAAAGGCACCTATATCCGTACGCTGGCGGAAGATATCGGCAAGACATTGGGCTGCGGAGCCTACCTGACGCAACTGCGCCGGCTGCAAACCGGCTGTTTCGATCTGGCGCAGGCAGTGACGCTGGAACAGCTGGAAGCCATGGACATGGCGAAGCGCGATACCTGCCTGCTGCCACCGGACAGCCTGGTTCAGCAACTGCCGGCGATTTATCTGGATGCGGAAAGTGCTTACTATCTGTGCCGAGGCCAATCAATATGGAAGTCCGGGGTAACGCAGCAAGGATTTCTGCGCCTGTATGAGGGTTCGCAACGCTTCCTCGGGCTGGGTGAAGTGGCCGATGACGGCAGAATTGCACCGCGTCGTTTGATCAACAGTCCTGCAGCAGATGCAAAAAACTGAATAACGTATTGTTAATTTATACTATTTAAGGTTAGAATGCGCGGTTCAAGATTAGGAGAAAACGATGTCCATTACGACAGCTGAAGCCGCCAAGCTTGTTGGCGAATATCAACAATCGAAAAATGATACCGGTTCCCCGGAAGTGCAAGTTGCGCTGCTGTCCAGCCGCATCAGCACTCTGACCGAACACTTCAAGGCCCACGCCAAGGATAACCATTCCCGCCGTGGCCTGCTTGCTTTGGTCAGCCAGCGCCGCAAGCTGCTCGACTACCTTAAGCGCAAGAACGTTGATCGTTATCGCAGTTTGATCGCTCGCCTCGGCCTGCGTAAGTAATTCCCTGAGGAAGCCTCACCGAATAAGCCGAAAGCAATGCGGAAACGCAGCGCTTGTCGGCTTATTTTTTATTTGAAAAGGACAATAGTCGTGAATGCAATCAAGAAAACAATTCAATATGGGCGTCACACGCTGACGCTTGAAACGGGCGAAATCGCCCGTCAGGCCGATGGCGCAGTCATGGTCAGCCTGGATGACACCGTGGTGCTGGTCACCGTGGTCGGCAAGCACGAAGTCAAGGAAGGCCAGGACTTCTTCCCGTTGACCGTGGATTACCAGGAGCGTACCTATGCCGCCGGCAAGATCCCCGGCGGCTTCTTCAAGCGTGAAGGCCGTCCTTCTGAAAAGGAGACGCTGACCAGTCGCCTGATCGACCGCCCCTTGCGCCCGCTGTTCCCGGATGCCTTCTACAACGAGGTGCAAATCGTCGCCACCGTGATGTCGTCCGACAGCGAGATTGATTCCGACATTCCCGCCATCATCGGCGCTTCCGCCGCGCTTGCGATTTCCGGTATCCCGTTCTACGGTCCGATCGGCGCTGCGCGTGTCGGTTACATCGATGGTGAATACGTGCTGAATCCGACCAAATCCGAACTCGAAGTAACCGAGTTGGATCTGGTGGTGGCCGCAACCGACAAGGCTGTGCTGATGGTCGAGTCTGAAGCCAAGGAACTGTCGGAAGAGGTGATGTTGGACGCCGTGGTGTTCGGCCACAATGAAATGCAGGCCGTCATCAACGCCATCAACGAGATGGCTGCCGAAGTCGGCAAGGAGCCGTGGGACTGGGCGCCGCCGGAGCAGGACGCTGCGATGCTGGAAAAGCTCAACGTACTGGCCGCTAATGACATCAACGAAGCCTACAAGATCAAGTCCAAACAGGCGCGCTCCAGCAAGCTGGATGAAATCAAGGCGTGCGTGCTGGCAGAAATGGTTACCGCCGATACCGATACCCATGCAGCCAACCAGATCAAGGATGCGCTATTCAAGCTGGAAGCCAACGTGGTGCGTAGCCAGATCCTGAGCGGCGAGCCGCGCATCGATGGCCGCGATACCCGTACCGTGCGCCCGATCAGCATCCGCACCGGCGTGCTGCCGCGTACCCACGGTTCTGCCCTGTTCACCCGCGGCGAAACCCAGGCGCTGGTGGTGGCTACGCTGGGCACTGGCCGCGACGAGCAGAAGATCGACGCGCTACAGGGCGAGTTTGCCGACCGCTTTATGCTGCACTACAACATGCCGCCGTATGCTACCGGTGAAACCGGCCGCGTGGGTACCCCCAAGCGCCGCGAAATCGGCCACGGCCGTCTGGCCAAGCGCGCGCTGATTGCTGCATTGCCGAGCCAGGAAGACTTTGGCTACACCATTCGCGTGGTGTCTGAAATTACCGAATCCAACGGCTCCAGTTCCATGGCTTCCGTCTGTGGTGGCTGTCTGGCGCTGATGGATGCCGGCGTGCCGGTCAAGGCGCACGTGGCTGGTATCGCCATGGGCCTAATCAAGGAAGGTAACCGCTTTGCGGTGCTGACCGACATTCTGGGTGATGAAGATCACCTCGGTGACATGGACTTCAAGGTGGCCGGCACCGACAGAGGCATTACCGCGCTGCAGATGGACATCAAGATCACCGGTATCACCGCCGAGATCATGAAGGTCGCGCTGGCGCAGGCCAAGGAAGGCCGTTTGCATATCCTTGGCATCATGAAGGGTGCGCTGGATCATTCGCGTGAAGAAATGTCTGAGTTCGCGCCACGCATTATCACCATGAAGATCAATCCGGAGAAAATCCGCGATGTGATCGGCAAGGGCGGCGCAGTAATCCGTGCTCTGACTGAAGAGACCGGTACGACGATTGATATTGACGATGACGGTACCATCAAGATCGGCTGCACCAGTGCGGAGGCCGGCGAAGAAGCCAAGCACCGTATCGAACTTATCACTGCTGAAGTGGAAGTGGGCCAGGTGTACGAAGGCACCGTGCTTAAGTTGCTGGATATCGGGGCGATTGTTTCCCTGTTGCCGGGTAAGGATGGTCTGGTGCATATCTCCCAGATCGCCCATCAGCGCGTCAATGCCGTGGCCGACCACCTGAAGGAAGGTCAACAGGTTCGCGTCAAGGTGCTGGAAGTGGATGACCGCGGCCGTGTACGCCTGTCCATGAAGGCGCTGCTGGAACCGCCTGTGCAGGAAGCCAAGGCGGCTACTCCCGTCGAGCAGGAATAAGCGCAGGCTTATTAGCCAATAGAAAAAGGCCGGATAACCTTGGGTTATCCGGCCTTTTTTTGTTTCGACGAATCTTGAAAGTTAAGCTACGCCGACAACAGGCCGCTATTTAGCGACCTGTTTTTCACGGATCTCATCCAGCGTCTTGCAGTCGATGCACAGTGTTGCAGTTGGCCGGGCTTCCAGGCGCTTGAGGCCGATTTCGATGCCGCAGCTTTCGCAGTAACCGTATTCATGGGCGTCAATTTTTCCCAGGGTTTCGTCGATCTTCTTGATAAGCTTGCGTTCCCTGTCGCGATTGCGCAGTTCCAATGCCATGTCAGATTCCTGGCTGGCACGATCGTTGGGATCGGCGAACATGGTGACTTCGTCCTGCATGGTATGCACCGTACGATCGATGTCTTGTCCGAGCTCTGATTTCCAGTTGTTTAACATGCTGCGGAAATGATCAAGTTGCTTGTCGTTCATGTACTCCTCGCCAGCGCTGGCCTCGTAAGGAGTAAAGTGTTTGGTTACTTCAGTCATGTGAGCTCTTGGTTGATGGCCATCTTTCGATAGCAGAAATTTAGGGCAGGCGCAAGTTTACTACGATTGAAAAATATGTCCAGCCGGGCGGAGCATTTCGCCTTTAGGCTCGCGACGTTCGAGCGCGTCTAGGGTGTTTTCCATCAGCGATGCTACCGTCATTGGGCCGACGCCACCGGGTACCGGGGTGATCCAGCCTGCACGCTCGCTGGCTGCCGCGAATTCCACGTCGCCGCAAATCTTGCCGTTTTCCAGGCGGTTGATGCCGACATCGACCACAATGGCACCGGGACGTATCCATTCGCCTCGGATAAAGCCGGGTTTGCCCACGGCAACCACCAGCAAGTCAGCGCCGGCAATAATGCCCGGCAGATCGCGGGTAAAGCGGTGGCAGGTGGTGACGGTGCAGCCGGCCAGCAGCAATTCCAGCGACATGGGACGGCCGACGATGTTGGAGGCGCCTACCACGACGGCATTCAACCCTTTGAGATTGAGATTGAGACTTTCCAGCATGGTGATGATGCCGCGTGGAGTGCAGGGGCGCAGCAAAGGTATGCGCAATGCCAGCCGGCCGACGTTGTAAGGGTGAAAGCCGTCCACATCCTTGGCCGGATCGATGCGTTCGATCACGCGTTCGGTATCGATCTGCTCCGGTAATGGCAGCTGCACTAGGATGCCGTCCACGACATCGTCAGCATTGAGCTTGTCGATCAGTTCGAGTAACTCGTTTTCGCCGGTTTCCGTAGGCAGGTTGTACGCCAGCGAACGCATACCGGCCTGTTCGCAGGAACGGCGCTTATTGGCGACATAAATGGTAGAGGCCGCACTGTCGCCGACCAGAATGACTGCGAGGCAGGGAACCCGTTTGCCCTGCGATGCACGCAGCTCAATACGTCGCTTGATATCCGCTAGTGATTTTTCCGCGAGGGCCTTGCCGTTGATAAGTTGTGCTGCCATGTTCAATTCTTACGTTTGGATTGTGCTTATTTTAGCAGATTAAATTGACCGAACAGCCGGGATTGCGTATAGTTGCAACCCCTCGGGGTGTAGCGTAGCCTGGTAGCGCGCCTGGTTTGGGACCAGGATGTCGGGAGTTCGAATCTCTCCACCCCGACCAGGTTTTCTGCGATCCGTTCTTGGATCGTATTTCTTACAGGGCGTCTGGATATGTTGCAGCGCCTTCAATAGCCCACGCGGCATTAGCTCAGCCGGATAGAGCAACGGCCTTCTAAGCCGTAGGTCACACGTTCGAGTCGTGTATGCCGCACTTTTCAGCAACAGTTTCCTGATGTTGATGCGGCGCACCAACTTTGGATGGGCTGACAAAAATCCGCAGATCAATCAGGCTTGCTAGTGCTAAAATACGCTGGTAGGCCGCATGGTGGTTCATGTGACGGTCAGGATGGAGTTGGAGCGGGTGATGGGAATCGAACCCACGTCTAGAGCTTGGGAAGCTTTCGTTCTACCATTGAACTACACCCGCAACGGCACCGATTTTACTTGATTTGGATCCTTTCACAAAATTGATCAATCTCACCATTAACGGCAAGTCGCGCAGCTATGAGGATTCCGAGTTCACTGTCGCGCAATTGGTCAGTCGCATGGGGCTGGAAGGCAAACGCATTGCCATCGAACGCAATGGCGAAATCGTGCCGCGCGCGGCTTTTCCAAAAACTTCTCTGGCATCTGGGGATAAACTGGAAATCGTCGGGGCTGTAGGTGGAGGCTAGGGAACGGATTTTGATGGATACATTGAATATCGCCGGTAGGACCTACCATTCACGGTTACTGGTTGGTACCGGCAAGTACAAGGATTTCACACAGACGCGCGCTGCAATTGATGCAAGCGGAGCAGAAATCGTCACCGTTGCCATCCGTCGCACCAACATCGGCCAGAATGTGGGCGAGCTGTCGCTATTGGATTTCGTGCCGCCGGAGCAGTTTACCTATCTGCCTAACACAGCTGGTTGCTATACGGCGGACGATGCGGTGCGCACACTGCGGCTGGCGCGTGAGTTGCTGGATGGACACAATCTGGTCAAGCTGGAAGTGCTGGGCGATCCGCATACCCTCTATCCCAATGTGATTGAAACTATTGCTGCCGCCAAGACGCTGGTGAAAGACGGCTTCGATGTCATGGTTTACACCTCCGACGACCCTATTATCGCGAAACAGCTGGAAGAGGTCGGCTGTTGCGCGGTGATGCCGCTGGCCTCGCTGATTGGTTCCGGCATGGGCATCCTCAATCCGTGGAATCTGCAGATCATTATCGACACCGTCAAGGTTCCGGTGCTGGTGGATGCCGGCGTCGGCACTGCATCCGATGCTGCCATCGCCATGGAGTTGGGCTGCGAAGGGATACTGATGAATACGGCCATCGCGGCGGCAAAAGACCCGATGCTGATGGCCTCGGCCATGAAGAAAGCGGTGGAGGCTGGACGCGAGGCTTATCTGGCCGGGCGCATGCCGAAGAAGCTCTACTCGGCTTCACCCAGCTCGCCCACTACAGGACTGATCAGCTAACATGCCAACGCACAAACGCTACGAATTCTCGATTCATGTCGAAACGGCGTTTGTGCCGGAGCAGTCGGATGAAGCACAGAACCGCTACGTCTTTTCCTACACCATCACCATTACCAACACCGGTAGCGTGGCGGCACAGCTGATCAGCCGTCACTGGATCATCACTGATGCCAACAATGAAGTACAAGAAGTGCGTGGCCTGGGCGTGGTTGGTGTACAGCCGCTTTTGCAGCCGAACGAGCATTTCCAGTACACCAGCGGCACCGTGCTGGCCACACCGATAGGCACCATGCGTGGCAGTTACCACATGACCGCCGAGGACGGTACCCAGTTCGATTCACCTATTCCGGCATTTATCCTTACAATTCCGCGTGTGTTGCATTGATGCTGCGTTGTCTTGTCGTGTTGCTGTCGCTGTGGCTTGCGGCCTGTGCCGAACAGCCGGTCAAGCCGGCCATCGCAAGCCCGGCGTCCTTGCCCGCTCCGGCTCCGCCACCGCCACCGCAAGCATGTGTCTGCGAGCCGGCGGAAACCCTGCCGCCGTTGCAGATCCCTGATGTGGAACGCTATATGCCGCCACCGCCAAAGCCAGGCGAGCCCTCCAAGGCGACGGAATTCAACCTGTTGCGCAAAACTGACTGGACCAGCCTTTCCGGTTTCGATCAGGATAATCTCACTGCCGCCTGGGGCGCGCTGCTGCAAAGCTGCGCTGCCCTGAAAAAGCAGGAAGCCTGGCGCCCCGCCTGTGAAGCTGCCGTAAAGCTTGCTTCGCCGACGAACGAATCCATCAATGCCCTGCTGTATGAACACTTTACGCCTTACCAAGTCATCAATCCGGATGGCAGCGATACCGGGTTGATTACTGGTTACTACCAGCCATTGCTGAATGGCAGCCGTACTCGTACCGAACGTTATCGCTATCCGCTTTATACCAAACCGGACGATCTGATCACCGTGGAGTTAGGGTCGATTTATCCCGATCTCGCCAACCGCCGTCTGCGCGGCAAGATGAACGGTAACAAGCTGGCGCCTTATTACGCCCGCGGCGAGATCGACGTCGCGCAGTCCCCGCTTGCGGGCAGGGAGCTCATCTGGGTGGATGATGTCGTCGACTTGTTCTTCCTGCAAATTCAAGGTTCCGGCATCGTCAAACTGGAGAACGGCGAGAGCATTCCCGTGGGCTACGCCGAGCAGAACGGCCAGCCCTACCAGTCCATCGGCAAGGTGCTGATCGACAGGGGTGAGTTGACGGCCGACAAGGCTTCTATGCAGGGCATCAAGGAATGGGGGCGGCGCAACCCTGACAAGCTGCGCGATTTGCTCAACAGCAATCCCAGCTATGTGTTCTTCCGTGAACTGCCCAATGGTTTGAGCGGCCCGCTGGGGGCTTTGGGGGTGCCTATCGCTGCGGAGCGCAGCATCGCCATCGATCCACGCTACATTCCACTCGGTGCGCCAGTGTTTCTCAGCACCACCTATCCCAACAGCGCCAAGTCGATGCAGCGGTTGATGCTGGCACAGGATACCGGCGGCGCCATCAAGGGGGCGGTGCGGGCAGATTTCTACTGGGGTACGGGATTCGAGGCCGGGCGTCAGGCCGGTGCGATGAAGCAGCGGGACAGCCGGATGTGGGTGCTGCTACCCAAAGGTTTTGTCCTGAACTTCAGCGGCCGGTAGTAGCGGCCGCCACAAAAAGCAACGGAGGCTTGCGCCCCCGTCATTCATTCAGATTTTCCGCTGATTAGCGGTTGCAGACGTACATCGTCACTTCAAAGCCAAAACGCATTTCGGTTACTTCGGGCTTGGTCCACATGGTCAGTCTCCTTTAATAAGTTCACTATTGGGGTTCAGTACTATGGAGCGCTTCATGGAGTATTACGCTCTGTAGTCATTGAGACTATTCTGCGCCGACAATTCGCTCAGCCCACTGACCAAAGTCATGAAATACGGCTAATGATTTTCATGAATCGTGCCGGCCTCATGTGTTCGGGCCATCGAAAAAACTTGAACTGAGGCGGCCAGACACCGAAAATTGTCTTTCGGCAATATCTCAGGATTAAAGCATCATGTACCGCAGCTATTTTTTGATTCTCTTGCTAGTGGCCAGTTTGGAGGGAATTGCCGCCGAGCACGCAATACCCGCCGGGCAGCAGATTACGTCTGAAATACAAACGGGGTTCAACCAAAGGTACAAGGATTATTTCGGAGTTAACAGTCAAGCGCTGCTGCCTTTCCCCAAGCTGGAAGTGCAGGAATGGAAAAAAGTCATCGCTAGCCGGCTATTGAAGATCGTCTATACCGAGCCGGACAAGTACTATAACAACAAGGTTTACAGCTTCACGCTATACCAGGCGGCCGATGATGGCAGCTACTACCTGGATGCCAAGGGCGGCTTCTGGGGTATGGATGAACTGGTATACGGCCCGCTCACGGAAAAGGAGTTGAAGTGACTAGGGCCGTCATGGCATGACTATGCATCAGGAGCGTTCGGACGATGTGGCCGCAGGGTTCTGTTCGGTTTTATGTTGCAGACGGCGCCGCTTGAACCCGGTAATCATGGTGAGGATCAAGTTCTCCTTGTGCAGCATGCTTTCCACCAGTACACCGCTGATGTGCGTGACCACCAGCCCCAGCCAGCCCCACGCCATGACGCTGTGAAACATCTGCGGGTATTTTGACGAAATCGGAAGGTAAGCATCGTTATATACCAACAGGCCAGAAGCGACTGTCATCAGCCCGATGACCAGCATGCCGTAAATGACCAGGCTGCCGGCAGGATTATGTCCGATAAACCTTTTGGCTTGACCGGTAACGGCTGCCCAGGCATAGCGCAGCCCTTCCTTCGGCATGAACGGAAAGCGGGAAAAGTTGCAGTAACCCCGGGCCAACATCCCCCAAGTGATACGCCCCAGCAACAGTGCGCCTGCCGAATAGCCAGCCAGGGCATGCGTCTGCAGGTTCCACAGGGATTGGTGAGTCAGAAATGCGACGGTAAACGCCGTGACCAGCAACCAGTGCGAAACCCGCACGAAGAGACTCCAAACATAAAGCATATTCAAATAACACCCGTAAAACGATATTTAATTCCAAGCAAGCGGAATGCCAACCTGATAACTGATTATGTCAGTCTAGTTGGTAAACATTGCGCTTTCGAGACACCACGGAAATGAGAGAAAAGGTCGGGGGCCTGAATCTGGCGCTACACTGCGGCTCGGGAAGTTTAAAGTGACCGCTACCGCCGTTTAAGAGAATTCACAGGAACCAGATTGTGCCGGTCGGTCCGAAAAGGGAACGCATTATAAGCCGATCCAGGAAAGTGCGCATCCTTGCCTATCCATGATAGACATCGATTTTCCCGAACCCTCATGGCAATGGGGAGTCATATTTTCATCGATACAGATATATCTTATGATGGTCGGGTAGTTCAGAGAAAGAAAGGACCGGTCATGAGCAACATCATCATCGAACACAACCCGAGCACCAGCCGCCTGAATGCACTGGGCGTTTCCAGCTGGCCAACCTGGTCGAAGGAAGTTTCGGTATTCCCATGGAGTTATGGTGAAACCGAGGTTGCCTACGTACTCGAGGGGGAGGTTGTAGTGACCCCGAAAGGCGGGGAGCCGGTGACTTTCGGCAAAGGTGATCTGGTCACTTTCCCATCCGGCATGTCATGCACATGGGAAGTCAAGAAACCTTTGCGAAAGCACTATCGCTTCGGGTAATGCGGTCATCACAACGGGGGGCAGGGTTGTCCCCCCATTGCCTTGATTTTTAAAATGCTCGGGTTGGGTTAGTGCGCCTAATCTATATCGGCAGGGTCACACTAGGTCAATGACGGCTCATCGGCTTGATTTCTCAAGCTTACTGCCTGATTCACAGCACTAACATTTGGATTTTACCTCCAAAAGATGAAAGAGGTTTTCTATTGCCATCAAAAAGGCAGAATTGCGCGGATGCGGCGTGCAATTTGTCCAAGTTTCGTGCCATCCAGCTGGTAGTGCTTGTGTAGCGGCTGACGCACCTCCCAGCTACACTTCAGGCCGGCGGGGAAAGTGACCAGATCACCTTTGCCGAAAGTCACCGGCGCAGCATTTTCGGGTGTGATTACGCACTCGCCATCGAGAATGTAGGCGATTTCCTGCTCATGGAAATACCACGGAAATACGGAAACTTCCTTCGACCAGGTTGGCCAGCTGGAAACGCCCAGTGCATTCAGGCGGCTGGTGCTCGGGTTGTGTTCGATGGTGATGTCGCTCATGGTGCTGTCCTTGGGTTGTTGTTTTGCAGGGCGCGATATTACCAGCGCCCGTGGGTTTGTACTAACGATGCGGCCATGAAATCCTGGGGCGGCATCGTTTTTACCGTGAACGCGGCGGAACGGTAGTGAGATAATCATGACTTTCCGGTTTTTGCTGTGGCCATACTCGCCCGGCCTTGAGATAGTCATTCAGTGATGGACGCCCCACTTTCACCTCATCTTAATCCTGTGTTTTTGCGGCTGCTGATTTTCCGCATCATGATCGTGCTGGCCTACCAGCTCATGGCGGTGGTGGTCGGTTGGCATATCTATGAGCTGACGCACGACCCTTGGGCGCTTGGGCTGGTTGGATTGGCCGAGGTCATCCCTTATTTCGGTTTCGCCCTGTTCGCCGGCTATGCGGTGGATCACTACTCGCGGCGCATGTTTGGTGTATTCGCCTGTGTCATGCTGTTTTTCAATGCGCTTACGCTGACGGCGGTTGCCGCCGGCTGGCTGGGCGGCGACGCCTCGTTGTGGATTTACGCGTCCATCGCCTTCACCGGTGTGGCTCGTGCCTTCATCGGCCCCTCGTATAATTCACTGTTCGCGATCATCCTCCCGCGCGAGCAATACGCGCGAGCCGCCGGCATCGGCAGTTCCGCTTTCCAGTTCGGGTTGGTGGCTGGTCCCGCGATGGGTGGCATCCTCATAGGCTGGGCCGGCACCACTACTGCTTACGCAGTAGCGACCTTGCTCTGCATGGGTGCTGCCGTGGCGTTGCTATCCTTGCGGGTAAAGGAGCCGCCGTCGGCGCAAAGTGCGCCGGTGTTCGCCAGCATCGCTGATGGCTTGCGCTTCGTCTATGGCAACCAGATCGTGTTCGGCGCCATGTCGCTAGACATGATCGCCGTATTGTTCGGCGGGGCGGTTGCCATGCTGCCCGCGTTCGTCCAGGATGTGTTCCACTATGGCCCGGAGGGACTCGGCATCCTGCGTGCGGCGCCGGCTATCGGTGCCGTGGTCACCGGGCTGATGCTGGCGCGCCACCCCATCAGCCGTCACGCCGGGCGCTGGCTGCTGGGTGCGATAGCCGGGTTCGGCCTGTGTATCATCGGCTTCGCCCTCAGCCCCCATTTTTGGCTCGCCGGTGTGCTGTTGCTGCTGTCCGGCGCTTTTGACGGCATCTCGGTGGTGATGCGCACCACGATCCTGCAGCTGGCCACGCCGGATGCCATGCGCGGCCGGGTTTCTGCCATCAACGGTATCTTTATCGGCTCGTCCAACGAACTCGGCGCGTTCGAATCGGGCCTGGCGGCGCGGCTGATGGGGCTGGTGCCTTCGGTAATTTTCGGCGGAACGATGACACTGTTGGTCGTCGCAATGACCGCTAAATTAGCGCCCCGGCTGCGCCGGCTGGACTTGCGGCAACTGCATTGATCCCGTTTACCCCAATGAAGGTGCTGTGGTCGACAAAGCTTTTGCATGCGCGCATGATTGTCATGTCATGACAACGGACAGGAGAATGGCAATGACCGCGCACACTTACAAGATGATTGAACTGGTGGGTTCCTCGACGACGGGTACCGACGATGCTATCAGCAATGCCATCGCCAAGGCGGCGCAAAGCGTCCGCCATATGGACTGGTTCGAAGTGGTGGAAACACGTGGGCACATCGTGGACGGCAAGGTGGCACATTACCAGGTCACCCTCAAGGTGGGGTTCCGGCTGGAAGACTGACCGGGCAAGGCCTTGTTGCCTACTGCAATCCTTGCAGGATCGACTCCAGTTCGGCCTTGGGGTCGGAGAAATCCTCAAAACTTTCGCCGCGCGTCCGCGCGTACCAATAGCGGCTGTTCCAGTCATCACCCTCGATTTTGTGCAGGACGGCATGGATCCAGCACGCAGTGGGGTCATTGAACTCCTGCACGATACGGTGAGACTGATCCCACTCGCCTGCCAGCGCGGCGGCTATCGCTGATTTCAATTGATCGTTCAGGCTCATCATGGCTCCTTCCAGTTCCTAGTTTAACGCATGAGAAATCTCGACGACCTCTTTTTCTCACTCTCCAAATCGGCTTTCCGGAGCAGCTTCCATCTGCGTGGCAAGGATCTTGATTACTTGCGTAGCAAGGGCCTGCCCGTGGTGCTGAAACACGCAGAGGATTTCGTCTCCAAACGCCTTGCGCCGGCAGTCATTCCCAACGATGGCAAGCAGACGCCGTTCCGCGGCCATCCGGTGTTTGTCGCCCAGCACGCTACTGCTTGCTGCTGCCGCGGCTGCCTGGAGAAATGGCACCACATCCCTCACGGGAGAGAGCTTTCCTCCGAAGAGAAGTGGTATGTGCTATCGGTACTGGAGCACTGGTTGCGCGAGGAAATGGCTGGTACGAAATGAAAAGCTGCTCTTTGCAGTCATTCCGAGGCTCACTAATAGATTTGAGGAAAATAAAAATGCCTAACAAAATAGTGCGATGAAGTTAACATTCGTTCATCAATTAATCACAAAGGTCGGCCATGGGAATTCTGGTAAATATCGTCAGTGCGGATGAAGAGGATGTCGAGGCTATCGGGGAATCGCAGCATCCTGTCGATGAGTGGAGCGGCATCGAGGCAAGAGATATCGACAGGGCTAAGATCATAATTTTGCACTGTCTAGTGACAGGCGACGGCATTGAGGATGCAGTTTATGCCTATGAACCGGTTTATGCTGTTGACGACGATGGCCCTATTGTTCTCCGGATTCCGGATGAATTGACGGAGAAGCTCGCCAGCCTCGAAGAGGACGCTATTGAGATCGTTGGTGAGGAGTTAGCAGCCACCGAGGATTTCGAGATGAGCGACTTGCCCGCTGAGGAGGTTCAGTCCCTGGTGGCAGAAATTGCCGCTCTAGCAAGGAATGCTGAATCCCAAGGTCAAGCCTTGTTCATCTGGATGCACCCATTGCTGACGTGATTGACTGATATTGGCCTGTTTTATTGAAGAACCCCAATTTTCTGGTGCACTGGGATCTTGTAAAAACCCCTCGCCATCAAAATTACAATAAAAATTATTGTAATTGATTAAATCAATCGTAATGTTTTAAACAATCAATTGGAACTATTGATTGTCATTACCTACAATGCATTCCGTTGTCTATTCATCAACCCAAAAGGAGCAAAATATGACTATCTCTTTGATTAATACCCAAGTCCTGCCGTTCAAGGCAACCGCTTATCACAATGGCCAGTTTGTGCCGGTGACCGACGCCGACCTGAAAGGCAAGTGGTCCGTGGTTATCTTCATGCCGGCCGCGTTCACTTTCAACTGCCCGACCGAAGTCGAGGATGCTGCCGACAACTACGGCGAGTTCCAGAAGCTGGGCGCCGAGGTCTACATCGTGACCACCGACACCCACTTCTCGCACAAGGTGTGGCATGAGACTTCCCCGGCTGTCGGCAAGGCGAAGTTCCCGCTGGTCGGCGATCCGACCCACCAACTGACTCGCGCTTTCGGCGTGCACATCGAGGAAGAGGGTCTGGCACTGCGCGGCACCTTCGTGATCAATCCGCAAGGCGTAATCAAGACCTTGGAAATCCATGACAATGCAATCGCCCGCGACGTCAAGGAAACCCTGCGCAAAGTGAAGGCCGCGAAATACGTGGCCGAGCACCCGGGCCAAGTCTGCCCGGCCAAGTGGAACGAAGGTGCCTCCACGCTGACCCCGTCCTTGGACTTGGTCGGTAAGATCTAAGGTCTGCATGCAATCCCGTCCGGGCGATGCCCGGGCGGTTTTCAGCGTAAAGCGAGCGTACCTATCGCTTGCTTTGCAGTGAAAACCATTTCAGGGAGAAATAAAAATGCTTGACGCCAACATCCAGAACCAACTCAAGGCCTATCTCGAAAGGCTGGAACAGCCGATCGAATTGGTGGCCAGTCTGGACGGCTCGCCTAGGTCGCAGGAAATGCGCGAGATGCTGCACGAAATTACCGCCCTCTCGCAAAAAATCAGCCTGCGCGAGGACGGTAGCAACAGTCGCCGCCCCAGTTTCAGCGTCGGTCGACCGGGGCAAGCAACCCGCGTGCACTTTGCAGGCGTTCCGATGGGCCACGAGTTCACGTCGCTGGTGTTGGCATTGCTCCAAGTCAGCGGTTATCCGCCAAAAGTCAGCGCAGAGGTTATAGAGCAGATCAAGGGCTTGGAAGGCACTTTCCGTTTCGAAACCTACATCTCGCTTTCCTGCCATAACTGCCCCGACGTGGTGCAGGCGCTTAACCTGATGGCGGTCTACAACCCGGGCGTCGAACACGTGATGATTGATGGCGCCATGTTCCAGGACGAAGTGAACCAGCGCGAGATCATGGCCGTACCCACCGTCTATCTGAACGGCGAAGTATTCGATCAGGGCCGCATGGAACTCGCCCAGATTCTGGCGCGTGTCGACACCCAGGGCGTCAAGCGCGAAGCCGAGAAGATCAGCGCCAAGGAACCGTTCGACGTGCTGGTGGTAGGCGGCGGCCCGGCCGGCTCGGCAGCAGCAGTCTATTCAGCACGCAAGGGCATCCGCACCGGTGTGGTGGCAGAGCGATTCGGCGGCCAGGTAATGGACACCCTCGCCATCGAGAACTTCATTTCTGTCAAGGAAACCGATGGACCTAAGCTGGTTGCTGCGCTGGAAGAACATGTACGCAGCTATGACGTTGACATCATGAACCTGCAGCGCGCCGAGAAGCTTATCACCAGCGGCGACCTGATCGAGGTGAAACTTGCCAGTGGCGGCTTGCTGAAGAGCAAGTCGGTCATCCTCGCTACCGGTGCACGCTGGAAAGAATTGAACGTGCCAGGTGAAAAGGAATACCGTGGCAAGGGCGTGGCCTACTGCCCGCACTGCGATGGCCCCCTGTTCAAAGGGAAGAAAGTTGCAGTAGTCGGCGGCGGAAATTCCGGTGTCGAGGCGGCGATTGACCTGGCCGGCTTCGTCGAACATGTCACGCTGTTTCAGTTCGATGAAAAACTGCGTGCCGACGCGGTATTGCAGAAGAAGCTGTTCAGCATGCCTAACGTGGAAGTGATCTGCCAGGCGCAGACCACCGAGATCAACGGCGATGGCCACAAGGTGAACGGCCTTACTTTTACCGACCGCGCCACCGGCACCTCGCATCGCATTGACCTGGCCGGGGTCTTCGTGCAGATCGGCCTGATACCGAACACCGACTGGCTAAAGGGCACAGTTAGCCTGAGCAAGTACGGCGAGATCGAAGTCGACAGCCACGGCCAGACTTCAGTACCCGGCGTATTCGCCGCTGGCGATGTGACGACGGTGCCTTATAAGCAGATCGTCATTGCTCTCGGTGACGGCGCAAAGGCAGCGCTCGGCGCTTTCGATCACCTGATCCGCAGCTAATGCCATGATTAGGCATGCTTCATGAAAATCAGTAGCCAGGTTTCATGACCGCACTGAATACTTGAGTGAATTGCGTGGATATAGTGTGTATCACAGGGATTGAATTACGGCCTTGTTAAAATTTGACCAATTTAAAGGAGATCATCATGTGGACCAAGCCTGAAGTTACTGAAATG
>Ga0316617_100000052_pt1 | contig 22843 bp, 57 predicted proteins | sample OWC_Aug_M1_C1_D2_FD_207801 | JGI IMG/M metagenome (GOLD analysis project Ga0316617, IMG submission 207801) | Wetland soil microbial communities from Old Woman Creek delta, Ohio, United States - OWC_Aug_M1_C1_D2_B | ecosystem: Environmental > Terrestrial > Soil > Wetlands | place: USA: Ohio... | reverse complement strand
CTCCAGATGTACTACAACATCCAGACGCATAATATGCTGTTGGTGGAGTAACTGGAGCAACTGGAGTTACTGGAGGTGTTACGGGTGCTACTGGTGCAACTGGAGTTACAGGTGGAGTAACTGGTGCAACTGGTGCTACTGGTGGGGTAACAGGTGCAGGTGGTGCAACAGGTGGAGTAACTGGTGCAGCAACATAAACATAATATATAAAACTAATGTCTGAACCAGAATTAACCAATGTTCCTGCCAAAGGAACTTGAGATTTTACTTTTCCACCCAAACTAGAATTTGATGTAGTTTCACTAGAATCAGAAGAATAATTTAAACCAGTGTTTGTAATTAATGTAATTGCATCAGATCGTGTTAGTCCAACGAGGTTTGGTACGTATACCATTCCTTTTGATGATGACCAAATACCAATCCAATTTAACATTAGTCTCCTAGTTAGGGTGTTACTACAGGTCCTGAATAAACTAAGTTTCCAACTAGAACCCAAGTGTTGGTATCAATTTTTAATAAAGTTGCTCCACTATATTGATCAGCAATTGATGCAGGAGTTCCTTTATTGCTGTACATGATAACTCCTGAATCTGGCAAAATAAGAGCACTACCATTATAAAGATTTATCATATCAATTCTTGTTCCTATGGGAAATGCAACTGAACTATTTGCTGGAATAGAAATACCAGGTAGCCCCATAGGATCTCCAGGAGTCACGTCTAATGTTATAGTTTTTCCAGCATCTGTTAATTGTAAGGTGTATTCCCCTGTTTTTGTAGATAAGTTTGCATATCCATCATATGACTTCCAAACACCATTATAGTAATACTGGATTTGATTTAATACTTCTCCAGCATCTGTTTGTCTAATAAAACAAACTATTCCATTTGTAGGAGATGTAATTGCTGCATTTCTAGCAGTTGGATTTTGAAAATTATTAATACCTGCTTGTGCAGTTACTACTGCCTCAAAGGTTGCTCCAGAAAATGTCTGATCTGCAGTCCAAGTATATTCTTGATTAGTATTTACTGCACCACTAATGGCATACCAAGTATCATCGTCTGCATTATAGATATATGCTACTTTACCGTCTGAATTAATTGTTGCCATCTGATGTTATCCCCAATGCTCGTAGTTCTGCTTCTGTAATTCCAGTTGCTGAAATAATTTTTGCAATACCGCTTTCACGTAATTGCTGATCTGTAGTTTTTTCTTTAGCCATTATTCATAACTCCAAACTTCATATGATCCAGAATCAAATGAAACACCTGTTGGAAGAATTACCTGCACAGATGTAATGGCATTAGTATTTTTATAATATCCAAAATATGATCCAGGCTCAATACTTGCAATTGTAGAAACTGGTTTTAAAGATGCAGCAGTATTTGCTAAATCAACTGATACTGTCATATCATATGTGCCACCATTTGCAAAAGATGGAGAACTTAAGTGATTAGAAGAAGCAAGTCCACCAGTATTTACATAATTTGGTCCAGCATCTTCATTAAATCTTAAAGAAAAATCTACAGATGCTGCATCATCATGGCTCCAATCTTTAAGAACAATTAAAAGTCTTTCGCCATTTAACGATGATACAGATAAAGAATTTCCTAATAGAGTTCCACTATCTTTTAGTTTCCAAAGTGGAACACTTAAAGTTGTTGTTGCTCCTGTTGACTTTACCCAAATATATCCATCATCTACACCTGTTGGCATGGTATCGGAAATAACAGACCCTATTCCATCGGCTTCTATAGCATCTATTCTTGTATCGAGTGCTTTAATATGTCCAACAACTGAATTAGCAACAATATCTCCTTCAGATGAAACTGTTGAAGATGTTCCATAATGATATAGTTTTAATGCTGCCTGAATATCAGCGGCATCTTCGTAGCCAGGTATTTTTGTTGGGTAAATCGTACCAATATCTTCAGCAGCCATAATAAATCTCCTTCACAGATTATATCACAGTAATTAGTAGATGTACGGTATAGTCTCCGTCTAAATCTACCCAATTCCCGCCTGTGTATTCTACTGCCTTAATAGTAAGCGGTAGTTTAAGGATATCTTCATTAGGATCTATCTCACCAACAGATAAAGAAGATGATATAGGATTGCTTCCTAAAACTGAATATTGAACATTAAAATTATCTGCTGTTAAAGTTCCTACAATAGTTTCTGGAACCATATTGATAATAGGAATGTAAATTGTTGCTTCTCCAGTATCAAAATTATATTGATTATTTAAATTATATATATCTGGAACAAGTTTGAATAGTTTAACCCAAACTCCACCACTTGGTTCATTTACATACTGATACATTTGTAAATATTCATCATCATATGGGCTTGTTTTTTTATGCATATTAATGCAAAGGTCAAATGCTTGTGGAGTTTCGGAAATTGGATAATCATTTGGATTACCGTCTAAACTTAAAAATATATAACTTCCACGATCTCCTTGTGGACCAAAGTCAACATCAACACTTACTGATGCTGGACCACCTAATACTGTTAAATCATCTGTGGATACAATTGTTTCTGCCATTATGATGCACCAGTAACCTGATCAGTAACAGTAATTGTTCCAGTTAGAAGTGTGTAAACTTTATTATATGGTGCTGATGTAAAAGTTACCTGTACGTCATATACGTATGTTGTTCCTGCTTCAACATAACTTGAATCTGCTGGTCTAATTGCACAGAGAACATATGTTTTATCTGTAGAAATTTGAGCAAAACATTCATGGTTATTTGCAACCCCAGAAGGACCTCTAGATGTAGAAAATGAGAAAGTAACATCTTCATTCTCTAATCCTGTTAGCATAAACGGTTCGCCATTAGAATTTTTTGGGTAAACACGGAACTCAAAAGTGTCACCTTTATAGTAATTAATATTATATGTACCTGGAAATGCCATTATTCCTCCTGCTTAATTATATCACAGAAACGCTTATTGACTTCATAACTGCCAGAGAATCATAGTCGGTTCTTAATTGTGGAATTGGATTAGTATTAATCATATTTTTATTCATAATAGGTATATTTTGAGTAAAATATAAGTCATACACATTCTGATACTTTAAAGATCCAATAAAAGATTCTACAGATTGACCACCTTCTGGGAAAAAGGTTCTAATCCAAATTTCAGTATTGCTTTGTAGGGTAGTAATTTCAAAATTATAGGTAATAAAAAGATTACACCCTTCTTTTAAACCTCTAAAATTAAAAGTATATGAATTTGGATTCCAAATGCTTGCTGTTTCTGCTGGTAAAAATTTTTCATTTGTTGCTGATCCATTACCGTCAATTCTTGCATCAACCCAACCATCGTTACCTTGTAAGGCACCTAATTTAATTGTTTTTAATTTGTTTGCAGCATAAAAAGCCCAACCTGCTTGCTGTCCAGAAGAAGAAAGAGAACTAAGACCATCTTTACCTGGATTACCTTTTTCACCCTTTTTACCATCTTGACCTGCAGGACCTTCTGGGCCACGATCACCCTTATCACCTTTTGGTCCTGGAGATCCTTGTGGACCTTGTGGGCCAGGTACTGGTATATAACTAATATCATTTGCAGACGGTAGACTTTGAGACTGTGCTACCTGTGCAGCATAACTATTTTTAGGAAAATCCATAGATTTAGAAACAGCCATGGATGTATTATCTCATATTATTCACAAATGTAAGAAAATGACATATGAAATCTATCGGCTTGTGCAAGATTAAATGGCTGATTGTTTGTCATTGGTTCATCCTGTGAAGCACTTGCCATATCCCAAATAGTCATAGTTAAACTGCCTGGAGTTAGGTGTCCTTTAATGCTGTAATGATCAATGCCCTGGTTTGTAATGTCATGAACAGATCCACCATAAACATCTGTGTGATATTTTGAAGGAAATGGAAGAGTCAAGGAATATTGTCCAGTACCAAAGTTACTTACTGTTGCAAACAAAACGTCTATTTGTACTTGAACTAAATTTCCAATTTTAATATAAGATGCAGTTGTTGGAGTACCAGTAAAAACTAATCCTGTACCAGACCAAATTGAAGAATAAGTTTCAATTTTAGTTGTTAATCCACCAGCATCACCAAAAGCAGGATGTGTGAAACGTGCCATTATGAACCAGATTCCAAACTAGTATTTAAAACTGCTAGTTTCATACTATTAACAGATGCAATTGCATATAAAGAAGATTGTCCATTTAACTCTACAGAGATAGCATGGTTTGGCATAATTCTATAACCATAATCAGTAGATGAAAGATCTTCTCCGCCAATATAAATATAGCCAGAATCATTTACATTTTGCATAGTTATGTCAATTCCAGAATGAACTCCGTTTGGAGTAATTTTTGTAACTTGAGTATTGCTTAGAGTTATAAGAGAATGTGTTGTCATATTAAACCTTCTTTACCTTAAATGTTTTTTGACCTACTTTTATTACTGATGGTAATTCAGGACGTGGAGAAGTTATTTTAACTACCGCCATCATAAACTCCCAGGTGTTACATCACCTAAAACATAGATAGTTCCAATAACTGGTGTCCAGACAATATCGTCAATAGTAACTTCTAGGTCAAATGGTAACTCTGCAACATTTGATAAAAATTTTGTTCCCCAATTTTTTGTAATCTCAGGGGTAGCCTTAATATCTACATATCCACTACCAGATTCACAAGTTAGTTCATCTAGAAAATCTCCAGAAGCATCATAGGATGTTGATTTATAAGTCCAATCTGATGTATCAAAATATGTTACTTCATCGTCCTCTAAAAATTCGACACGGATAGATGCTGAATCGCCACGAACAACTCTCCACTGTATATTTACAGGATCTGCTCCAAATTTTTCAGGGGTACACATAGACATAATAAGAAATTATACCATTAAAAAATACTAACCCCTAAGTGGTGGGTATGAGAAACAACTTAAGGGCTAGTACTAATTAAAAGTATATCATATAGGTATAAAACGGACATTTTGAAAAACTCTCAGGAAAAGTTGTCTCAAAGAGTAAGATTTGGGTTGCTTTTGTCAAGTCGATAGTGTATACTTTTTATTATATATAATATATTAAATATAGTATATATTAATATATATTATATATAGTATATAATATATATAATGATTAAAGTATATAAAAATTTAATGACTCCAGAAGATAGAAAAGAAGTTCTATCTTTAGTAAAAATTTTTCCAGATCAATACTGGACACAAAGTATTTGTACCGATGAATCAGTTGACCAATTGAGAGAATTTCTTCCTAGAACTGTAATTAAAAAATTATATAATATTCACCAACTAATGATATCGGTTATTGAAGAAGATTACAGTTTAAATGAAAAAGGTATTTTTTTAGATAGCCCTGACTATCGTGATTTATTGAATGATGGTGTTTTAACTATCGATAGAAGAACTAAGGGCATGTCTCTACATCCACATGCAGATGTTCCAACTGGTACTTATGAAAAAGAATTTGGAGTTGACGAAAATGGATTCACTCCTATTACAATGAGTTGTGTATTTTATTGGAACGATGATTTTCAAGGTGGGGAGATCCAGTTCTATGAAAATGCGGATTGGCATAAATGGGCAGTTTTACATGAAGAAACAGATATGTCAATAACTCATACATATAAGCCAGTTGCTGGAGACTTTATTGTTTTCCCATCTGATGTAGTACATAGTATTGATGAAATAACATCTGGGGAAAGATATTCTACCCAGTATTTCTATAATAGAATTGTTAATTAGTTCTTTTTATTTGAAATATAATCAATTAAAATCATATACATTTTATCGAGTTTTTGATTCATTTCTCGACGAAGTTGGTCTGCCTCGTCTTGGCGCAGTTTAATTGTTTTAATTTCGTCACGCATCGAAGATCCGCCGTTAGTTTTTAATTCGGATAAATAGTGTTTTACGAGAAATTTAATTCCGCCCGCCAATAGTACGACAATAGATAATACTGTTAATACGAGGCCAGCCCAATCTTGAATTGACATAACGTGGATAATTATACATTATTTTTTTGCTTTTCGGCGGGGCGAGAATAGAGATTCTATATCCAAACACCCCCTTAGCAAAACATATGCATACTACCTATGCACTATTTGCTAACATATGGTAATATGGATACTGTGTCTGAAGATGTTAAATTTACAGATTTATTTAATCCTGAACAGCCTAGATCTGATAAAGAATTAATTGATATGAGACTAGAAATTTGTAACTCTTGTGAATGGTTAAATAAGCGTTTAGTAAAATGCAAAAAGTGTGGATGTTTTATGAAACTTAAATCTACGCTAAAGGCAGCATCTTGTCCTATAGGAAAGTGGTAATTAATGTATAGAGATGAAGCAGTAAAACTTATGACCGATACTATTGATGATTTTAATAGATATCAGGGTCAAGCAAATGGTATACCGCCAGAGCAAATAGAAGAATATATCCAACAAAGTCGTGAGCAAATGGAATTTGTAAATGGCATGCTATATGATGTTTTAAAATCAAATGGAGTTATAATTTAAATATGAGCGATCACGATCTATATTATAATTTTCAGCCAATAGTTATTGACAATATTTTTACTGATCAAGAATTGGCTGATATTTATGATGTAAGATTTAATATCGCTCCTACAAAAACAACTCCAGATGGCCAAAGTCTGGTGTTTGTAGATCCATCTTGTGGCTATGAAACATCGGGGTATATGCCAAAACCATATATCCTAAAAAAGATCGAAAAGGTTATTCAAGAAAACACTCCAGTCAATATAAGCATCTCAAATGACATTGGGGAGAGCCACGGTATACATTTGCCTAGATACAGCCTTAAATCGGGTTCTAAGCCACAATTAAGGCCACACTATGATGTTGGTCTACAGTATGCTTCCTTTACCCTTAGTATTCAGTTAGAGAAGAGTAAGGATTGGCCTGTATGTGTTGGGGATCAATGCTTTACCCTCGAGAAAAATCAGGCTGTGTTATTTTCTGGATCCCACCAAATTCATTGGAGACCAGATATGGAATTTGGCGAAGATGATTATTACGATATTATTGTTTGTCAAGCAGTTGAGAATAAAAGAAATCCGCTTGTCCTAGATGATGCTCATAGAGCAAAGATGCAAGAACAAGCGAATGACTTTATGCGTAAGTATTTTACTTAAATACTGGGAAGCCAGATTTATCTAGTGCTTCTAGTAATGGTGGATCAAGTTCATCAATTTTCTTGTGAGTTACAGACCCATCGTTTGAATTAATATGAATTACTTCTGTTTGTACAAGATGACCATCTAGATCAGCAAATGTTTTAATCGCAATAATATAATCGCAAAAATCCTTAAAGATAAAACCCTTTGCTTTTCTGTTACCTTCTTGAGTTTGATACCAGTCAGTCTCAACAAAACTCATTTTTTCTAATGCCATTGGCACTCCTATCACTCATTAAAATTATAGCATAGTGGTATAATCTTATTATGAAGATTGATCCTATTACCCCTCATGAAGAGAAAGATTTCTTTACCCCCGAAGAATATGCGTCTATCTATAAGACCATTCAGGATACTATGGATATGGGAATTGCAGATTCTGGTGACAAGTGGCAACATTTTAAGAAAAATACAAACAACGGTTTTAACGTAATATTTTTATCAGAGAGACGACAAGGTCCACTTCCTGGATTATCTCAAGAAGTTGAAGATAAGATTCGTAAGAAGTTTGAAGAAAAGACTGGATCTGAGGTTGGACATATTGGAATCCTATGGGCTCGTTATACATTAGAGTCTGGAATGCTTCCTACACTTATGCCTCATCAAGATAGGTCTGAGACACATGTGGCTTATATGTTTACCGCCGAATTAGACACAAACATTGATTGGGACTTTTATGTTGAAGACGAAAAATTCACTATGGAAAAAAATAAGGCTATTTGGTTCTCAGGAACACATCAATCACACTGGAGACCAGATTATGACTTTAAAGATGGAGACTATTACGACATTATTCTTTGCCAAACACATCATGGAGAAGATGAATATCCATTGCCAGAAGAACATTGGCTAGATGGAGATGATCATTCAAATGATATGGCTGATAAGTATGCACATTTATTAATGAATAGTCGTGCAAAAGCAGCAATGCTTAATGGTCCTTGTCAGTAATCTATGGAAAAATATAAAGATCGTAATTGGCTTGAAGATCAGTATGTCAATAAGGAAATGTCTATTGATGCCCTCGCAGAATTGTGTAAAGTGCATAAACAAACAATCATTGATGCTTTAAATGATTTTAAAATTTATAGATATTATAAAAAAGATAACTGGCTTAACCGTTAGGTCTACCTAGATCTTCCCAAAATATTTCTCTGCCCATGTTATCTGTAATTGGTAAATTTTTAGACTCTGTCTCGCATAAGCATTCGCTACAGCATAAATCTGAAAAAATTTTTACAGATAGGTTTGGTTGTTCCATTATTTACTCCTTATAAAGTCAAAAAATAACATTTCGATATAGTCATTTTCTGAAAAATTTTTTTCTGGTCTACCGTGTCTTACAGATCCAGATGATAAAAGAACTACTGCATCATTATCTTTTAATTCAAACTGATCTTTTTCAACAATTAAATCCCAACTAGTATTACTGCTATATTGATAGTCTATTAATAATAAAGTGTCAAGTTTATCTGTATGCATTTCTAATTTTGGCTTTCCATATTTACCACTATATTTTGTATATGTAGTAGACAAAAAATTTGTATTTAATTCATATTGATCTGCAATTATATTTAATTCTTTACTTATAGAGTATGGAAGATCTTGAATATGAAAATATATCTTTCCCATTTCTTCGTCTTGTGTTATTTCATTTGGATTTATTTTTGCCTTATACCCCTCAATATAACTTTCTAGATCTCTTCGTGCGTTCTCTGAAAGAATATTTTTGTGGTATCCATACATAAATTCATTATACCAAAAATCTGAAAATTTTGTAAAAGTGTATGATACATGATCTAAAAAAATAAAACCAAAAAAATAGTGAGCACGTTTTGTGCCCACTTTTATTTGATACTACTACCCACTTAAATATCTTTTGGCTTAACACCATGTAGCCACCCATTGTGAACGCCCATTAACGGAGCATCTACGCAAACGACATAGCCAATAGGTAACTTGCTAGAAAATGTGTTAATAAATTCAGTAGCGATTTCTTTTGTATCAAAATACATTGTTTTTGTTTCGCCATTTGGCGTTGTTAAATTCATAGGTATCATATTTATATTCTCATTTCTTTTCTAATATTGTATCGTATTTTTAGTGCATTTGCAAGGCGACACGCTTATCGTGTTACCGCTTTTTTTAACTATTGCAAGAGTATCGCAAGTATCGCATAGATAGATATTCATTAGATACCCTCGCTTTCTCTAAGAGTAGCCATGCGTTGCATAGCCTCATCTAAAGTGTTGAAAATTCCCATATGGGTCATTCCCATAGGTAACCACTTAGGCATAACTAAACGCCCTGTGTGATAGGAACGCTCCTGCATAGGAGTGATAACTGCCCACTTGTTGAGTGGGGTTTCAATTACTGAGTATTTTGAGTGAGACATTTTTGTCTCCTTTCTTTTTTAATCTAATTTAATCTTATTTAATTTTTCTTATATGGGAAGTATAGCATAGAAACTTCCAAAAGTCAAGCACCTCTTCGGCGTGTCGCCTGTGGTGTTACTCACACTCACAAGGCTGGCTGTAATCTACCTCACAGAGGAAGTCATTCACAGGCTCGTCATGCTTAACGCAATAAACACGAGTTCCGTCTAGGTGAGTATAGAAATACTCGCTTACTTCAATTCTAACTAGTGACATTTGATGTCCTTTCTTTTAACTTTCTAACTATCGTTAGTCTAGCATATAAATCTCAAAAAGTCAAGTCCGAACACGGCGTGTCGTATGTGATATACACCACTAGATCTCCCCCCGCACTCGGGCGTGTCGTGGTCGGCTAATGTCCGAAATGTCCGATTTGCTACGATTGTCTTACGTGTGATTTAAAACACCCCCCAAATTGAGCGTAAATTTTAAATGTGATGTAGTTCACAATCCCTTATGTACCATATGTCCGATTTGTGAGGTCAAAAATGTCGTACCCCCCTGTTATACTTCTATATATAAGGTTGAAAAAGAAGTAAGCCTCTTAAAGAAAGGAATTCAAAATGAATTCACTAAAAACAAATATTGGTAAGGCGTTAAATATTAGCGCAGAATTAGAGAATAGAATTCTCCATGATTTTAATAATGGCGGTTGCAAAACCACTTATGGTTTAAATACTCGTCAGCGTAAAATTCTTATAGGAATTTTATTTAGCGAAATGCCTAAGTGCTATTGTGTAAATTGCCTATAGGGATCTAGATGTGAGGTAACTCACACTCTAAAAACGGCGTGTCGATTTGATTTTTCGCCAAAAATATGAAATAATAGAATTATTAGAAAGTATCTTAGAAAGGATAACTAAATGCCAAAAAAAATGCGTGGCTACTTAGTAAGCGATTTACTAATTGGTCAAATGTATAAGTCCCCTAATAACCCATCTCGTTTTGGAGAAATTGTAACCGCAGTAAAGTCTGATTATTCAGAAAATGCTTATTTAATTTCTTATTGGGATATAAACGACTATCGTCATGCAACTATTGAAGTAGTATTGTAAAGAAAGGAAAACTAAAAATGAATTTAGATGAATTCCGTGCTTATATTGAAGCACAACGCAAAACCTCTACCCTAGAGGCAATTTCAAAACTAACAACAAAAGAAAAGGAAATTAACTAATGTTTAGAGAATATTATTTTGAATTTAATGGCTACAATTTCGTTTCTAGTGTAGATGTAACTTCATCTTTCTATCAGCGCATAAAGAATTTTCCTGAAAGCGTATTTATTGAAATGAATTTAGGTATGCTTTCAGAGTTAATTCGTAAAGATATGCTATTTTCAAAAGAGGATATCCACGCAGAATTAGACAGAATTAACGCAGGTGGTTCGTTTGCGTTTATTAGTTTGGCGGAATAAATAATGATGACTAGAAAAGACTATGTGGCAGTAGCAAAAATTCTAAATGACTATTGGAATACTTCTCCAGTAGAAATTTCAGAATTTAAATATATGGTAATGGATTTTGCAGATATGTTTTCAGATGATAACCCTAATTTCAAAGAAGACAAATTTATTGAAGCAGTTTTTGGAAAGGTAGAAGCATGATTTGGGAATTCTTAGATACTTTAGTTCGTTTAATGTTTATTGGTTTATTTACTTCAATTGTTTGGAGTTTTTGGATAAGGGGGCGTTGATGTGTTCATGCACTAAAACTTTTATTTGCGAGGATCATAAAAGGCTAATTGCAAAATCTCAAAATGATTTATATTCAATTTAATGTATAAATATGCGACACGCCCGACAGCGTCGGCTGCGATTTGTACCATTTGTCCGATTTACGTACGATGTGATTAAGTTCACATTTTGATCAGCCCTAAATTACGGCGTGTCGTTTGATTTTGTCGTTAAGAAATGATAGGCTTGCAGTATTGAAAGAAAGGATAATTAGATGTGTAAAGTTTGCTATGCTCAACGAGTTGGGCTATCATCTATTAGTGTAAAGTCTAGCGAATTATGCGATAGCCATTATCGTGATTGGGTAGATGAAAAAATGATGGGAGAATATTTCTAATGTCTGATAATACTTGCGTAAATTGTAATGAAAATGAAGCCATCGGCGGGTTCTATTGCTTTGGTTGCGGAATTGATATATACTTTTCAGAAATAAATATCTTTGAAATGGGAGAGGCAGAATAATGACTAAATATAAAATGGGAATTAACCTTATTGTCGAGGGACTTGACGGAGATGATGCTTTATATAACTATGACCGCATTAAAGAATTAAATGGAATTGTAGATGTCGATTGCTTTGATATTGAGGAGATTGCCTAATGCGTCGTTGCACCAATTGTTGGAAGCAAACTGAGCAAGTGTTTCTCACTTCTAAGGTGAGTTTCTTTGAATTTGTCTGCGCCCCCTGCTATACTAAAATTACTACGAAGAAAGGAAAGTAATGGAATACTCATACTCACTAACTACTTTGCACGATGGAAATTTAGTCCATACCTTGCGAGTATCTGACCTACTTGAAGCGGTTAATGCATGGAATAAATGCGTTGATAGCGGAGATGCTAAAGAATATGCTACTTACAATTTGTCTGACCCACTAGGTAAAATGCATACTAAGACTTTTTACACCAACGGAAAGGTAGAAATTAAATAATGGGATATAACACTGCTCAGGAATTATCTGCAATACTAGACTTAGAGGGAAGTATTGCTATGCACCTAACTGCTAATCACTACCCGCCCGTTCCTAAGTCTATGGTTAAACCTTGTATTGAGGCTATTGACGCATATAACGATGGCTATGACACCAATAAGTTAATCGAATTGCCAGAGGGCATTACTTGGCGAAATGAAACTCATGCACCTGCATGGGCTATTATTGAAGCGCACCACTTAGACGTTTGGCTAGTCCATGCATGGGATTGCGATTGCTATGACTGCATGGAAGCGGAGGAGCAAGAATAATGAATGCACAATATACACAAGACTTGATTGAAGACCTATATAATATTAAAGACACTGCTAGTAATGATTTTAAAGAATCCGTTCAGATAGTAATTGATTTACTTGATGAATTGCTAATGGCAGGCTCTATTTATTTAGATGAGGAATAAAATATCTGCTACAATAACTAACATGGATTATCAGTTAGTAGATATTCTCAACGCAGACCAATTAGAAATTGGCGATCTAATTGGTGTTGATGAATATATCGTTGAGATTGTTAATATTGTTTCATTACCAAATGGATATATATTAACTTTCAAAGACGAATATGGTGAAAAAGATTTTATTGAAATTGATGATAATCAAAAATTTGATTTATATATAATTCCTGAAGAAGACGAATAGGGCCGACCCCTTTTATCCCAAATGTCCGATTTACGTAGTTTACGTAGAAACTCCCATTTCTTGACATTTTTATTTTTATTTGATAATATTATTATATGAAAATGCGAAAAACAAAAGAAGAGTTACGTAGGTTAATGGAATTACGTCGCTCTAATTCTGCTACCGCAATTCCGTCAAAAAAACAATATAAAAGAAATAGACAAAATACTAGAAAAATGATAGACTTGTCTAAAGAAAGTGAGTAACTAATGGCCCTAATCAGAAGTAAGGATAGAAAAGTAACTAATGCAGTATCAAAAAATGGAAAGACCCCAACAATTGCAAACACTTTCGGACTTCCCGCAGGAAAAGATTTCTCTTGCCCTAATCAAACTCCCACATGCGCTAAGGTATGCTATGCAGGGAAATTGGAAAAAGTGTATAAAGGTGTTAGAAATGTTCTAATGCATAATTGGGACCTGCTAAGCAATGCGTCCCCTGAAGACATGTTCTCTTTATTAGATGAAATGATTGTAGATTTTAAAAAAGATTGTGATAAGCGAAACGCAGAAAAACTATTCCGCATTCACTGGGACGGAGATTTCTTTAGTGACGCTTATGCATATGCATGGAAGAAAGTAATAAATAATCATTCAGATGTTAAATTCTGGGTATACACTCGTGTACCTACCGCCGCAATTATCCTAAACAATATCCCTAACTTATCTTTATATTTTAGTACTGATAACGATAACAAAGACCATGCTAACAATATGGCAGTGTTAGGAATTAAATTAGCATATCTTGCAGACACTTTCGCAATTGGACAAAGTGATCTGAAAGCGATGATTGGAAAACCAGGTGCTAAGTGTCCTGAGAATAGAAAACAAATTCCGCTAATCTCTACCAATGGCTCTGCTTGTGTTTCTTGTGGCTTGTGTATAGACAACAAATCTGATATAGTGTTTAGCGCAAAGAAAAAGTAAGGGGGACAATGGAGAAATGGGCAGGGTTAGTATTTCTGCTTATCTTATTATTCTTATACCAATAGTGTGAGCCAAATCACACGATAAAAATCTCAAAATATGAGAAAATCACAGAAATAACTTGACCAAAAATACAAAAAATGTTAAACTTAGATATAACAACAAAGGAGAAACAAAAATGGCAGTATCAACAAGCACCTATAAAGTAGGCGACCTATACACTTCTCAGAAGTCAAAGGTAACAGGCACAATTACAGAAATCAAGCCTAACAATGACGGAACTTCCGTTCGTGTTAAGTTAGATGTAAATGGCACACCTCGCTGGACAACTTGGACAGCAAAGTAATTCCTTAATACAGGAAAAGTCCTGAGCATGACTACTAAAACTGCTCACTTGATTTTCTAACTAAAAAATGTTAGAATTAGATAACCCCAAATGACCCAAACAGAAAGGCAACAAATAAATGGCACAACGAGGTAAAGCGATAAATGTAAAAGTCGCTAGAACCAAAGTTATCAAGGCACTTGAGGAAACTCTTGCCAAATTAGAAAAGACATGGGAAAAGCAACAGGCTAATGAAAAGAAGTTTGATGCTGAAATGGCTGAGTATAATAAGAAAATCGCTGAAGTTGCAGTTAAAAACTTGGCTAAGGCTGAAAATATCCGTGTTTCACAACGCTGGAATGGCGTGATAAATGTTGATTTCAACTTACCTGCTGGAGTTGCAAAACTTCCAACTGAACCTGAAAGAAAGTATGATGTTGAATTAGGTAAGTATGAATATGAAAACCAAAAGAGAGAAATGGAAAACGCTATCCGTATTCTCAAACTATCTGACGAGGAATTGGTTTCAACTTCTACTTATCAAGCAGTAGCGCAGTATCTATAATTAGATAGAGAAATCAAGTGGGTGGGCGAGGGCTACCAACTACCTATAAAATCCCACTTGATAAAACTCTAGCAAAATGCTAAAATAATAATAAGACCCAAAACAGAAAGGCAAAACAAAAATGACTTTAGGCGGATTTACTTACCAAATTGGAGATTTATTCACTACTTCTCGCACAGGAGTAACAGGACGAATTGAAAAGTTTATTCCACAAACTCGTAATGTAACTAAGGTAATGCTAAGACTTGCAAATAATCAAACACGATTTGCAATGGTAAAAACTTACTAAGCGAATTGCTCTCTGTGTTCAATCCAAAACTTGGATCTAATCCAAAACTTGGCTAAAGTCCCCTGAGAGCCTTCATCCTGAGCATGATGTAAAACTGCTTCTCTTCCTGGGGGCCGACTCGTGTGATTTTTCTCACATACTTTACGTCTCATTATTTAAGATACGATTTGATTTTCCCTGAAGTTTAGTGTAAGATTATATTATTAACAACAACAGAAAGAAGCCCTCATGATATCAACCGCAATAGCAATTCAAAATGCAACAGGCGAAGCAGTAACAGATATTTCTACCATGATTAGAGCAAAGAATATTTATCAGAACAAAGATAATATGACTAATGATGAGTTTGCAGAAGCCATGTTTGAATATTCTGCTCACCTTGCTTCAGTTACCGCAACACTAGTTATTGGTGCAGTAATGAGCAAATCTGATATTGATACTTTACTTTCAACAATTAACGAAATTGAAAGCATGGGTAAAGATATTGAGTAATTGGATGAAGTACACATTTGTTTGTGATCCCAATGAATGTGATGCTCTCCTAGAGTTTACTGCAAGGGATGGTTTTGATTTCCCTAACGGTGTGGTCAAAATCACATGCCCTTGCGGTAGACAAATGCAGTACATTTCTGCTAATATTATAGAACAACAACACGAGAAAGAAGAGGCCCCAGTGGAAACTATCGAATACTTACAGAAGCAAGCAACAGAAGCAGTAAAGACATCTAATTTTTGGCAAAAAGAAATTGGACGTTTGCGTTCTCAAATCATTGACGTAGTTGATGAAATTTATGCAGGCAATTGGACTGATGAAGAAGACATTGCTAATACCCTTTGCCAAATCATTGATTATTCACCAACAAAAGAAATTGAATTTACTGCAACAATGCGATTTACTGGACGTATTGATGTGCCAGCAAATGAAGTAAATTCATTTGATTTAAATTCTGTACTTGAAGATGCATATGTTGACATCAATAATGGTGATGTTGTTATTGATGAATATCATTTAGAGGATGCAGCAGAATGCTAACGTTGAATAGTTTCTGATAGGGGGCTATCTGAAAAGACCTGAGCATGTCTCTAAACTGCTCCAAATAAATCCCTGCAAAATATAGCCGACCCGCTGTGGCTAATATCACATGTGTTTAAGATCACAATTAAGAAATGTCCAATTTGTCCCATGTTTACTAAGCCTATTTGACTTTATGGGTGGTTTATGTTAAGATTGATACATATCGCAATCGAAAGGAAAAAAATGGCTCACGAAATCGAAAGTTTCGCATCACTACGAGAACCCGCTTGGCATGGTTTAGGCGTGGTATTTAATGAAGAGAAAACTACCGCAGAAATGTTGGCAACAGCAAATCTTTCTAATTGGAATGTTCGTCTTGAAGATTTAGAAATTCCATCACACTTACAATCTGATAAGTCTTATCAATATGTAATTCGTACTAATCCATTTAACACAGAACAAACAGATGTTCTAGGTGTTGTTGGACAGCGTTATGTTCCATTGCAAAATGAAGATTTATTTTCATTTGGTGATAATATCCTAGATGGTGGTGGGCGTTGGGAAACCGCAGGCTCATTGCGTGGTGGGCGTGTTGTTTTTGGCTCTCTTGCTTTAGAGCGTGAAACAATTCTTGACCCTAATGGTGTAGCAGATAAAGTAAAAACTTATTTGCTAATCAATACATCTCATGATGGCTCAATCGCTATTCAAGCATCAATTACGCCTGTTCGTGTTGTATGTGCTAATACTCTTAATCTTGCACTTAATTCAATCAATAAAAAGAATGGTGTAAAGCAATCTTTCAAAATTCGCCACACACAAACAGCAGAGGGAAAAATTGCTATTGCTCGTGAGGCTCTTGGTCTTGCGAATAAGTACATGGACGAATTCGACAAGATGGCTCACGCTATGATTGCAAAAGAAGTAGATGCTAAAATGTTTAATGATATCATTTTGGCAGCATATCCAAAGCCTGAAAAAGATGCTAAGGGTGCAATCAAGAAGTGGGAAAATAAAATTGATTTAATCAATGATATTTACACAGGCGAATTTAATGGCATGATTGCTGGCACTGCTTGGGGTGCTTTCAATGCACTAACAGAACGCATTGATTGGTATCGTTCTGCTCGTGGTGGCTCTAACGAAAGTATTCTCGCAGGTGCAAGTGGTTTTGACCCTGTTGTTAATGCAGAAAAAAATCGCTTACTAAAAGTTGTGCAAAGCGTTATTGCAGCATGATACAATTTCCTGAGCATGAAATAAAACTGCTCACATGGTCACGTAGTTCAGTTGGTTAGAACGCTACCCTGTCACGGTAGAGGTCGAGGGTTCAAGTCCCTTCGTGATCGCCAAAGGGGTCGGGCATGTCTTTTTAGATAAACAAACACCAAAACCCTATTACGTTAGACTTGCATTTTCCCCATTTCTAGGCTATAATAAATCTATGACCCAAACAAAAATACCTGTCTATGTAGACGAACTTATCGTACAAATATATGAAGATAATTTCTCCCATTTTGACTTCATTGATAATATGAATGGTGGAGATTGCGACTGCAAATTACATAATACCCTTGACGTTCTTTATGACTATGTGAGGGACTAATGCTAGGATATACACAAGAAGATGTTCTTAGGATGTTGGCTGGTATTAGGATTGCTCATTCTCTTATCCCGCTGAATTCTTCCAATGATGAGGTTCGCAAGGAACTTAATAATGCATATGATTTCTTAGATGGTTTATTAATGGAGAGACATATTTAATGCCTAAGTGTTTAGACTGTAATAATACTATTAAGTTTTATGTGCCTGTATATGGCTATCAAATCTTTTATTATAAAGGTAACAAATTAGATGATATCGTTCAGGAGTATCTAGAGGTAGACCCTGAAGCCCCTATTAAATGTGGGGAATGTGAATCTGTCAATTTAGAGGGGGAACTATGAAAGTTAGGATAGCGATTGAACAGGAGTTTGACCTATCTGATGACATGTTCTTTAGGGACGATGACCCTTTATTTGAAGAGAATGCTGAGTTATATACCGTCGAAGAACGTGTAGATCTACTGGTTAATAGGTTCCTTGAAGACATTGATTATTTAGTTAAATATAATCAAGTTGAGGATGCTGTCAGTGTAGAGTACATCGAAGAGTGATGCGAATCACATTAAGATGGCTTGAAAATATCACCCAAATATAGGATAATTGGATTATGAACACAAAAGAAAAATTGCAGGAAATGATTGATAATGCGTGGATTGACTATGTTGATTTACACAAGGCAGAAATCGAAACAGGTTACGATGATGCAATGGATGGCTTTGAACGCAAAGAGGCTGAGGGCTATGCTCTTGGACTTGAAGCCGCTTATCATTTGATTTACGATGAGCAGTATCAAAGTTCTCAAAGTAATTTTGACCCATACGAATACGAGGAATCACTTGAACGCCATTAATGCATTTGAAGAAGTGCTAGAACTTATCACTAATAAACTTAATGAACATGACCAAGCATTGTTAGACATCTGGAACGAAGACCGTGATGTAATTGACAGAGAGGCTGCTAGTATGGCAGACTATCACGAGGGAGCAGTAGAAGCCCTATCTATTATCAAATACCAAGCACAGGAGTTATTCAACAGTGTCAAATAGTACTTTTATTGAACAAACATTCGAATTCTGGCTAGAAGAGTTTAAGCCAATTAAGAACCACCTTGATGATAATGCTTCATTTGAAGATGAAGACGGTAATGGCATTATGTTTGAAACCTATGGTGATGAAGTAGCATTTGTTAAAAAACAAGACCCTAGATGTGTTTGGACATACGGTAACGGTGATGACGGTGGAGGATATATCTGGAATGGTTGGCATGTAGTTAATAGGATTGGTTATTTTATTACTGAAGTACCCTGCCCTGAAAATACCACAATTCAAATCCAAGTTGACGAATCGCCTGAAGAATGCGATAATTGCGGAGTATATATTTACAATGAAGAAGACGACCACGAGTGTGAGGAATAAAAATGCATACAATCCATTATATTGCTGTTGAAGCACCAAGTGCCCAAGAAGCCTTTGACCATGTTGAATCAGAGTTTACAGATGAGGGCAGCCCTGCAGATTGGTCTGATTGGTGTGTAGTTGGTGGTGGACGTTGGAGTGAAAACCCTAATAACCAATACAACAACTCACCTGAAGATGTAATCTCATATGAATCAGATCCAGATAAGTTTCTAAAGACTATCCAAACAATCAAAAAATGGCGTAAGTCTGAAATGAACGAGGTACTACAAAAAATAGATTTCGATATCGTTAAGTCTGACATTGTAGATTATATTAGTAATGACTGTGTCCTACAGGATGAACGCAGATATGATTTAAATTCATATTACATCATGAAAGGTATGGAAATGCTTAGGGACTATTACAATTCTGATAGTCATTTCTATGACCTGGTGGATTACAATGGTGCTACCCTGAAATATTTAGAGGAGCGACTTGACAATCCAGACACCGCTAAGTTACAATATTTAGTTCCAATCGATTTTCACTACTAAAAGGAGCAGGCAATGGGAGCACGAGTTAACTTTATATTCAAGCAGGCAGACGGTAATGCTGTAGCCTTATATAGCCACTGGGGTGAGGATTCATGGGCTGAAGACCTAGCATTGGCTCTTCGACATGCTGCTCCACGCAAGGGTGATGAATCCTACTATGTACGTAATGCTATTAGTTATTTAATTAAAGATAGCATTCTGGATGAGACTGGCTATGGTATTTATGCATGTAACGTTGATGCAATGGCATTCATGGACCATCCAATATTAATTGATTTGGGTAGGGACGTAATCATTGATGAGACTGGAACTCATTCCATAGATTCATTTATTGAGTACCACGCAGCGGGCCTAACGGTTTAAATGAGAAAAGACGAGGGTTTGGGTCCCCTCGCTGGCGGGGTGCAGGTAATCGTAGGCTTGCACTCTGCCATTAAATTTGATATAATGAAAGGTAATGATGAGAAGACACAAAGTAACTGAGGAAGAGAAAGTAGCAATTAGATTATCTAATATAGTTAATGATTTGCGTATTGACTTGGAACAAGTTGGGGTATACTTTGCAAGGTCATCACAACGAGTTTCACAGAACAGATTACAGATTATCGCTGAAAGTGCAAAGGCAGAAAGAGAGAACTTAGACAATGGAACAATACAATACTCCCTTTGGTAGTAGATGTGTTATCCTGAGCGACTTATGGTTAAACTATAAGCAGGATATTACATTTGGGGATTTTATAGAATATAACGACTTAGGTCTACCATTAGCCTTTGTACTCTCAGAGGGCATTGTTGAAAAAACACCACTAGCAGAACAATATATCAATGAAACTTGGGAACTGTTTGTTGATGGTTTGGAAATTGAAGATATTGGGTTTGACACATTAGACCAGATGTTAGACCAATCTAAACAGTGATCATGTCCACCCCTTGTGGGTGGCATGTTCTTTCGGCTTCGGTTAATTTTAAATAGGATTACGATCCATCGGCTTTTTCCCCAAAATCTTATTACGATCCACCTATTACGATCCCCAAACAATTTTTCCCAAACAGGGTATATAATAAATATTATGCCTAGACACTTTTCCAAACAAACATTTAAAAATCAAGCACAACAAGAGTCTATAGATAACCATAACCTCTTTACTGCATTTACTCATATGATCGGTTTGTCTAGGTTCTTTTCCTTCACTCCTAATACCCCGCTGCAAATCTGGCGGGATGAGATGAAAGACCCTCATACCCCTAATCACCATAGTAAACAATAGCCAAACACTGTTTTTGGAATTTTTTAAAACTTTATTACGATAACCAAACACTTTTCCTGAATTTATTACGATATTTGACAATTTTTCCAGATTTCTGGCAAAAATCCTATTTGACAAACACAGTGTTTGGGTATATAATGCAGGCCAAATATAGTGTTTGGGTGTTTGGCGATAGGAGTGTTTGGTGTTTGGGGATTACGAGCCCCCTCTTAAAAGTGCTCAATTACCCACTATCCTCCACTTTACTCCACTTTAACCCCATCTAACAAAAATGTCAGTAAGATTTATTTCTGATCAAACACCTATCCAAACACCCATTCAAAGCCTTTCCTGACCTATTTGAGAGCCTATTAGGACATTACGATACATATCCAAACACCCTATCCAAACACTCAAATTATAGTAAATGGCGATTTACTATAACTTACATAGGTTGTTTTATAGTTTACTATAAGAGTATGGGGGTATATTATTTATACCGCCGCATTTTAGAATACTAACCCCTATTGCTACTGTGTAGCATTTTTGGGGTTTGTTTGTTCTATTTGCCGCCGAACTTAAAGATTGATATTAAGAATATTTATTATTCTTTTTAAAATATTACCATTCATTTTATCCCAGTCAAAATCGTGCTGTGCTGCAAATGAATTGAAATATGCTGTGTTAGCAATTTCCTCATAGTTATTTTCAGAGTATTGCATAGCATTACAAACTGAATCTATATCTGGATTAAACATATCGCCTAAATGGATCTCTGGCCAAACAGATTTTGATAGCCCAGAATTGATTGGTATTGTGATCAAATCCTTATATTCAGACCAACCTGTTGTTGCTATGGTAGGAAGTCCAGATGCTATTGCTTCTAATGGTAGAAATCCAAATCCCTCGCCACTACTAGGATAAACAAATACATCGCTAGAATGAAATAGTTCGATCATTTCATCATCACTTATATTTTTCTCAATTACTGAGATATTGGGATGATTATATAAATTAAGATTCTTTTTATGTTTAATAATTAATCTATGTTTATTAGAATTAGCATATAACTTTAAAAATGCTTTTACTACTAATTCTTCATTAGACCTCAACTCATCCCCTACAAATAGAAAGGTAAATGGATCAGACTTTGAATGTTTGATTTGGTAAACTTTATCCACGCCATGTGGAAAACAATATACTGGGACTGATAACTTTTCAGCATAACTTTTTGCAATCCATTCAGATGCCGTCCAGATTTCATTACAGTTATTCATATGAAAGTAATATTCTTCAGGTAATTCTGTGCTTTCTGCCATAGTAAACCCAATCTTATAGGACTGGTCATTATGAAACTGGTAGGGTGGTATATTTAAACATATTTCTAATTTAGCATTAAGATCATTAACTTTATAGTGTATTTTATATTTGTCAAAATAGTCTTTAATTCTTTTAGATACCTTGCCATATCCAAAGTCTGTGTTGTTATAGGAAAATACTCCATTTAAAGATATCATAATGTTAAATCTATTGTATCATGTTGACATTCCCCGCCAAATTTGATATGATAGATATATGACACACAAAGAATTACTGGCAAAAGTATATGAAGAGTATGCAACAACCTATGAGGACTGGTGTGGCAATGTGCCTATGTCACCCAAAGCCCTTTATGAAGTAGTAAAGTTACATAGACCTGAAGAACAAGACCATAAGGAGTATGAGAAGTGTTGGAACTGTAATCTTCTATATCCCTGCCCAACTATTCAGGCTATTGAAAAGGAACTTAATGCCAAAAAATGAATGTGAAAAATGCCAGATGTCTTACAAAGACCCTATTTTCTGGAATATTCACCAAACAATGACAGACAATAG